>Ga0307507_10012273_pt1 | contig 10622 bp, 5 predicted proteins | sample 7_EM_MG_FD_207223 | JGI IMG/M metagenome (GOLD analysis project Ga0307507, IMG submission 207223) | Populus trichocarpa ectomycorrhiza microbial communities from riparian zone in the Pacific Northwest, United States - 7_EM | ecosystem: Host-associated > Plants > Roots > Unclassified | place... | reverse complement strand
TAATAGATAATTACAAAAAAATCTCTTAAGATTTGACAATATTTTCACTTTTTCACTCTATTTAAAGAAATTATACTTTACATCCTCAATCAAATAAAATATTAACACAATCTCAATGTTTTTTTCTAATTTTTTACATTTCCTTGTCTTTCTTCCCTTCTTAATTAGAGCTCTGTAAAAATTTAAATTCTATGATTGTTAATATAATGATCATTAGAGATTTACATGATTGTTAATTTTAGAGTCCGTGAGATTAGTTGAGGTATACATAAACTGACCCGGACACTAACATTAATAATAATAAAAAAATCTCAATAATCGAGCAGCTAATAGCTTGGATGGGAGAATTCCATGGGATTGGTTAAATTCAAGAATATGAAGTGACCAACACCACTTTCTCCTTATAAATTTTGCCAAGAAGACCTCTTCGTGCCAAGGTAAAAAAATAAAAATAAAAATCACTAATCAATTATATTATTTAGTTTGATGCATTTGAGGGGCTAAGACACAATGCAAATATTTTTAATACATTTTTATCACTTTTACCAATATTTTCTCCTTCATTCATGTACAAATTACTAAGATTTTATTTGAATATTTTATTTTAAAAAATGTGTTTTAGTTTATAAAATGTATTGCTATTAGGTTAATTTGAAATTCGTGAGTATTGTTTTTATGTTATTATTAAATAAAATATAATTTAAAAAAATTGGGTTAAAATTTTTTAAATTTAATAATAATATATAAAAAAAACATTTCAGAGACATGAATGTTTTTTTACATCTAAATTGTTTTTAGTAGTGAAGAACTAAATTATAAAAAGAATTTGAAATGTGATGGTTGTTTTTTTTATTTTTATTCTTTACAATTTGATTTTTTTATTATTATTATTTTCAATTCATTTCCAGCAATATATCATTCAATTAGCTTCAGTCTGTCAATAACAAAAACAGCTCCTCCAATAGCAAAAGTAAAACACAGAGAGCTACGTCTAGGCTTGCTTTCGCTATACGAATAAATTATGGCGACTCGGCTCTTACCTTTTACACTCTTCTCTTCCTCTAAACCTCAGGTGTGTTACGCTTCCTCTCTTCTCCCCATCTCTCTCTATCATTCAGTAATAACTTCCTGGCGATGCATTTTCAGGTGCCATTAGCAACTCTGTCTCATATCCTGTTCGGAGGTCACCATGGACGGTACTGTAATCCATCTTTGATTCTTTGTTTTTTCTTCATTCTGCTCTTACTTACTTGGATTTTGGACTTTCTAAGAAGGACCCGACTGTTTCTTTGCTGTTAATTTTTACCCTCTTCATTGTTCCTGAGCCGTTTTAGGACAGATGGTGTTATAGCCTTAATCGATTATGTTATCTGATGAGTGTTTGTGTTTATGCCAGACTTGAATTACTTTCGATGTGTAACAATTAATGGTAGTCGGTTTTTTTTTTATTTGGGTTTCTGCTGCAAACCTTTAAATGGACATGAATAATGAGTGAAATGAACGATTTTGATTGGACAGTATTTAGATTTTGTGAGGAATTTTGCAATGATCTTTTATTCCTTTAGAAGCTCTACTGCTGAGAGAAGCGACCTCATCTTCCTGCTATTGTTTGACATTGTTCAAGCCCAACAACAATTGTTTGTAACAAATTTATTGCCGATTTCGGTTTACATCAAGTTGTCCTTTAAACACTTTTGTTCTGTGCTCAAACTGGAAAGTTCTCCTCACATCAATCATGTGTTCAGCTAAAATGCGTGACGTCTAATGCTTTAAGGTGTTCCTTAAGAGATGCTTCTTGATTGGGTTGTGAATATGTGAAAAGCTTGTTTCTTGGGATTGGTGTAAATTCTCTTGTCCATTACATCAGTGGCAGTTTTTGTGAGAATCTTAATTCTTTTTTTCTTTTTTTGTTAGGGATTATTAATGGCATAAATTTTAGTACAAAATATATGCAAAATGTAAACCAATTAAACCGAGGATATAAAATATAATTTCTAGAACTAGGGAGCAATCTATAAATGTAGATAGAGGGTTTGTTTAGTCATTTTTCCTTTGGTTTAAATATAATAGTAAACATAGTTTCTCCTCAACCCTTTTTTTCAAATAAATTTATTGTGTGAAGAAATTTCTCGCGTACAGCTTCAGTACTCAAGTGGAAAAGATACGTTGGAATCATGTGGGAGAGTCATCAAATAGGAACCTGATTTACAGATTTAGAACTTTTTGTGCTAGCAGAGGTGCGTGATGAACTGTGACTAATTTACTGCATGAGTTAAATGCAAACCTATGCTAATTTTTGTCTTTTTTTTATGACTTGGATTTTTTTCCTACTTGCTTATCTCACAAAACAGGAAAAAAGAAATGAATTAAAATCATTCTCTTTCAACCAAGCCTATAGTTAAGGGTGGAGTTCCGTTGCTCAAGCTTGCGACCTAAGGATGCAAAATTCTCAAATCTCTTGCAAGCTACCTTCAACCCCCCCCCCCCACCCCCTTCATTATCTATTAATTTAATTTACTACATTGTATATGGGAGGTTGAACTATTTGGTCCTATGAATGCCTCAACAGAAATTTGTTTCATTCTACTCAAATCATTATATACCAGGTCAACTTTGACAAAGAGTCAAAGACATTAAAATGATGAATCTTGTTAAGAAGTCCATATAGATTGACTGAAAAGTGGCCTTCTATATAACCTCAGCAAATATTAGAACCAGAAATGAAACAGAAAGAGAAAATGTATATTGGTTGTGTGTGTATGTATATACCATAATCTCTCTCTCTCTCTCTCAACAAACATTTATATTTGAAGTAACTATAAATACTTTTTTGTCATTAGTCTTATGTCCACCATTGCTTTGTCTGGATCATGCTTCGAGATTTGAATTGCTCTTTTCCCTGGTGCCTTTGTTGCGTGTAGGGAATATGGGAGTTCAGTAAATTTTCTTGTATACTCTTCTTGAATAAGAAATGTTTGTAGTGCTTGATTTGGCAGCACAATACATGCTATTCGTAAGATCCTCATGTAGGATGCTTTTGTCAAGAGCATGCAATCTTTGAACCATGTGGTTAACAATATATTGCTTTTGTGAATTTTATTATTGGAAACCCTAAGCTGTTGGTGCTAATGGCATTTTTTTTATTACACAAACCGCTTGCATTTTGGATATGGGTTATTCTTGTTCTTTGAAACAGTTTGCTTGCCATGATAGATCTGGCTGCTAAGAAGTGTGTGCCATGCAACTCAAAGGATCTGCAAGCCATGACTGAAGAAAGTGCAACTGAATTTCTGTTGAAGGTTTGCCATTTGATTTGTGCTTTTTAGTTCTTCATGCAACCTGTTGTTCAACGTGGTATTTCTTAGGTTGCTGGGTGGAATTTGGTGAATGAAAATGGTACACTAAAGCTGAATCGTTCATGGAAAGTAAAGAGTTTTACTAAAGGGCTGGAACTGTTCCAGCTTGTTGGGAACGTTGCTGAAACGGAAGGTATGTACTTGTTGCTGGTGGCTTTCACTGTTACTGATATATGAAATGCCAATGTTTAATATTTACATGAAAATTTTAGTTTTTTTTTAACAGATACGAGTAACAATATATGTTCATTGCAGGTCATCATCCAGATCTTCATCTGGTTGGATGGAACAATATAACAATTGAGATATGGACTCATGCAGTGGGTGAGAACTTTTTGTCAATCACATGACTTCTTCTTTTTCATATTTATTCTGTTACGTATTTACATGCAAGAGATGAATCCAATGCTTTCTACTCTCTCATCACATAGGCCATGTTCTCAGAACTTTCCTTTCTCTCTTTGATCTAGATGAAATATTCTATCCCTACCTCTTTCTCTGCTGCTTTCTTGTTGCAGTTTTAGTAACATCATATGCCATGAAATTAAATAGAGCACAAATATGAAGATTTTGCTTTTCCAGATTTCTACCTTCTCAATCTCTCAACTGATGATGTTATATGAATTGGGAGAGAGGGTATTATGTGCTTATGAAGTGAAGTGCTTGTACAAATGGGGAAGGACAATTCTGCAAGTTTCTAGGAGTTGAGCTATATTTTCTGCTTTTAATTCCTCTTGAAACTAGGTGCCTGAACAAAGCTGAAAAAGGTTATGCAGAATAGCTACTCATTTATTAAAGTGATTTGTCATTTGTGTCATATTTCTGATTGACATGCACCCAAAGATGCATCTGAATTTCTCCCAAGCAGGCAAACCACACTGGACTCTGAACTTCTGATGGTAGAATCTAGTAAAGTTCAATAAAGAATCTCGCTGTGGGAAACATCAGAAGTTGTGCTGAAGTTGGTCCCACATAGGCCTTCTTTCTTAAAAGTTCCTGTTTGTTGCCAAAATAGAGTTCTAATCATGATCCATGCTTTCACAGGTGGACTAACGGAAAATGACTTCATACTTGCTGCTAAGATAAATGGGCTTAACCTGCATCACCTACTGAGAAAGAATGCTTCTGCTTGAGTTGTAAATACAACTGAGACTTCAGGTTTTTCGTTAATAGTCTTATCTGAAGATGTTAGGAAAGCCTTTTTTTTTCTGGGTTTCTGTTAAGAGATTTTAAGTTTTGAATTTAGCTCTGCATAACTGGTGACATAGAGGTTTTGCAAACATATATCGTGGTGGTTGTATACACAATCTTAAAGATAAAGATGAGAGTTGTAAAAGAGGTTTGCAACTTCAGGGTTTGTCAGTGGGATTCATCGCGCTTTTGCTATGCAATCATGTCTCCACCATTTTCCGATATGATCTTCTCTTTTAATGTTTTGCAACCCCTTCCACCCACCACCACCACCACAAAACCCACCCCAAATCCAATTTCATGGCGATGATTATATGGCTCCCTTGGTTTTGAGTTCCACTTGCATTGTAGAAAGTGGACTGGACTATTTTTGCTGTGTAGATTCTTGTTTGTCTCAATCCACTTCTTTATTACTTTTCTGACTAAGTATTACATCTGCCTCATCTCATGGAAGTGGACATTTCTCTGAAATTAGTGGACATTACAAGGTCATGTCCGTGCCTTCTATCACACCCAAACTGGCATTAATGTGGATAACGAGCCAGCAAACAAAATGTTGTGAAGATTGTTAGAATGGAAAATGAGCAGTACAAGTGAGGAAGGCTATCACACAAATTTATTTTCTATATATTTTTTAGTAAAAAAACATTTTTTAAAAAATAATAATTATTACTATAATACGAAATACTATGAAAGTTGAGTTTGTTGAGCTTTTCAATAAAATGACTAGTCTAAAGATTACACTGTCCACTCCCCATTTGAAGCTGATTTTCTGTACGTGTCGCTAACTGGAAAAAGAGGGGTCAAAATGCGTCTTCCTGGACTATCAGTCCCAGTCTTGAGGTACAATTAAATTAAATTGTTTTAAAAAAAAAAATATAAAATTATTTTTAATATTAGTACATCAAAATAATTTAAAAATAAAAAATTAATTTAATTTAAAAAAATTAAAAATTTTTAAAAACAATTTTAAATGGTAAAAACAAATATGCTTGGAGGGGTTAATGGCTAGATTTGCATTCAATTGTTTTTTTGAGTAAAATATGTGAGGTCCTATACTATTAGTCAAATTGCAAAAAGGTCCTCGACAAAATAATTCAGCATAATCAATCTTTGAACAAAACCAAGCGTAAAATTGGATCCTCTTGTTAACCGAGGTTAGGTTTTTATATGATTTGGTTAAGTGAAATCATGTGCCTAGCACGTGACATTTCCAAGCTCTATCCTCTGTTCAATGGCCTTCTGGACAGAACATTTCATTTAACAACTACTAACTGACACGTTTTAAGGACAACGTTATCAAACATCAAAATCACATCCCAATCCCATATTTCCTCTGCACAGTCCGCTTGAAAGAATCTAACATCCTACGAATTCACAGGAGCCGAGCCTTCAAGCTCCAAAGAAGGAGGCAAGGATTGAATGATCCAAAAGCCAAAGATCCTCTGCCCTAGAACGAAAAAGAGCATCATCAGGTTAACTTAGACCTAAATCATTTCTAGCTGATTTTCAACGACATGGTATATTTTCTGGATGTTGATTTCAAAATTTAAACTTAGAAGAGACAAACCTCCTTAATCACTGGATAGCATCTCAGAAACAAGTAGCTATATGATTTCCTTCCGTAAGAATTAATAGATATTTAAGTTTTCAAGTCCACACTTCTTTCCTTTCTTTTCCATGTTGATATTTATTGCGGTCGAGTCATTAGCAGATCCCCTTGTTCATATAAATCTTGAAATTTCTTTGTGCTGTATATCTTGATTTTTTTTTTTTGTTTCTTTCTATTCTTGCTTTTGCTTGAGGTTCTTCGTTTAACATCTTGCTTTGACCTGCGATACGATTTAGGATATATAAATACATCTCAGATTTACTTTAATCAAGTTGATGTGGAATACCAGCATCAATCTATTGCACGCATGATCTTTTTTTGGGACAAGCTCAGAAATCAGAACCCTCTTGCCTTGCCTTTGATTGCTCCATACCTAGCTTTTCAGCCTGTATGGATTCCGAGCTCTTTTTCTTAAGATTTGGATACCACATGCACAAAGCCAACTTTTTTCATTAAATTTACCATAATAGATTTGATTGCCAGCATAAAAGATATGTTTGATCTCTTGATTCATTCCTGAACAGTTCAACTGAATATATATAACATACAACGAATCCAAAAACAAACGAAAATCCACCACCTTCACCGCAATTTGCTAATAACCCTCCTGAATCAGTATGCCCATTTTCCATTCTATTATTTTACAGCATTTCCGCACCCCTTTGCTCTTTATCCATATTAGTGCCAATAACCATGTTTGCTTCATTGCTAAGGCAAAGAACAGCATCATCTATGTAAACGAGATCTAATCTTGAAAAGGGTTGTCTGTTGTGTCCCCTGATCAATCAGCTGACAAGATCTGACAATGATACCTGAATAAATTTCATAAATTGACCCAACTTACAGTCTGAAGTCTGAACAGGCAAAACATTTATTCATAAATCCAGGCAACATGGTCAAGACTTCCAACCACTGAACATTAATTAAAAAAATTCCAATCAATTTGAATCAATAACTGGTTAATGAAATAATACTGTTGTCAAAAAACTACAAAGCATAAACAGCTGTGATGTGTTTGTACAGAAATGATTGAATGAAGCAATTTATGTTCTGCAAGCAGCCTTAAATTAGATTCAATATCTGGACCTTCATTTACACCAGACTTGAAGAGCATGAAACAAGGTTTCCTTCGTTTATGCACACAATTCTAATGAACTCATAACACTCCTGATATGCTTTTCCTTCCTGTATGTCCGTTTGTCATGCATCATAATTCAAATGAACTCATCCCCAAGCGCAAGCCTCTTCAAGACCAAAACCAAATCAATTATGGTTAAGGGAATCAATGATATACTCTTTGATCACACGAGCAATGCATTTTTAGGAGATAATTACTTTATTGTGAAATAGGTATCGCATAGCAAGGAGAGAAATGTAGATATCAACATACTCAACTCTTACGACCATCATTGCAAAGAGTTTAGTGTTGATCATCTCGCTTTTTTTTTCTTTTGAGAAAATCAAGGATGTTTCACCAAGAGCAGCATGGTTTGAATAGAAATGATGATGAAAATAGTTTTCATAATCTCTCACATTTGAATGTAGTACTGAATTCAATACATGGAATTGAACGGAGGCTTATTGTTACAGTGTTATCATATTAGAATTCAAATCATGCCTTTGATTCTCCATGATGGACACGCAGCTACATTCACAAGAATTTGATGTGATTCCCTAAAGGCATAGCAGATGGAAAATAAAAATTTGAAGTAGAATTGTCTCCAAAAGTTCAAATGTTGGTTGTAATAGTAGGGTAAAAAACGACAGGGTAGAAACAATTCATTTTATGGCAGCATTTTACATACATTCAACGGGGAAAATACTGAGTAGATCCAGTGCACTACGATCTCTTCTTCACATTCATATGGGATCCACAGGATGCATGAGAAGGGAGCAAAACATTGGGTGTATAGAAAAGCTTTCTATGTGAAACATTTTCCAGTCGGTTGGTTGTCATGACTAATGAGCAAAGGATCTTCATCAACACCTCGTGAAACATTTGCTTGTTAGTTGGTTGTCATGACTAAAGCGTTAAGGATCTTAATCAACACCTAATCATGAGCTTTTTCTATGGAAGTCATGCAGCAATTTGTGAAAGATGTAATGCCCTGGACCAAATCTTAACAAATTGAACACAATATCGGGATGGAGGCAAAAGCCAAATTCTTCCCTGGGATAATTTTAAGAGCGAGACACATCCTGTAGGTGAAGAAAAGAATTTCAGGGCTTCATTGATCAAATTCATTTTTGGAAACTGGATTCTCAAACAATTCTTCCACCATGGGCCAGTTCATTTCAAACAAATATTACAACAATGGTATCCCTTTTAGCTTCCAATTTTCAGCTCAAACCACAGCTACATTATTCAAGTGCAATGCAATCAGGCTGCATCCTCTTTTAGATATTCCTAACTATCTAGATTTTCACACATCCTAATAAATTAAGGAGCTAGAGTAAGGCTACCATTCAAGAAAGCATTTTTAACGAACAAGCATTAAGCAAGTTACCTCAAGAGATATATCTGATCCTCATTTTGACACAGGCTTTTGCAAAAGTGCAGTCAAGTAAACCTCCTCATTCTTCAAGCCACTAGAATCAGTTTTATTCCCAACTGCCCACTTCACCTTCTTGTAACCCAATTTCCCAATCAAAGGTCCAAAAACCTTATCAAGATCCATTCGTTTACAAAAGAAGTGATCAAACCACAAATACCCACCGCCCCTCAACACTCTATCAACATCGTAAAACAAAAACTCCATCATTGTCAAAGGTATCCACCTATTCACTGCATGCGCACATCTGACCAGATCCACCACCCCATCAAAAACCGGCAACCTCTGCTGCAATGGCACATGAAGTGGCACTAAGCCTCTCATTGCCACCACTTCATTATTGGGCACATTGAAATTCATTGTTGTAGTGACAACAGTCACATTGTACTGCTTCATTCTAGCTGCAAAAGTACCAGTAGCACCACCAATATCAATACCAAGTCTAATAACAGAATTGGCTGATTTTGCTACTTGTAGCAACTGTGGGACTGGGAGATCCAACTCAGTCTTGTAAGTCATAAACTTGGAGATCTCAGCGTTTGGATCAAAGCCAAGACCTGGGCTTTTCTTAGCTAGGCAAGAAAATGACTTGCAAGAAGGATACTTGTTCCAGATTACATTTGAGTCAAGAAACGAGGAAGGGAAAGGGTTACGAGGAAGAGAAGACGGAGGTTTTGGTGGGGTTTTGGAGAAGCATCGACGGCGAGGGAGAGGGTGGCAGCCATGGAGGATTAAAGACTCAGCAAGAAGATCAGAGTCAAGAGGGCAAAGAGAATAAGGAGTGTAGGCCATGTACTTGTGTAGAAGATCAGGGTGGTTATGGCAAGAAGAAGCTATAGGTGAGAGGTGTGAATAAAGGAGGAGATCTTGAGGGATGGAGGGTTTGGTAGTGGTGGGAGATGGGGTAATGGAAGGTGGTTGGTGGCGCGTGAGATGGCTAATGGTGGCGCGTATGGTGTTGAGTTGGTGGAGGAGGTGGTCAGGGACTGGTTGTTGAGTGGGGGGCTTGGGAGATTGAAGAGTGGAGGAAAGATGGTAGAGGGAGAGGATGTTGGTGGCCACCATGGCTAGGAGAAGCACTAAGTTCAAGCCCATGGAGAAACCCATGATTTCTTGCTTTCTTGCTAACTGCAACTGCTGCTAGCTCCTATGACTGTATATGTCTTGCTATGTGAAGCTCAGTGTAGTGTTAGTTGACCAGTGGAGCAAAGCAAGTCTTAAGTTGTTTTGTAGTAAAAGAGTAGAGATATCCGGTCTGTTTGGCAGCGTAGATATGGTTGTTTTTTAAAGTAAGTTTTTGTAATAAAATATATTAAAATAATATTTTTTATTTTTTAAAAATTATTTTTAAGATTACTATTAAAATAATAAAAATACATTAAAAAATTAATTTTAAAAAAAAAATTTAATTTTTGTGTAACCAAATTTCCACCGCGTTCCCAATCGATGCTGCGTGCATTCTGTTGGTGATGATCAAATTTGTGGCCGTTGAATAAGAAATGTGTGGGTCCTCCTCCTGATTAATGTTTCGAATCACATGAAATTATTCGGAGACACAAAAGTTGAGGGCTACTCGCTTTTTCCGTGAGGTGAACACATGAAGGATTTGACGGATTACATCATGTCGGTTGAGGTTTTCAAAAATATATATATATATATATATAATTAAAAAAATATTATTTTAATATTTTTTCAACTAAAAAAAATATTTTAAAAAATAATTGTTAGAATACCCCCAAACACTCTTAAAATCTTAGAGAGCTACCATAATAAAAAAATAATATATTTTGCTGAGTTGTGTTGATAATGACAATGTAATTTACTAGTGTTTGTTATTGTAGATTTTTTTAAAAAAAATTGTATTTTTTAGTTTTAATTTATTTTTTAATGTGCTTTTTATTGTGTGTTGAT
>Ga0307507_10012272_pt1 | contig 10622 bp, 7 predicted proteins | sample 7_EM_MG_FD_207223 | JGI IMG/M metagenome (GOLD analysis project Ga0307507, IMG submission 207223) | Populus trichocarpa ectomycorrhiza microbial communities from riparian zone in the Pacific Northwest, United States - 7_EM | ecosystem: Host-associated > Plants > Roots > Unclassified | place... | reverse complement strand
GCTTCCCGTCTTTCCTTTAACCGGTGTAACTCCCCCTTCCACGCCATCCAAGTGTCATCCTCTTTTCCTACCGCTCTTATTCTATCCAGGAATAAGTCGTCCATGGTTTGCATTTGGATTGTTGCAATGATGGGACTGTACAGCATCGTTATTTCGTCTCGTAGGCTGCTGTGAGTGTGAATGTCTTCTTCGTCAAAATATGAGTTGTCCTGTGGGTCTGGGTTTAGGAATCAAATTTTGACTTTGAGTTCGTCGCAAGCAATTAGCAGTTTGGGGCCAAGGTCACTAGCGCCAAATCCCAGAGTTCCACTGTCCATATCATCCAGATTATCGATCTCCATGGCATCGTGCGTTTGTAATTTTTCCACGATTAGATGTGCGATTCGATCACCTACCTTGAATTCGTAACTGGTGTCCACATGGTTCCGTAGTATTACTTTTATTTCTCCGGTGTAATCCGCATCTATAACTCCGCCGCCTACTGCTATTCCATGTTTGCCTGCCATGCCACTACTTGCTGCCAGTCTACCGTAAGTTCCTCTGGGTAGTCCTATTGCGATTCAGGTGTCCACTAACATCTGTCTTTGGGCTGGTATGGTGCCATCCCTTAAGGCGTAGATGTCATGTCCTGCTGCCATCCTAGAACCTTTGGTTGGGACTATTGCATTTCGTTGCAGCCTTGTTATTCTGAGCCAGTATGTTATTCGCTTTTGTTCTTCCACAAGGCTGACTTGAATTCTGTCTTTCCTGTGGCAAAGCGAAACTTGGAAGTGTTCCGGTATCAAAATTGTCTCTTCGCGATGCGTAGCTCCCTCCTCAAGGCGGTACTGCAGCCGCCGACTTAATGCGTCAGGCCTTCCGCCTCTACTTCCGGGGCGGTATACAATTTTAAAATTGAAGTTGGCTAGCCATTGAGGCCAGCGGATTTGTTGTGGGTTCCAAACCTTTGTCGTGAGGAAGTATTGTCGGTTCTGGTGGTCGGTGTATACCGTCACTGGTTCGTCTGCTCCCAACAAGTAGTGTTTCTATTCGCGGAAGGCTTCTAAGATTGCCAATAATTCTTTATCATGGATTTCGTAATTTCATTCGGCATCGTTCAGTTTTTGTGAGTGGAAAGCGACTGGGTGTAACCGGTTTCCGAAGTACTGGGAAAGGATACAGGCTAGTGCAAAGTCGCTAGCATCCGTCTCGATCACGGTTTTTCGGTCTGGGTTGAAGTGTGCTAGGATAGGGGTTGAGGTCAATCTTCGTATTAGTTCCTCAAAGGCTTTATCCTGTTCTTCCCCCCCGAACCACAATTGTTTTCCTCCCTTGGTCTTCAACGTGTCGGTAATCGGTTTGCAAATTTTTCACAAATTTTTGATGAAGCGTTGGTAAAAATTTGCAAAACCAATAAAGATTTGTACTTCTTTTACCGACCGGGAGGCTCTCCAATTGAGGATACTTTCAACCCTTTTCTCGCACATTCTAACGCCAGCTTTTCCCACAATGTATCCGAGGAATTCAACTGTATCGCCATGGAACACTGATTTCTTTAAGGATACTGCGAGGTCCTGGCGTTCTAGCCTAGCTAGTACTTGTTTGACCAGAGCCTCGTGTTCTTCCATTGTCTTTGCGTAAATTAGGATATCATCCTGATGGACGACGACCCCGTGATCCAAGAATTCTCGTAGGATAGTATTCATCATGGCCTGGAAAGTGGGTGGTGCGTTGACCAACCCAAATGACATTACTTTATATTCGTAATGTCCCTATCGGGTGCGGAACACGGTTTTCCATTGGTCTCCTTTTTTGATTCTAATCAGATGGTAACCGTCTTTTAGGTCTAGTTTGGTGAAAATGGTCGCACCGGCTACTCTCTCCCTCAGTTCAGTCATGAGCGGTAAAGGGTATTTGTTAAGTATGGTTAACTTGTTCACCTGTCGGTAGTCCATGCACAGTCGGAGTCTTCTGTCAGGCTTGGGAACAAAAAGGATTGGTGCTCCCGCCGGAGATTTGCTATGAACTATTTTCCCTTCGGCTAACATTTTGTGAAGGTATTTGTTTAGTTCCTCCAATTGGTAAGCCGACATTGGGTATATAGGTCCCCAGGGTGGAGTGGCCCCGTTCTTAAGGTCGATCGCATGGTCGAAGGTTCGCCTAGGAGCCAGCAGTTCTGCTTTGTCATTCTCAAACAATTCCTTGTATTGCCAATATGGCTTTGGTAATCCCTCTACTTGTACCTCCTCATGTCTCGTGGATCCGATCCTCCCTATCATTCTTGCCTCTTCATCAAAAGCCACCCTCTTGTCCCATTCAGACATGTCAGCGATGGCTTCGTCTTGTACATGTTCTACACATTTAGTGTGCTCGAAACACCATTTTTCAGGGGGTACAACATTGTTTCGGATGTTCGTGGTGCCACCACCCAAACGGCATGATCATATTATATTTACCTGCGTCCGCAATCTCGCAGGTTACCATCGTCGTATGGCCATTGGTACCGATCTGCAGTTGAATCGGATGTGAATAGTATTTTCCTCCTGTGGAGGAGACTTTGGCATTAAATGAGGTTATTTTAAGCGGGTTTTGTCTTATTTCGTAAGGGACTTTGAGGGTGCATCTGGTATTTGGGTTTAAGAGGAATATGTTGGAGCCAGAGTCTAGTAAGACTCTAATCTTATGCCGTTTGTCTGATATGACTAGGATGGCTGTTCCTTCGGGGCACTCGTAGTGCTGTGGATTTGGTTTGATCTTTGTTCGTTTGGGGCCGGGGCCTCGTGTCTCATAAACCTTCTTCCCTGTGGTAACCTTTTGTGTATGTTACCGCGCCTGGGCAGTTGCGGCTCATCAAGCCTCCTCAGACAAACCGCTTTTCCCTTGTACCAAATATTTTTGAAAATATGTAAAATAGTTTGGTGATGGTTGGGGATCTCCAAGAATAGTATTTTTCGTGAAAGGTAAAATCCTGTCTGTTTGTATATCTGGCAGCCCACTACTAGCGGTCTTTATTTCCTGCCGAGGGATTCCCATATACCAGGCGTAGTTCGTCTGATGATTCGTGCTTTGCGGCTCAGATGTGCCTTCCGTTCTGACCGACTTATCCACACTTATCCGTAGTTACGAGGAGTCTACCGTACCTCACGCCTAATTTCTCTAGCCCGAGCTAAAGTTTTTTCATGAGGCGGGTAGCGGTTCTGTGTGTACAATGAAGGTACCCAACTACTATGGGAGAAATCGTAAGGTCGCGTGCGTCGTCCGACATGACAACCAAATGGGGTGTCTTGTTGTCGAGCGGTGCAACCCATAGCACTGGTGGGTTATTTTTCCTTGTGAGACTCTGTTCTTTTAATCGTTATCGATTGTGTACTTTAAGACCTGCCTCTAGGGACGATTACGCAGGTGTCACTCTCGTCTGATGCCAGTTTCTCACTCATCACCTTGGCTCGAGTTCTGTACTTGGCTCTTTTCTTGCTCTCTTTTGTGTCCTCGTAGGTTTTCTACTAACCTTCATTAGTCCTAGGGGTCCCCCCAACAGATGGAGCCGTTTTCGGGTCGTGTTGCTCAAGGTAGGTTCCTTCGCTACTCTCGCGAATTTATCTGGGATATAAACTTCTGAATGTCCTCGCCGCACAAGACCCATGTGCCATCTGATTCCCAGTCTGAACTTATCACGCTTTTGGGGCCGCTGCACTCAAAGGGTATGAGCTGAAGGGTTCACTTCAGATTGTTTCGATTCCCGGTTCGATGGCTGGTGTTAGGCACAGAGCTCCCAGAAGATAAGGGGGTCAAGTTACCCTACCTTCGCGCACCAACCTCTAAAAAAGACTTAGCAACACCCCCCTCCGGCCCTGACGTTGGGACAGTAGGTCACCATACGCCGTTTGGAAAGTTGCGTCCCCTCACAAAAGACAAGAGTAAAGCAGACCCTACTTGCAACACCGTATACGTTGCGGCCGTCCGTCTGACCCGTTCCTGTTCCCAGGATAGATGAGAGGAGACCTCAGAGCACCTGATGCAAGTGAAAGCATCGAAATCGGATGACATCGCATAGAGTTAGAGCCACTACAAGATTGAGTATCGAAAAGTGGCTACAAACTCACAGGACGTATCTAGCTTGGTTAGGCTTCCTTGGTCTGGAAAGACGCCCAGTAACCAGTAGGAATGCACTATGCTCGGAAAGGGAGTCGGGGAACTCCCAAAAGGATTGTTGGCACGAGACCGATAAATATAGTCGCAACCATTGGTTCGATCGATAGCAAAGAGTCGTGTAATGCCGGATAAGACTAAGGGATTCCTCCTGCAGACCAGGTCAAAACGGAGCCAACAATATGAGGATTGGCCATCTTCTATCCTAGCGAATAATTGTCTGACATGCGAACACATGGAGATTATTCGTAAATCTATTTTAGCAACGGATACATGTTCGTATAGCCATCTAGGCGGATGGCCACTCCACCCTCCCCATGAGAGAGGCATACGTGGCAATAAGTTGCCCAAACGAGAGTAGAACGATAACGGACGTTCAGGGTCAAGTCGGGCTCCCACTTCAAAGAAGTTGAGCTAGGTGGGCGAGAGATACTTAGTTATAAGAAAAGAATATGTAGCCCGCGAACACCCAGACGCGGAATATAAATATTGAGGTGTCTTCGTAGCTGCTATCTATCATCAAGCAACGGAGAAGAGATCTTAACAATATATACACGTTAAACAAATACTTCTCGTTCTATCCACCATATTTCTATCTTGAGTCTTGTCTCCCTAGACGCATTCTCCGAAATTAGCAACGATCGGGCCTAGTCTATTCGTCTGCTCTTAGAATATTACTACCCCCATAACACCCAATAGCTAGATACTGATTGCCATCTGCGCCTCGTGTGATTACTGGCACATTATTCTTTGCTTCCACTTTCCCTTGTTTGTCTCTGGTGGACCCCTACGTTCTGCCCAGCCCCAGGTGGTACTCTCCCCTGTAGACCTGTACACTTTTGTTGCACTTGGATGCTCCCTTGCCAAGACCTGGATCCTCCCGGCCTGCGCGTCTGCAGACCTTTGGCCACCAGGGCCGGGCGTGCGCAGGCTTTCACTCATCTAGTCTGTGCTTGCATGGATCTTCACCCTTGAGGTCCGCGTTCGCGTAGGCCTTTACTCTTCTAGCCCATGTTTGCCTGGCCCTTCACCCTCAAGGTTCGCCCTCGCCCAGGTATTTGCTCTTCCGGTCCGTCCTTGAGCAGACCTTTATCCCTCAGCCCTCTGCTTGCCTGGACCTGCTCCTCCTGGTCCACCACATTGTCACCGCTGAATCCCCCTAATCCGCCTTTTTCTGTCCCATGAATCCCCCTGGTTCATCTCCATTTGACCTCAGTTCTCTCTTGGTCTGCCCAGGGTGGGCCACTCTACCCCAAAGGTGCTCGTTGCTGTGGACCTTGGTAACCTCGTTTATTCGTGGTTTGGATCATGAGCCTCCTCTCTCATCCCGACTTGGATCTCAACCCTCGAATCCAGCCACAACCCACCTCAGCAACCCTCCAGTTGCTCCAGCAACCATGCCCTTGTTCCTTCAGTCACTGTTTCGCTTCTCGCCTTATTCTGGTCTGCCCTGGATGCTCCTAGGGGTGGGGTAGTCTTCGAGATCATATAAATAGGTTAAAATCACGATCCGCAGTTGCTGCGCTCGTTCACTTTCTCCTCCCTCTTATTTTTCACGTAAACCCCTACGCTACAATCCGAATCCTTCTACCTATTACCTTTGCGTCTTGTTTCAGCTAGTGCTACCTCCCCTGGCTACACTTTTATTTTCACATACACCGCTGATACTAATACACATAATAGTAGGTCTCTAGGTGTATGTGGCCATTTACAATCCAGCTATTTTTTCCCCAGATTTTTTCCCCTTCGAGCAGATGGACTGGCCCCTCAATTAGTTCCACTTCTACGATATACCAATCTCGTTCATTGAGCTCAACCTCTACAAACCCATGGAAGCGGTTCGGCTTGCCCGATTCCGTCGCATACTTCATTCCTCCTAGCATAACCAGCTCCAGAGTTTTTCTCACTTGGGATTTGTTTCGTTGTGAGGTATGCAGAATTACGGCGTCAGAAGGCTGAATGAAAACTATGGTAGCGGTTTGCATGGCTTCCTCCCTTGGAATGAATCCTTGTCCCTGTCTTGACTTTCCCAGACCCAAATATCGTGGTTGACCGGTGGTGTTAGGCACAGAGCTCCCAGAAGGATAAGGGGGTCAAGTTACCCTACCTTCGCGCACGAACCCCTGAAAAAGAGTTAGCAACACCCCACCTCCGGCCCCGACGTGGGGACGGTAGGTCACCATACGCCGCCTGGAATGTTGCGTCCCCTCACCAAAGACATCAGTAAAGAAGACCCTGCTTGCAACACTGTATACGTCGCGGCCGTCCGTCCGACCAGTGCCTGTTCGCAGGATATATGAGAGGAGACCTCAGAGCACCTGATGCAAGTGGAAGCACCCGGATCGGACGACATCGCATAGAGTTAAAACCACTACAAGATTGGGTATCGAAAGGTGGCTACAAACTCAAGGGACGTATCTACCTTAGTTAGGCTTCCCTGGTCTGGAAAGACGTCCAGCAACCAGTAGGAATGCACGATGCTCGGAAAGGGAGTCGGGGAACTCCCAAAGGGATTGTTGGCACGAGACCATTAAGTATAGTCGGCAACATTGGTTCGATCGATAGGAAAGAGTCGTGTAATGCCGGATAAGACTAAGGAATGCCTCCTGCAGACAAGGTCAAAACGGAGCCCACAATATGAGGATTGGCCATCTTCTATCCTAGCGAATAATTGTCTGACATGCGAACAGATGGAGATTATTCGTAAATCTATTCATGCAACGGATACAGGTTCGTATAGCCATCTAGGCGGACGGGCACTACACCCTCCCCATGCGAGAGGCAGACGTGGCAATAAGTTGCGCAAAGGAGAGTAGAAAGATAACGGACGTTGAGGGTCAAGTCGGGCTCCCACTTCAAAGAAGTCGAGCTAGGTGGGCGAGAGATACTTAGTTATAGGGAAAGATTATGTAGCCCGCGAACACCAAGACGTGGAATATAAATATTGAGGTGTCTTCGTAGCTGCTATCTATCATCAAGCAACGGAGAAGAGACCTTAACAATATATACACGTTAACCACATTTATCGTTTCAACTACTATTCTTCCATTTTGAGTTTTCATCTCCCTAGACACATTCTCCGAACTACCAACGATCGGGCTTAGGATATTCGCTAGTTCTTAGAATATTACTACCCCCATAACAGTATATTGTTATTCTCTACGTTACCCAGAGAGACGAGCGATATCAATCACTACACGAATCGCAACTCAATCAAACTCATTTCTATCACTAGCAGGATAAGAGAGACTTTCCTACTTCAAAATGTCGAGGTCTAACCCCGAGGGAGCAGGACCAGATGCTATGGAGACAGACGAACTATCGCAGTCGCAAGCCCCAACGGTGACATCACAAGACAAAATAATCACTAGATCCACCGATACCAGCATATCTCCTGGCCTGCCACCCGGACTTTTCCAGCGAGCAGCGATGAGAAGGTCCCAGTCGCAACAGTCTCAAGCAGCAGCAGAAGCCCTATTATCTCCTGAAATGTCCCGACTACTTGACCGCATCAACCGAAGTCTACATCTGTAAGAGGACAATTTAGTCCAGAGCATCGACCAGGAACACCTAGCGTTCCAGTCCCTTCCACCCCAAATCCAACATTTGGTACGAGAACTGCGCAAAGTCAAAAAGGACAAAATGACAGGCGCCAGATATATAGGGACTGAGCTGGAACAAATAGACACCAGCATGGTACAGGTGGAAGCAGCAACAAAGGGGCTGCAAGACGGGCTCAAGAGGGTTGGTGGCAGGATTGACCAACAAGATAGTCGTCAAACCCAACATGAACAAGTTACATCACACCTCCACCAAACAATACAAGCTGAAGGGGCAGCAGCAATGGGCAGGGATGAACCGTTGGGACAGGAACGGCTCGACACAAAGGCCCAACATCCACGAGAACTACAGAACCACGAAAGAATACTCCACGCTATGATGGCTGAGTTGGAGGAAAATAGAGAAGCCAGAGAAAGACAAGAGAGCCACATAGCTGAGTTAACTACCGCGGTTATCTCCTTGATAAGCCAAGTAAAAGGCAAACGGTCAAACTCAACCCCGGGACAAAGTGCCGGAGCAGCAGGAGGAGGAGGGGGAGGACGACCCCCTCCTATAATGCATGGGGCAGCGGGAGGCACCCCTGATCCTGGAGATAGTGAAGGAGGAGGCAGCGATGATGAAAGAAGAGGACGGCGATATGAGAGCCCCGACAAACGAAGTAAGAAACCTGCAGAGAATGAGAAAACTGATGAGGAGAAATATGGAGAAACTACGGAGGACGAGATACGGTTCTCCAGGGCCTTAGGAAAGGCCATAGGAGAAACCACGAAACGTCCGGCACAACCCCCATCAGAATACGAACCCGCCAAACACCAGGATATCCTGTTTTGGCTAACTACCTGCAAGGACTTTTTTGATCGAAACCCATACCAGTGGCAGGACGAGGCGGATCGTATTAAATACGCCTTGTCCAAACTCAAAGGATAACAAGTAGCATCCTTCGCTATGACCTACCGGAACCAAATGACCGGCGAATTACGCCCTATACGACACGAAGATTATGAATTATGGGATGTCTTTGCTGAAGAAGCTATACGTCGATTCGGTCCCACACACGAAGAAGAAAAAGCTCTGCGAGAAATGTTGAAAGTCCGATACAAGAATGACATTAACCAATTTATATTGGAATTCGAAAAATGGAATGTCAAAGCAAAAGTTACAGGAATCGCCTTCAGAAAACTAATCAGAGATCAAATACCGGATGAAGCTGTACTGCGAATGTCAATGCATCAAGAATACGCCAACGACCGAGATTGGATACAAGCTCACCGCCAAGTGGTCCGGGATGAGGAAGATTTCCAGAAAGGAAAAAGGCTCAAGGACAATAATTTCTCGGGGTCGAATTCAAGTGGGAAAAGGAAGCGGGGCGAACCAACAACGACAAAGCTAACGAAAAAACCTAAGTATACCGCTAAAGAGAAAAGGGGATACCAGGCCAAGAAAAAAGAAGAAAAGATAGAGAAAGGAAAGGCGGCACCCCTGCAGAAAATCATGCATCGGGTTTGGGCCGAGGCACACACCGGTATCGACCAAAAAAGTAGTGGACGAACGAAAAGCTAAGGGGCATTGCACCAGATGTACCCTGACAAACCACGGATGGAAACACTGTCAGAAAGAAATTCGAGTTAGCACCATCCAAAGAAAATCTTTCAAGTTACCGGGAGGAAGACCGCACCACCCAAAGCCTAGAAAGCCAAGGGTAGCCGCCGTGGCTGAGGATAGCCGGGGAGAAACCTCGCGTCAAGCGAACCAAAGGCCACTAGCAGGGACCTTTATGGAGGACAAAGAGCTATAAGCTCATCGGCACCACTGGCGACGGCATGTGGGTAGTCCGGCCATCGAACCGGGAATCGAAACAATCTGAAGTGAACCTTTCAGCTCATACCCTTTGAGTGCATCGGCCCCAAAAGCGTGATAAGTTCCGACTGGGAGTCAGATGGCACCTGGGGGTGGTACGGCAAGGACGTTCAAAAGTTTATATCCCAGATAAATTGGAGACAGCAGGGAAGGAACCCACTTTGAGCAAGACGACCCGAAAACGGCTCCACTTGTTGGGGGGACCCCTAGGAGTAACGACGGTTAGTAGAAAACGTACGAGGACACAAAGGACAGCAAGAAAAGAGCCAAGTAGTGAACTCGAGCCAAGGTAATAAAGTGAGAAACTGGCATCAGACCAGAGTGAAACCAGCGTAATCGTCCCCAGAGGCAGGTCTTAAAGTACACAATCGAAAACGATTAAAAGAACAGAGTGTCACTAGGAATAACAGCCCACGAGTGCTATGGGTTGCACTACCCGACAACAAGACACCCCCTTTGGTTGTCATGTCGGACGAAGCACGCGACCTAAAGATTTCTCCCATCGTAGTTGGGCACATTCCTTGTATACACAGAACCACTACCCACCTCATGAAGAAACTTTTGCTCGGGCTGGAGGAATTAGGCGAGAGGTACGGTCGACTCCTCGTAACTGCGGATAAGAGTGGATAACTCGGTCAGAACAGAAGGCGCATCCGAGCTGCAAAGCACGACTCATCAGACGAATTACCCCTGGTATATGGGAATCCCTCGGCATGGAATAATGACCGCTAGTAGTGGGCTGCCCGATGTACAAACAGACAGGATTTTACCTTTCACGAAAAATACTATTCTCGGAGATCCCCAACCATCACCAAACTATTTTACATAATTTCAAAAATATTTGGTTCAAGGAAAAAGCAGTTTGTCTGAGGAGGCTTGATGAGCTGAAACTGCGCAGGTGCGGTAACAAACCCAAAAAGTTACCAAAATGAAGAGAGTTTATGAGACACGAGGCCACGGCCCCAAACGAACAAAGATCAAACCAAATCCAGAGCACTACGAGTGCCCCGAAGGAAATGCCATCCTAGTCATATCAGACAAACGGCATAAGATTAGAGTCTTACTAGACTCTGGCT
>Ga0307507_10012271_pt1 | contig 10623 bp, 8 predicted proteins | sample 7_EM_MG_FD_207223 | JGI IMG/M metagenome (GOLD analysis project Ga0307507, IMG submission 207223) | Populus trichocarpa ectomycorrhiza microbial communities from riparian zone in the Pacific Northwest, United States - 7_EM | ecosystem: Host-associated > Plants > Roots > Unclassified | place... | reverse complement strand
CGCAACCATTGAAGGATTGTAGAACTTTTTAACTTCAAAATGCATGAAACTTCATCTCCATCAATACAGAATGGTTTTTTATTAAGTTATTTCATCTTTTAAAACTGATTGAATGAAAAAAAAAAAATTGTATCTACATTCATAACTTTGGTCTTACAATTAAAAATCAAAGTAACGTTGCTGGTTCAGATGATTTACCGAAAGTGAACCCATCAATGAACAGATGCCGGTGAACACTAACACATTCGAGTGCCCGCATTGTGGAGCAAAATGGAAGATCAGAATGAAAACCAACACAATCACTGAGGCCACGTAAAGCAAAAAAGCTGCAGCAGATGGTAAAATGGTATATAAAAAAGAACCATTTCAATAAAAGAAAGATGCGCATGTGAAGGTGCAAACTAACCTGGTTGAGTTGCCATACTACATATCTCCTGAACAGACGTTATAGGGTGCTCCTGTGGTGCATGGATTACGATTACAACAGAACCAGCAATGCACATCACACAACCCAAGATCCCTAGCTGGTGCAGCTTCTCATTCAAGATAAACTGCGCCAACACAGCGCTACACACCATGAAAAAAGAAATTAAAACACAAGAAATGTGGTTAAGAAGAGATTTAATATAAAAATTCCAAAAATTTAGCATGCAATACGAACTTAATAAGAGATATACCTGACAATGATACTCAATGCACCAAGAGGGGTAACGAGAACTGCTGGAGCAAATGCGTACGCAACAAAGTTTGCAACCTCTCCAATAATCACTATATGAGAAACCAGACAACAAGAGATATTCTACAAACAATCAGTGAATAATCAGATGGTCATTACTAATCATAATTCGCGTACTCTAACCAACTACCACTCCTCAATTTGACTAGAACAAGAAAACTTAATCAATTCCTTAAGTTACCAAACGAAAAAAGATATCAACTGAAAGAAAAAATCTTATTAACATTAAGCTGACCAATGTAAGAACCTTAATTCAAAGACAATATGAATCATTAAATTTCACAATTAAATCAAAAGAATCACAAGATACAACCAACTTATAAATAACAAAAGTAAAACATCCATTCATTTACATAGAATAGAGCAAATGGAAATTCTGACACAAGAAATATATCAAATTTTCCCAAAACCAAAAGAAGAATCATTGACATAGAAAAAGGACAACTTACTCGTGATCATGCCCAACCACCATAGTGGCTCTAAGAGATATGAGAACCCACCAATACCTACAAAAATCCCACAATCCAAACCAGACCCATTTCACAAAACCAAAATCTCATTTCAAAAAACCGAAAAAAGAAAACGTTTTTTACCAGCCCTGACACCAGAAGCTGCTGCAGCTCTTCTAAGGCCTTTCTTTTTTATAATGAAACTGGCACCAATAAATAGACTTGACATCAAAGCCAGAATGAACCCTTTTAGATTGTCTTCGGAGAAACCCATTTGAAGGCTGAATCTCTCTCTCTTCTTTGTTTTTTAAGCTGATGCTCGTTTTCTTCTCTTCATCCGCCAATCAATCATTGATTGCGTTGCCTTTCCTCGTATCGTTACCAGTTTTTGTTAATGGAATATGCTGCTCTGTTTTTTTTGTTTGCTAAGAATTTTGATATGTCGTATCTAATTAAGTTCGGATTCATGATTACATTTTAATTTATAATATTTTATAAATTATAAATTTAATTAATTTATTTATTTATTAAAATTTAAAGTTAGATTTTTTATAAATTTACAAATATTTACGAGATGAGCTTATATTACTAATTTTATTACTTTGTATTTAAAAACATATTTATGAATATAAGTAACATGACATCTCTAATATTAGGTCTAAATTTAATCTCTTATATTACCATTAAATTTTAATTACATATCTTTTATTTTTAAAGAGACAAACCCTTTAACCCTTTGTTATTACATTAAATAAATTTAATGAAAAACTCACTAACAAAAATTTTAAAATTAAAACATGCCTAAGTAATAATAAAAACAAATGTTCAATCAACAAACTATTAAATATAAAAATAAAAATAAAAATAAAAGCCGGATCTTGACATGTGGACATGCCACATATGCAAAGGACTTGTTGTTTGTCAATCAAAACATGCCAGATGTAAAGATTATATAAAATGAGATAGGTATCTTATGCCCTGTATTAATATTAAAATAAAAAATAAATAAACATCGATGAAGCTTCGAGGAGAGAGAGAACTATAAAAACAAATAGCTAAAAACCTTGAAAAAAAATTCTTATAATATATTTGTTTTATTTTATTGTTTTTGTTTAGAATAATTAAAAGTCTGTATTGTAAGCTTCAATTATTTAAGAGGTACATTAAATATTTGTTGACGAGAAGTCCATGTCAAATCAATCCTTGTCAAAGCCGCTTAAATTATTTAAAAGTTTACTATAATACAATAATTGAATTAATCATCATTTACACCCTTATTGTTTTTTTCCACCAAACCCTTCACTAATAAAATGATGAAATCATGTAATAAAAATTTACAATATTTCTTTAAATTTAACATGCATCGAGAATGTAGAGTATATTTTTCTATAATGATAACTTGTTTTTTTCTTAATTTATTTTGGTATTGTTTGTTTTTGCGTTTCAAAAGCGCTTTTGAAATAATTTGAAATTTTTTTATATGTTTTGCTTTAAATTAATATTTTTTTGTTTTTTTAAATCATTTTGATGTGCTGATGTTAAAAATAATTTTTTTTAAAAAAAAACATTATTTTAATACATTTATAAGTGAAAAAAACTTTAAAAAATAACCGCAATCACAATCTCAAACACGCTAGCCAAATAAACATGTATGGATTGAAATAAGTGCAATATAAAATACACTTTGAGCTAATAATGAAATAATTTTAATTGTTAATATTTTAATGCACATCCCTTAAAATTCGAATCAATAAGCATTATTTACGAATATCTGATTTATTACTGTCCCTGTTTAAATACAATAAAAATAATACAAATAAAACAACTTGAATCAATTAGCATAATTATTACCATATGATAAAAGATTTGCTTATATTATAGATAATTGCCTATCAAAATAATCAAACTACCCAAGACATTACAGGAGCATTGCTAAATAAAAGATGCTGACAAGTTTACAAGAAATTAAACATACAATTAAAATTCTGTATTTGCAATGACTTTTATCTTAAAGAAGCAACGATATACTTATCTAATTTGAGATTTTGAGAGTATTTAAAAACACGATTGAAATTAATATTTTTTTAAAAAAATTATTTAAAATTAAATATTTTCAAATTATTTTAATATACTAGTATAATAAATAATTATTTTTTAAAAAATATATATTATTTTAATACATTTCCTAATAAAAAAAAATACTTTTAAACTACTACCACACCCTCAAACACCCCGTCTAACAAGTGTGGTGTGTGTGTAAAGACGATAATCAAACAAGTGCACACAAAAGGAGATCCTTGAATTGATATAAATACCAATCCCTGCAATTTGTGGTGGAAAACAAATTATCTTTGCAGATAGGTTGGGTGCGTCGGCTTGTCCTGAAGCCGGGAGTCTCATCTGCATGAAACAGCAGAGCATTTCCCCATGCATCGGTGCATGTAATTAAGAAAAATAACAGCAGTGACGTAAGAGATTATTAGCATGCAATGCATTTTGAAAAGAATTAATCAATCACACGAGAAGAAAATGCGCAAGGAAATGAAATGAAATGATAAATATATAGCAGTGAGACTTGCATAATCCTGATATCAGATTTTGCACCAGGCATGGTTGAATAGATGCTTCGTTTCCTATTCTTGTGTTGCTTGAAACAAAGAACATGCCAACTCCTAATAGAGTGATACTAACCAATCGACAGCAAAGACTTGACTGATCAAAAAAGCACACTTCTCTGAAGAGGAGAATTACAATTTGAATTCATTCCCTCTCACTAACTATATCCTCGAACATTGTAAGAAACAGCATATGGCATCAAAGCAAAGCACCACAGACATGAAAATAGCATCTCTAAAAAGTTTAACCTATCTAAACTTCAAAAAGGAGGGGGGCAGATGAAGGGCAACTTTAAGCAGCACAAGCAAAGTGGGTGACAATACCCATGCAGCCAACACGTGTAAATCCATTAGCAAGAGACAATCATTAAGAGAGTTCAGAGTAGTCTCTTTCTGGTCTCCACTTCAGTATATCCTGGCCACTGCTGGTTCATTCTTTTCTTTCACTGTTGAATATGAAGTTGAATTTTCCAACACCAGTTACCCTTCATTGTAATAAAGGGGGACTTGAAGGAAGCATGTGTCAAAGATCTGAAAAGGATCGACAATCAGTACCATGAAAATTTCAAGGTGATAATCGACTTCATTAAATGACAGAATGGACCCAATTTGTCAGGAGAAACCTACACACGATATAGCACTGATATTCCACTCATTTGAGATGGTGTAAGAAAAGAAAGAAGGCAGGCCTCTCTCTATTTGAGTGTTATACAGGGCGGTGACATGGAGCTTCCATGACAAATGAAACCAAAAGGAGTTCATTAAAACGATAAGCAAATGGATCATGTTCCCCAAAGACTTCACTGGCATACCTGCAAGGTAGATGTTTTTCTGCTCAGAATTTCATCTAACTTCCTTTCATGCTGGGAGAAGCTCTCTTTCTCCTCTTGTTCTTGGGCTTCACAGCATCCTTCAATGTTTTCTCTCCATTTGTTTGCAGTGCAGTTCCAGATGTATCTGTAGCTAAAGTTGCTTGTTTAATATCTTCGGTTGGTTTCTCTGGATCAGTTTTGGGACTATTTTCCTCGCTTCCTTTTTGTTTCACGTGCCGTGTTGATACTCCTGCATATTTCACACACGACACAAATCACAAATAAGCTATGTTGCATTGGCACAAAAAATACTTGAAAAAAGTCTATCAGGTTGCCCTTTCGAAGAAATATACACATTCAGAATGCATATATGGGTTCATTATCCATTATTTCACCAAAATGATGATTAAAGCACCTTGTATACAGACAGAAGGTCTGTGGCCACCATAAGATGTATTAAATCAATCTATGATAACTGCACCCTGTTTTATGGAATACTACTGCTACTCTACTCTCCCACAAATGCCCAGGCATAATATATTATTAATTCACATAAAATGCTACCAGTCAGAATAAAGAAGGTTAACTTTCTTGCCATGGAACAACAGCATAGCAGGAGATCTGCAGCCTCTTTGTCAACTTACTCATGAAGCTCCAACTACCTATTCTGTACCTTTCGAAGAAAAAATAAGATTTGTTTCTCTGTGAAATTTATTTAAGAGTTGCCTCCCATAAAAAAAGAACAGTTTGAAGTCTGCGTTAATTCTCTTTGATGGGGGGAGTTTTGCTTCAGAGTTTATACAGTATTACTTATCGAGTGAACTAAGAACCTCGCAGGTGCAAAATGAGCGAAATCATTTACAAGCAGGAGAGAAGCAAAGGTAATTTCTTGTACTTTTAAGAAAAATGTACAAGTTGCATACCACGTGAGGCTAGAGAGGCTTTCAGGGAATCAGGATCAACGACCTTCGAATAAGGATCCCTGAGGAGAGGAAAAAAGAAGATTTGCATCACTTTTTAAAAGTAATCACGCAAAAAATAGGAAAAGAATCAAGTTGAAAATTTCTTAAACCAAATAGATTAGAGTTTCCAAAGCACAAGAACAAGAAGAAAGGCCTATTATAATTCTATAGAATTTCTAATTACCGCAAATCCAGGTGAGTTAATAACTAACCAGCTTATGAGATATTTAATTAGATGCCAGTTCCACAGCTCTCACTCTCTCTTTGCATTAGTCATAATCATACAGACTTGAATCCATCACAAAGAGCAATAAACTAATATTAAAGTATATAGCAGAGAAATGGTCTGGAAACTAATGTTATTAAATTGCTTTAGGGTCAAGAGATCATTCTCAGGTAATCAAATTCATGATTCAGAAAACTTTCTTCTATCTTCAACGAACTAAGCTCATGATTATGATTTTAACGATGGATGCAAAATCTTCTTTTGGAAGAGCAAGTTTGCACTTCAAAAAAACATTGGAGAGTGCTAGCACCATACCAGCTTGATGGACCCCCAAGAAAATTCATAGCATTGCCCTGTCCTCGACCTGTTCCACCTAGTTTAGATGGTTTGATATCACCATCATTGTCATTACCTCTACCACTGCAGGTTTCATCAGGTACCAACTTTAATCTCTCCATATGATGCCTTGACAACTCACTACCTTCCACCTGCTCAATGGTTTTATTTTGCTCTGTTACATCAAGAGCAGCTACACTAACATTGCCAGCACCAGAAGTAGGGTGGCGCTTGATCTTGCGTAATGCTCTCTCTGTGTTGTATGCTTCAACCTAAATCAATTCACACAATAAAATTAGTTTTGGAGCAAAAGACAATCCCATGGCCACGTGTTTCTAGAAGCAGCAAACTGACAAAGGTAAAGGAAATTAATAGATTGCATTAAAAGAGCATGCATATTTGGCATTGGAAAAGAAATGGCACCTCAACATTCAAAAAAATTTCTAGAGAAGAAACTCACTGCATTTTTTATCTTCTTTGTTATGGATTCAGCACTCAAAGAAGCAAGTTGCAAACAATGCATAATAGCACTCTGTGGCACACCCTCCCCTCCAGGTTTCTGAATTGCACAAATGTCACCATTCGCATTAACCGTTACAGTCATTCTTCCACCCATAACAGCCTCCTCACTTTGGGTAGGATCAACAACCTACATAGCACAAGTTCAGATTAAAAGAACTGGGTGATGAGCTTTTCAAGCTCAACATCAATATGCATCGGGACTGGACACAAAAAAAGAATTGTAGTATAAATCTGCCCACCATTTTGCCCTCACCACCGAAAAATGCAAAAGTTATTGCTATAGGGAGATGGTGGACTATCAAAGGAAGCGGCTCTCTTTCCTGTCACAATGCAATGGATAACAATCAGCTTAACAATATGAAAAATGCAATTGGCTAAAGTTGATAAAACATCAAAAAGTCTGACATGTAACTGCCACAACAATATCATCACAGCCTATAACATTTACTGGGAGAAGAAACAGGCAAGGTTTCTAACAAGGACATCTGAATCTCCAGTTCAGAGTAACTGGTCCATTTTTTTTATGTGGACAAATTCAAGATGTAGATCATGGAATATGGCTACTTCTGAAGTTATAAAGTTTTCCTCTGTCTGTGACTTTCCAGAGACCTTATTAAAGAGTGTTGTGTTAGGATCTTATTCTGAAGGTAAACAGTCTATTTAAAATACAATGCCTGGGCACAACTTCCACACAAACAATTGCTCTTAACACCAGTGATGAAAGCTTTCAACTACTTCTAATAAGCCGATGATATCGTTATTTCTATGAAGTAAATACACACAGCTGTAATGCACGATGATGGTGAAAACAGTTCTGGCAAGCACACCCTGTTTTACCCTTATTCTAAACAAGACACAATTCAATCTAAATTTCTACTTCCAAGTTCAAATTTTAGGAAACTTCATGGACATTAAGCAACTTTAAGGGAATAATTTTGGTCCAGCATGGCATCATGAACCACAGTTTCTAGGATTATCATTTTGTTAAGGCCTAATACCACATTACCTTGCATGGAACACAATGAGTTAAACAAGTTGAATTATTAGGTGTACAATTAGTCAAATGAACTTATATAAAGAGGCAAAAATTCTTTACAAACTCTATCCCGTACATTATGATGAAACCATTCTCCACTCCCATACCACAGTTATCCAATTAATCTGATACATGAGTAATTTTCACCGCTACTGTCAGACTTATAGAATGCATATGAGATTGAAAAGCACTGATCATCTGAGTTGTGTATAACAGCAACCAGAATGATGGCTAGACAAAGAAGGATAGTCAACTTGAAAAGGTCTCAAGTGTGACATGATAAACAAAATAAGTTCAATACTTCTATTTTCTGATTGTTTGAGGTATCAATTGATATAAAGTACGACTCCAATAAGGGTACATTTTACAAGCCAAGTTGGTTCTTAAAGGTAAAAACACAGAACTAAGAAAATGCTTCCTTGGTTGAAATCCAAGCTTCCATTACAAGTAAATAATTAAAAGCATTAATTAGCCAACCTCTGGTGGATGTACTATCACTTCTTGACCATCTTCACCTCCTAAAGTGCATTCTGGTCTTCTAAACGTTAAGAGAGAGGCTAAGGCAGCAATATTGGCAGCATCAACAAGATTTCTGTTTGCAGAATAGATGAGTGAGTATTAGTCACATAATAACTATTTAGCATTAGTAAAAGAAGAAATAAAGAAAAAAATATGCAGGAGATCTTAATGAGAGAAATTTCTACTTAAAATAATTAGCTTAAGAACATACATAAAAGGCAGAAAACTAAACAACAAAATTAACATAGCTTACCCCCCATTGTCTAAGATATGAAGGTCAATACGAATGGCCCACACTAACTTCCCGGCAAGAACACAAAGCGATTCTGTATCCACAGCCCTGCTCTCCCTGAAAGGTCACTTAATATTTAATCAAAGTTGAACTATATTATAAATCTGTATTCTTTTGAAGGACTAGCATAAGTTTCATATGCAGTGCTGACACTTTCTAAGAAGGCCCTGACATGGTATCCCTCAAGGGAGAAAAAAAGTGAAAAAGAAAAACCAAATTTACTCCATCCAAAACAATTTGGCATCATTAATGTCATATTCACATATGATTGTGAACATTCATGTGAACACGCATATACACACATGTTTGTACAAATACAGTATTCTTAGGGAAACATTCCATGCTAAAACTGAACAGCAAAGAAAAACATCGAGCCAGTAAACATAAGAGATTATGCTAAAAAGATATAAGTAAAGACACTAATCACCTTAGACCACGATCAACTATACGGCCCAACTCCACTGCAGATTCCCCAGGGCGGCCTGGTTCGAATGAAGGATCAGCCATCGGAGAGAACTCGGTAAAAATAGAAAGTGTCCCTTCATTCTGTCGGTCTTGATAAGGCTGAACTAATTGACCTGTCACAAAACCCATTACATGAGTCTGTCCTAGCTGCACCTCTGATGATCCATCTTCTCTGCAAATTTACCATGACCAAAATACCATTCAATCAACCCCAATCCCAATATACATTAACAATCAACCATAAACTCTCCAATCTTCAAAAACAAAACCAAACAATGGCAAGACACTAGCAATTATGACACAATAACAACTCATCAAAGGAACCCCGTTATTCTTTTCCTCTTGCAACTCCTATGCATCATTTAAACCAAAAGTACATCAACTTTTATATAGCAAAAAACAGGTATAACAATACGGTAAAATGTGTAAAACCAAAAAGGAGAGCTTGAAAGATGAAACATAACTGGAAAACAAAAGAAATACAAGAAAAGGTACTAAAAAACAACTCGCCTTCCAAACTTGATGGTAATTTTGCGATACTCAAGAGGATTACGACCATCAATTCTAAGGTTTGAAGCCAAGGCAGTCTCTATGAATTTCTTCTCGTTCAATGTTAATCTCCATGTATTCGCTAATCTTCCATCCATTGTATTCTATGCTTTCTCAAATTCTACTTTCAAGTTAAACCCAAAAGGTGGAAAAAAAAGGGAAGAAAAGGCTTTAGCTTCTCTCAAGCACTAGAACAAACAGTTTGCAGACAAAAAACTAACAAAACTAAGGAAATGGGAGATCAATAATTATTATAGAGTTAAGAGAAATGGGTTTTGCAAATAAAGAACAAAAATTTGAAGCTGAAAAAATATAAAGAGTAATTGCTACAAGTTACTTGGTGTTTGTTTTGTTACTTGAGAGAGCGAAGGGCTCCGTAGAGTTGGAGCTCGGAGTTTGCTGAATTTCGACCACCCTAAAACCCTAACGTTTTTTCGAGTCTGCTGTCCTCTCGAGTTACAAATAGGCGGGGCTAGGCTTATGGTCCATTGGGCCTTCTCTGTTTCGGTGCTCGCAGAAACTGACCCGATTATCAGCTCATATTGGTTCCATTCAATCAACGGATCACTTGTGATCATAAAAAAAAGATAAAATTATTAGGTACATTAAATTTCTTTTGTAGTTAAATTTTGGGGTTAACATTAAAATGATTTATTACTCCATTGGATTGAAACGAGGATGTCGTTTTTAAGATTATTCCTTAAAATACTTAGTTTTAATTAATATAAAAAAGAATTAAAATCTCTTGAGAGAGTATTGTAATCTTTCACTGGAATAATATAAGTAATTTTTTTGCCCTCCACAACAAAAAAAAAAACTTAAAATAGATTTATAAGGGCATTAAGGTCTTTTAACGATACTCATTTATTATTATTAAATAAAATAAAAATAAATATATTGTTTTCTCATTTTAATTACATAATAAAACGACCAAAATATCTTTATAAAAATAATAAAAATTTGGCTATTATAATTGAAGTCTCGGGGGCACTTTGGTGTTTGTATAAATATAAAAAATGCTGAATGATTCAAATGTATAGTGAAAATACAAAAATATCCTTTGAAAATTAAGCTTAAGTTCAAAGGGTGTTTTCAACTTTTCAC
>Ga0307507_10012270_pt1 | contig 10624 bp, 7 predicted proteins | sample 7_EM_MG_FD_207223 | JGI IMG/M metagenome (GOLD analysis project Ga0307507, IMG submission 207223) | Populus trichocarpa ectomycorrhiza microbial communities from riparian zone in the Pacific Northwest, United States - 7_EM | ecosystem: Host-associated > Plants > Roots > Unclassified | place... | reverse complement strand
GATAACGTGACGATTCATCCCACTCAGTATGCGTCTGAGAGAATTAGTGGTCGGTTGAAGCTCATCAAGCAAGGCTCTTCTCTTTTTATGGTATATAAATTAGGTTCTCTTCCTTTTCTTTAAATCAGTTTATTAATCACCTTTTTCTCTTCTCTGTGTTTTAATGTAATTGTCTAGCGAATTTATGCTAAAACGTGGATATTTTTGTGGTTATGGTAGACGTGGATTCCGTACAAAGGGCAGAGTACGAATGCGAGGCTGTCGGAGAGAGGTTGTATTTCTGAACTGTTAATTTGTTGAATTAAGAGTGTTATAATATACTGGAGTAAATGTGATATGGTCGGTGAAATTGTTGGTGTGGTTTTGTTTTTGTAGATAGAAATCTTTACACCATAAGGGCTGTGCCTTTTACGGATGTGCGGTCTATTCGTCGACGTACTCCTACCCTTGGGTGGCAGTACATAATTGTTGTTTTGTCATCAGGTATATATATTTTTTCCTTTCATGGAGGCTGTATTATTAAGTGATAGTGGATTTAGAGTTTTTAAATGCCCGAAGCTGCTTTTAACAAGTGAATAAAGATCATTAAATGCTTGAATACTTTTAGTCTAAGAAATGGCTAATGTTTTAGTTGATAGAACTTTTGTAGCATTGATGTACGATATATGTCAGATCCCAAGCATCATATTTTTTCATGGATTTCTCACTTTGTTACGGATTGATCTTGTTATGAAATTACTGGGAGGCATTAATGAAGATGAGTGAAATGAGATTATGAAGAATTTGGTACTTTGTAATGGCAATCTTTATTGTGTGGCCTCTTTTTTTTGTGACATTTGTATTGAGGAGAATAGCTTTATTTTATTTACATTTTTACCTTATCAAGGTATGATAATATTTGTATCTATTTATGAGCTATTATTTTTATTCATCTTGTTTAATTTTATTTCGAGGTGATTATTTCTACTTCTAGTCACTGTTGTTTGGTTGGTGTGTTTGTGTTCTATGTTGATGATTATGAGTTTTGGGGTTTAAAATTGAATCCATCGATACCTGGTTTTATTTCTCCTCATTTTTAAAATGGAGGTGTTTTGCAGGACTCGCATTTCCTCAACTTTACTTCTACAATGGAGGAGTCAAAGAGTTCCTTGCTACAATAAAGCAACATGTTTTTATTGTGAGGTTGGCTACTGATTTAGTCTGCAACTCCTTTTATTTTGAGATTCTCTTCCTCGACCTCTTCCTGTCTATCTATAAATATCTACATTATAAAGATGCATATTTAGATATTATAAGAGCATCTCTAATATATTGAAGTTACATTTATTTATGCTTCACATGGGGAACATTTTACATTTAGAATTGACCACTGATTTCATTTTTTATCCTTGGTGCCTTGTTTCCTAATCTCTTTGTGCTTTGTGGTAAGAAAGGCTGCAAGGTTATTCTCGAAATTTGACAAGGATTAAATGAAGACCTTGCTTGGTAAGATACAAGGACTAAGCCTGGCCTTACTTGGGCTATGGCCAAATGGAATTTTGGCCTCATGGAATCTTTTCTCCTTCTAGAAATGGGTTGGATGGTGGGGTTATCGGTTCTCTTTCTTTTAAGCCTGTTTATGACAGGAAAAAAAAAGATAGAAAGAAAAGAAAATAATCAGTTTATCGGTGACTTGTTGCTTCGTTCTGCAAACATTGTTGTTAGGAAAGGTAAGTTTAAAAAGCATAGGGAAGGGGTAGCAGCATGAAGTTTGTCCTGTTATGTCTTGCGTAGAGTTTCTGATATGAGAGAAATGATTATACTTTTGAGGGTTTAAAACTTTTAGTACAAAGGTTGATATAAAAGAACTGTTTTGGTCACCTATCTTAGGGATTTCTTTGGTTTGCTGTTTTTTTCTCTTTCTTCTGGGGTCTTATAAGTACTCGTTACTTTTGGGAGCTGGGTTTCTTGCAATTTTTCCTCTCATTGTTGCACGTTTTCTTTTGTACTTGTTCAGTTCTCTACATACTTTCTATATGCTTCTGTGTTGCCCCTTTGCTCTTTTTTTTTCCTTTCAACTTAAATAACAGAAGAATGTTGTTTGGCATGAGCGTGGCATCGAGCATGACACTTTATATGAACTGTGCTGTTAAGTCATGTTTAATGAATTCTTTTAGATTAAGTACATGTTTTTTTTTTTTTTTTTTTTTTATTTTTTTTTATGGTGGAAGGGAACCTAGTTACACCTTAGAGACTGAGACATCCTTCAAAAGAATTAAGTGAAAAAAATAAGAAGATTAGAGCAGAAGTGCCTTCTCCCAGAAAGGCCCCACGATTTTAATCATCTTCACGTCTTTTGTTTGTGCATTTCAGGATATTTTTCAGTTATAAGATTAATTTGTATATGATGACGTCCTTAAACTTGTTTACTCTTACATATATCTGGATCTTATTTATCATTAGAGATGCTATTTCTATAATCTTGTTGCTGTACATCACATTTACAGATCATTGGAAGATGCAAATGTATTTCTGGTGAATGATTTTCAAAATCCCCTGCAGGTGTGCATGAACGGTTCTCTATTCTCTCTCTTTTTAGATAACTGGTAATCAGTCACTTTCAATTGCAAATATTGCTTTTAGATGTTGGTTTGCATTAGACATTGCTTTCTTCTAGGTTGTCCAATCTCGGTCATTTCTGATATGTTTCCAGGCCTATCCCCTGAATTGATCTAGATCCTGATATGTTTGGTTGCTATGTTCTTACATTTCACTTTGTCTGTCTTCTTTCTTTCTTTTAATGGGTTTTAACCGGGTTTTGCAGAAAACCTTGTCCTCTTTAGAGTTGCCTGTTTATATTGCAAGTGGACCATCTGCATCCGTTCCAGATGGTGGTGAATCTTCATCTTGTGAACTCCAAGAGAGGATTGGTGACTCTATCCGTGATGAAATTCCTAGGCCTTCTCAAAATCCTGGGAGGCAGAAGCATAAGAGTCATGATCCTGCTCGAGATCTTACGATCCATGTATTGGAAAAATTCTCTCTTGTGACCAAATTTGCTCGGGACACAAGTTCACAACTATTTCGAGAAAGTAATAGCAATGGCTATGGTGCTGTAGAAAGGAAAAGTTCTAGCTACTCTCTCCCTGATGTCCCCCATAAGCCATCCATGGATGCAGAGATAGCTCTCGAGGAAGGTCCTGTTCCCTCAGATCCTCTGGAGGTAACCATTTTCTATTTCAAATCTATTAGTATTTTGGGACCCTCTGGAGTTTAATTGAATTTTTGGTTTTGCTGTGTCCTGCTTCTAAAAGCTAATATATTTTTAACACATTGGATGTACACTTCATAATATATTTACTTCTCATTTGAACATAACCCTTAATGTGCACATCATCATTAGGTTTGCAAATGCATTTGAAACTGGGTTGACATAGATATTGGGTACTCTATATCTAACTTGCAGTTTAGTTATGCCATTGTTGGGCTTTTGCATATAGGTTTTTTGACAGTGTATGTTGCTGAACATTTTGTTCTTTTTCACTTTTGTGTGAATCTAACCATACAGAATTTACTTGCAACTTTTGAATTTAATGTATCGATTTTCTGTTCTTGTTTTGGTTTTTTCTGTTTCTTTCATCCTCTTTTTGCGTTGAGGAAATTTTTTATAAGCCATGCTGGTTGTGTTAACTAGCAAATGGAATGGTGCAACTGATTCTTTCTATCAATAATATATTGTATTTTAAAAAAGAAGGGTGTGACTGACTGGTGTAGTGCCCGATGCATTGGAAGTTCACAAAGACTAGTTTAGACCTGCAGGTTTACCATTAAGTTTTTAGTAATAGCATGGATAATGATTTGAATCCGCCATTTACCAGTCAAGCTATTCATTTTGGGCTAGCTTAATCATTTTCAGTAGGCTATTGTTTGTTTTATCCATGGGGACTTGTTGGAAATGGGTGGTATTTTTCATGTATTTAATTAGTTATAAAATCTATCAAAGAAGTTATCTTGAATGTGGTAAACATAAGATTTTCTTGGGAGCCAGACACCTTTTGTGAACTTTTTACTGGGATAAGTTTGATTGTGCCAAATTCTCACCATATCACTTACCGGCTAGTAGTGTTTTGTCAGTGGAAGTATCATAGTTAAAGATCGAGAGCTTAATTTAGTGTCTAGTTCATTTCTCTGCTCTCCTGTAGTGATTATCAGTTCACAAAATATATCAATGGGAGATGGTATTCTACCCATAATATCTGGAAAAGTCTCTTCTTTTTTCCATTTCTCCTTTATGACTCATCTACAAAAAAAGCACATTGACTGAGCTCAATACAAATTACATCAACTGAGCTCAATACGAATTACATTGACTCAAAACAATACGTTCTTTAACGTACGGGCACTGTATTATTCATGTGACATGCCATCCTTCTTGATTGTTCTTACATGAAGTTGGAATAAGAATGTGGTAGTTGGGGGTTATGGATCCATAGTAGAGATGTAAGCTGCTGGTCATGAAAAATATTGGAATATACACAAGGCGGGGTTTGAAGAGTGGGAAAATTGGTTTTCCAAGCATTACGATACTGATGTTGCTTCCATTGCTTTGCAAAGTCTTAAGTCCCGATTTTATTTTTTATTTTGGTGCATTGTGTCAGTATATGACTTGATTTTGGGAATTATTATGATAGAACATCTTCCCTGACGTAGTTAAGAGGGAAACACAGCAACAGATCAGCAGACATAAGCCGACATAAGTGAGAAAGAATTTAGAACTAGGTATTTTATCAGTGTTTAAGAAAAACCTCTAGTTTCTGAAATTCATTGATGAAAGGAATAATATGATGGCAGTAATTTTGTCTTACAGCCTATTTATACTAGAATAAGATCTCTAACCCCAGCCTTAGATTGAACCCTTAAACAGAACTTCTAATCCTAGTCACCCACCCAAATACTTTTAAGAAAAACATGAATTTCTAGTTAACAAAAAAAGCTCATGACTGGAGCAATTCTGCTGTCTTTTGATCGTAGATCAGAAAATTTAGTCATATCCAGGTGATTGCTGCTAGTTGAATTAAATCTGAGAATTGTTACATTAAAATACATCAACTTCGCATCTGTTGGTTATTAAAGTAGAAGCCCTAAACATAAGCGAGTCTTACATTTGAGGGGTTTGACACAGTAGCATCCCAGATTTCATATCTTGATCCTACTCAAGGATCAAAACAAGAACTGAGTGTGCCCTTATGCATGCTTGTACTTTTCATTTTCTTCACTTGCTTTAAAAAAGTTAGATTGTAGATCTCCATGTACTTAATGGTGTGTAACTTTTCCTGCCATGTGATTTCAGTGCTTCCTTTAGGATATTAAATGCCACAGAAGAAAAGCACATATTATTGCTAACTACTTGATTTAGCGTTTCTATTAAGAAATTGAAGATGATAATGACTTTCTTGGGATGATTTAAACTGTGTTTTGTGGATTTTTTTCCTGTGTTGATCAATATATAAAATTTGTTCTTTTTTTTTTATGTGAGATTAATTCTTTTCCCCACTTCTGTATGGCAGTTCGATAAAATGACACTCGTATGGGGAAAACCACGACAGCCACCCTTGGGGTCAGAAGAGGTCAGGCTTTTTTTCCTGAAGATAAATTCTCTATCATTTTTAATGATAAATCTGTCAATATGAATGCCTGTCAAGTTACTGCCCACAAATTCATTTGAAATAATTTCATTTCCAGCACTCTTAATGTTTTTTCTGCTGTAGCTTTTTATTTTGGTCTCAGACACTTGCGTTGACCCAAATGCTCCTTTATTTTTGGCATTTTACATGAATGGGTTCTATTTTGATTCTGTGCCCATGTTCACCTTCCTCTGTATCAATTTAAAAAGTAGATGGTGTGTGCATTAGGGGTGAGCAAAAAAACCGATTAAACCTAGATAACCAGAAAAAACCGAACTGTGAAAAAAAACTGATTAAACCAATAAAAAAACAATTCGGTTCGGTCTGGTTTCGGTTTTAAAAGGCTGAAACTGAATAAACCGAACCAAACCAGTTCAAATAGAAATAAAAAACCCGGTGGTACTATAAATAGCTTTCCATACCCATCTACCTTTTAGTTTCTTCTTCTAACCCTAGCAAACCCAGCTCCCCCCGACCTCCTCCCTCGTTCAATCTCTCGATCAAATCTTCATCTCTCAACCTTTCTGTCTCTAAATCAAAGCTAGCAGTTGCTCCTTCAAGTTCTTTGCTCCTCCAAGAGTTGGATGAGAAATTTGATGCTGCCTATTCTTTTCAAAATTGTTTTTTCTTCCTTTTGTCATGTTAAAAGCCTGTTTTCTTGAGTACTAGATGTCAGAAGTAGTTTCTAATTTGCAGTTTCTTTAAATCAGACTGACATATGCAGCCACTCACTATTAGATGCATGAGTTCTGGGAGATTCATCTCAACATGCTTCTAGATTAGTACTTCACTATCCTTGACTGGTCCTGTGATACAGCAACTTCTACTAAGTTAATGCTGTCATACCAATATTGAGACTTATCAGATTGCTCAATGCAACTAGTAACTTTTCTTTTGATTTCTGTAGATCTATTATATATTCATTTCCCAGATTTATTTACGAGGTTGCTGGTTTGCTACAACATGTTGCGACTACTGTCATGGATGTTGTGAGAACATTAACTTAGTAGAAACTGGTTTTTTCTGTTTTTTCCCTTCAATTAACCGAACCAAACTGAACCGAAACTGGTTGGTTTGAACCGGTTTCGGTTTTGATTTTTTTTATAAAAAAAAATTGGTTTGGTTATTTTTTAAGGTGAAAACCGGACCGAACTGAAAATGCTCACCCCTAGTGTGCATAATATGTTATACACATGCTGACTCATTATGTGTTTTTAGAATTTGCTTTTTCTTAAATCGAAACAATAATCATGATTATCTTCTGGGTAAAAGTTTGATTGATAAAGAGTTGGCTCATGATTTAATTGCTGCTGACATTTTTCTTTGATTTAACACTAGGGTATGCAATGGTCCTTAAACTGGATGTGTTTTCCCATCATAGTCAATGTAATTTGAAGTATCATCTGTAAACCTTGTAGTATGAGCCATGTTACAATGATAGTCCTTGGATGGCTGTGGTTTTTTTTAACTCTGATTTGACATTTATTGCTATTACTCAATCTTATTGTTTTAAGTTCATATGCCAAACGCCCAAACCCTTGTGAGTTCAAGGGTTACAGATCCACCCCGAGGAACCATTTATTGTTGTCATAAATCGATTTAAATTTGTTCATTTCATTTGCTGAAGCATTGAAGATGGATTTTGCAGTCCTTTGGCCCTTAATTCTGATTTTTTACTCAAGACATTGAATGTACATGCCACAACTGTTCTTGTTGTTTTCAAATTTTTGTTGTATTTTCAGTGGGCTACTTTCTTGGATTCTGAAGGGCGAGTCATGGATTCAAAAGCCTTAAAAAAGAGAATATTCTATGGTGGAGTTGAGCACACAACACGCAGAGAGGTTTGTTGTTTACTATCATTAAACAACTGTTTTATGAGACATTCTTTGGTTTAATATGTTATTCTTCCTAGGATTAACAATTATGAATATAGGTCTGGCCATTTTTGCTGGGATATCATGCTTATGATTCAACGTATGCGGAGAGGGAATACCTCAAGTCTTCCAAAAAGTCAGAGTATGAGACAGTAAGACAACAATGGCAGGTTTGTTGTAATTCTCAGTTTTCCACACATCACTGTGTGCTTATGTTTCTGCCTGATATGTTTCATGGAGGTTTTTTCCCCCTTCCTTGTTGAAGATTGGGTTTTAGACACCCTTTCATGTTGATGATTGAATTTGTGTTTTTTTCCTCTTTGCACGGGCTTTTATTTCTACTTTCAACTGTTTCATGAAACATGCTATTTTGTTGCCTGCATTTCACTTGGTGTGGCTTATATGATTGCTATTAGGTTCAATGATTGTTAATGCATTGTTGTGGAAAGGAAAAGGTGATTTGCCTTCATATTGTCTGACTTTCTCAGTATAATAACCAACTGAACAAAATGCACAACAAGAAGAGCAACTTTTGAGGCTTCTTTTGTCAATCATAAGTGATCCCTTGGCGGATTAAGTGCACCATACACTCAAATGAACTGAGTATTTGTTTGGTTCAACCATGCTTTAGGGGGGAAAAAGCTTCTAGCTCATCCTTCCGTCTCTCATAATCAGCTAAAAACAGTGCTTTGCTTTCAAGCACATGGGGCCCTTAAGACTCAGTCTCAAACTATTCAGAGTTAGATGCATGGATTTTATTTTTTTATCCGGCTCTGTGTTAGGCTAAATCTTTGCTTTTTACACCCAGGGAGATGAAATTTCGTTGTTTGTCTGTTTTTCAGCCTAATTTCTTGTACTTTCACTTGAAATTAGTTTTGCTTGTTAGGCCAAAGTGAAAAACTACTTTCTAATCTGATTGTTGACTCTTTTTTTTCCCACATAAAATACAATGTTTTATTTAGGAAAAGATGACATTACATTTTTAAGGTTAGGTAACTATGTTTTGGTCTCCCTGTCAGGACAGCAGGTGCTTTCAATCATCTTTAACAGTTGTCATTGATATTCTTCTAATCTTCTTTGAAGAAGTTTCCTTTGAGGCTTAATACATGCCTTTTTTTGCTCCTGCAGAGTATCTCTACTGAACAAGCAAAGAGATTTACAAAATTTAGGGAAAGGAAGGGCCTTATAGACAAAGATGTGGTATGCATGAAGCTACTGTTACTGTTTTCAAGTTTTAAATTATTTATTTTACGACATCAAATTAAAATATATTTAAGTTAATTCTAATAGCTGTTTTGTTGTGTGTTCAAGGTGAGGACTGATAGAGCGCTGTCTTTCTATGATGGGGATGGTAATCCAAATGTGAATATCTTACGTGATATTCTGTTGACGTACTCCTTCTATAACTTTGATCTTGGTTACTGTCAGGTAGTAACTTCATTTCTGCAGTTTTTTTGTTGAAGGAGATGCTTTTTGTTATCCTTTCTGACAATCATGGAGTCTTATTTCCCCCCCCCCCCCTGTTTGGTGCCTATTTCTATATTTTGCATTAATGTAACTTTGGAAGTACTGTAATGCATGTCAATAATTGCATTCAGGGAGGTGTTACTTTGTTGTAATTAGCAACTTTTAGTGCTTAGTAGCTGCTTGATCTTGTTAGTCCTTCCCACCTATACTTTTGTTTCTACTCTTCTTTTTTATTGTACTTCCATTTCTATTCATTTTCATGCGCTTTATGTTATTCCTTGTTACTTGCTCTCATCCTGGTATGCGGACTGTAAATAAACAACACGGTTTCAACGAGGATAAGTTTAGTAATTCTTAGTTGCAGTTTATCTTAGTGTTGTCTCATATGCTCTCACCCAGGTTCAGAAAACAGCTAAGAGTGGGTTAAAAATTGCCTTTTCCTATTGGGAAATAAAATGTCAAGTGAATACATTCAAGGCCCCTTTTCCATCCTATTTGGGAAATGGGTATAGTGGGGATACTGAATATTCATGTCTCTGCCCTTTTTTTCTCAGGGTATGAGTGACTTACTATCCCCAATTTTGTTTGTGATGGAGGATGAATCAGAATCGTTTTGGTGTTTTGTGGCACTGATGGAACGTCTTGGACCCAATTTTAATCGCGATCAAAATGGCATGCACTCTCAGCTTTTTGCATTATCCAAGGTCTCTCTCTCCATCCCCCCTACAAGCCTATCTATTTTCTTTTCTTTTCTTTTTTCTCAGAAATTTATATATATTTTGACAATTCATCTATTGAACGATATCCCATCTTAAATTTAGAGTCTGTTTGCTTCTTTAGTGAAATTCAAAGGCCTTTTGGCTTAATTAATTTTGATGATCTTCTGTCTTGTGTCACTGTATAATTTACAATATCAAATTGTGAATGGTAGACAATCATTTTTTTGGGATGTTATAGCTTTGGATGAAGGTTAGGTGTTGGCTGGGTTTTCAGTAAATTGTTTTGTTAGGCTGCAGTTACAAGCTGAACTAACTTTTACTATTCTTATCGCAGCTGGTGGAGTTGCTTGATTGCCCATTACATAACTATTTCAAGCAGAATGACTGCTTGAATTACTTCTTTTGTTTCCGCTGGGTTCTAATACAATTTAAAAGGTCAGATTAGTGGATTATTTGTTCCTCTTTTTTCTGCTCTTAGGATGGATGGATGTCTTTTTAATGAAGCTGCTGGCATACCCTTTCACTGCCTTTTTTTCCTTTGCAATTACGAACATAGTATAGTGGATATAATTTTTTTTTCTCATATAAAAGTTAATATATATATATATATGTATGTATGTATGTATGTATGTATGTATGTATGTATGTATAAGATGCTCAACACTGATGTTGATTTTCAGCGAGTTCAGTTTAGCTTCAATTTTAAACGATTATAGTAGCAAGTCTAATGTTGTTTCACCAAGAAGAAGATACTTGCATGCATTCTATAATCATTGTCTCAAAAAACTCGGATGCTTGCTGGGGTTAGTGATGAAAGGTACATAATTTACTAGTTTGCAATACTTCTTGAGTGTATTGGCGTCGAATAAATTCCAGAAGGGAATATTTACAATAAAGTACA
>Ga0307507_10012269_pt1 | contig 10624 bp, 8 predicted proteins | sample 7_EM_MG_FD_207223 | JGI IMG/M metagenome (GOLD analysis project Ga0307507, IMG submission 207223) | Populus trichocarpa ectomycorrhiza microbial communities from riparian zone in the Pacific Northwest, United States - 7_EM | ecosystem: Host-associated > Plants > Roots > Unclassified | place... | reverse complement strand
GCTCGGAAGCCGGGTTCTCGTAGGCCTCCACCACCGGGACGGGCACGCCCGCCGAGTCGAGGACGTGGTCGCCCACCTCGATGTCCTCGATCGGGCGCAGCCCGGCCGGGGTGGACACCAGCGCGCCACGGACGAAGCAGTCGCCGACCACGCGGGCGGACTTCACGTACGCGTGCGTCGGCCGGTAGCCCTGCTCGTTCATCGAGTACAGGATCCGGCGGTGCACCGGCTTGAGCCCGTCGCGCGCGTCCGGGAGGGCGCGCGAGTGGATGACCGAGTACGCGTACTCCAGGTAGGAGTCCTCGATCTCGGACTTGAGCGGGTTGTCGACCACATTCGCGCCCGCCTGGTCGAAGGCGGAGGGGTCGACCTTGGTCGTCGGGCCTTTGCGGCGTGCCATGGCTGAGCGCTCTCTCTACGGGTGCGTGGTGGTCAGAGGTCGATGGCGGACTGGTCGACGCGCGAGGACGACTCCACCAGCCACGCGCGGCGCGGCTCGACCTTCTCGCCCATGAGCAGTTCCAGTGCCGACTCGGCCGCTTCGGCGTCGTCGATGGTGATGCGGCGGACCGAGCGGGTGGCCGGGTTCATCGTGGTGTCCCACAACTCGTCCGCGTCCATCTCGCCGAGGCCCTTGAACCGGGGCACGGGGGTGACGATCTGCTTGCCCTGCTTCTCGAAGCGGGCAACCGTCTGCTCCATCTCCCGCTGGGTGAAGGTGAAGCGTGTCTCCGGGTTGCGGCCCTTCGTCACGACCTTGTGCAACGGCGGCATCGCCGCGTACAGCCGCCCGTCCTCGATGACGGGACGCATGTACTTGGCGAACAGCGTGATCAGCAGTGTCCGGATGTGCGAGCCGTCCACATCCGCGTCCGCCATCAGGATGACGCGGCCGTACCGCATCGCGGCGAGGTCGAACGTGCGGCCGGTGCCCGCGCCGAGCACCTGGACGATCGAGGCGATCTCGGCGTTGCGCAGCGTGTCGCCCAGGCTGGCCTTCTGCACGTTGAGGATCTTGCCGCGCAACGGGAGCAGCGCCTGGTACTCCGACACCCGCGCCATGCGGGCGCTGTTGTGCACGAACACGCCGGTCTCCAGCGCGAAGTTGTGGTGGCCCTCGACGGTGAGGTCGTACACGTCGGCGACCTCCTCCAGCACCTCCACCGCGCGGACCTGGTGGTTCACCGGAGCCCGGCCGTCATTGGGCAGGTCGAGCGTGCCGGACAGCGCCCGGAGGGTGCCGCGGCGGGGCAGCGCCCACACCTCGGCGTCGTTCATCCACACCGGCGCCGTGCCCTCCACCACGGACGACGAGCGGTACAGCGGCATCAGCGACTGGCCGACGACGAGGTCGTCCGCCCGCCGGTAGGAACCGTCGCGCAGTCGGAACAGGTGGTTCGGGGTGCAGCGCACGGACTCGCCGTTGTCGAACGTCACCCGCACCAGCGGCGCGAGGTAGCGGGTGAGCCGCGGCTCCTGGAGCGGGGCCACGACGACGTGGCCCGACTCGGTCGTGGCGTAGCCGTCGTGGGTGATGCCGAGCGCCCAGTCGGCCACCAGCTCCGCGAACGACCTGGAGCGGCCGTACGCCAGCGCGACCATCGTGTCGCCGGTGAAGCAGCCGAGCGCGCTGTCGCCCTCCACCAGGAACAACTCGCTGCGGGACACGCCCGTCGCGCGGCAGTCGACGAGCTTCGGCGGCATCGACGCGCCTTCGAGGGCGGTCTTGCGGCGGGCGGCGTCCTTCTGCTGCTTCTGGGTCAGCCGGACGCGCGAGGCGTCGACGACCTTCTGCAACACGACCTTGGCCTCGACCTTGGTCTTCCGGTCCTCGGTCCACGCCTTGAGGTACTTCTCGACGACGGCCTGGATGACCTTGGTGATGCCCGCGGTGGACAGCTCGTCCTTGGTCTGCGAGGTGAACTGCGGCTCGGGGATGCGGACGTGGACGACGGCGGTCATGCCCTCCAGGACGTCGTCCAGGGTCGGCATGTCCTCCTTCGGCTTGAGCAGGCCGCGGGTCTTGGAGATGGCGTCGTGCAGCGCTTTCACGACCGCGCGGTCGAAGCCGCGGCGGTGGGTGCCGCCGTGCACGTTGCGGATCGTGTTGGTGAAGCACTCGACCGAGCGCTCGTACCCGGTGCCCCAGCGCAGCGCGACCTCGACCTCGGCGGCGCGCTCCACTTTGGACCGCATGACACCATTCTGGTCGGCCGCGTTCTCCTGGTAGGTGCCGGTGCCGTTGACGAGCAGCGTGCCGGACACGGCCTTGTCGCCCGCCGGGGCCAGGAAGTCGACCATGTCGGCGAGGCCACTGGGGTAGTGGAACGTCTCCTCGCCGATCGTGTCCTCGATGGCGCGGCGGAGGACATAAGTGACGCCGGGCACCAGAAACGCGGTGTTGCGCAGCTTCGACCGCACGGCCTCGACATCGAGCGAGGAGCCGTTCTCGAAGTAGCGGGAGTCATACCAGTACCGGATGGACGTGCCGGTCGACTCGCCGCGCTTCATCCGGCCGGTGATCTGGAGCCCGGACTGGCGGGTGAACGTCGCCTTCGGACCGGGACCGTCGAACACGACGGGAACACCGTGCGCGAACGACATCTGGTGGACCTTGCCGTCGCGCTTCACCGTCACGTCGAACCGGTGCGACAGCGCGTTCACCGCCGACGCGCCGACACCGTGCAGACCGCCGGAGGTCTTGTAGCCCGAGCCGCCGAACTTGCCGCCCGCGTGCAGCCTGGTCAGCACCAGTTCGACACCGGACAGGCCGGACTTCGCGTGCACGCCAGTCGGGATGCCGCGGCCGTCGTCGTCCACCTGGACACTGCCGTCCGCGTGGAGGGTCACCACGATCCGGGAGGCGTGGCCGGCGATGCCCTCGTCGGTCGAGTTGTCGACCACCTCGGTGAACAGGTGGTTGATGCCGCGGCTGTCGGTCGACCCGATGTACATGCCGGGTCGTTTGCGGACCGCTTCCAGACCCTCCAGGTGTGTCAGGTCATCGGCCCCGTAGAGGGTCTCGGCAGTCACAGGGTCAATCTCCCGGTCGTGGATTGCGGACGCGCTGGTGAATAGGCGGTACCGGGAGACTATCCGGAGGGTCCGACAGTTTTCCGAACCACCACGACTCAGGCCCCTCCGGCGGGCCGTGGACCGACCGGTGCGGCTGAACCGGCGTGATCCCCGGTCCGTACGACTCAGCGGGACCACCCGGAGGTGAGAACCGTGAAGTTCGCGAACCTCGCGATCATCGTCGCCGCGGCGGGCGCACTGTCCGCCTGCACGTCGGCGTCCACCGCCGCTCCGAGGAGCGACGTGCCGAAGCTCGAAGTCCCACCGCTGAGCTTGGAGAAGTTCACCGGCAAGCCGTGCCGCGTGTTCGGCGTCGACCAGTTGGACGCGCTGGGCATCAGCGGACCGGGCACCCCGGACCCGGAGCAGTTCACCGGCCGGTGCAGCTGGACCGACGCCAAGCCGAAAGCGACCACCATCGGCATCTCGCTGTTCGGCGAAACGCAGGGCCTGGCACGCGTCTACGCGGCCAAGGGCGCGTTCCCCTACTTCGAACCCACCGAGGTGGCCGCCTACCCGGCCGTCGACCGCGACACCGGCAAGGGCACCACCGGCACGTGCGCGACCGTCGTCGGCATCGCCGAAGGCGCCGCGTTCGAGATCCACGTGGACGTGGCCGACGAGTCCTCCGCCGACTACGTCACACCTTGCGCGGTGTCCAAGCAGGTCGCGGAGATCGCCCTCGCCAACATCAAGGGCGGTGGCTGAGCCAGGACGTACGATCCTGCGGCCCCCACCCCTTGGAGCCGCGGCAGTGGACTACCAGACCCTCCTCGACAACGTCGCCGCGGAGGTCGCCCCCCTCGTCGGGACGGGGACCGTCGCCGACTACATCCCGGCGCTGGCCGGGGTCGACCCGATGTCGTTCGGCATGGCCATCGCCGACGTCGACGGCGGCGTCCACGGCGTGGGCCAGTGGCGGCAGGCGTTCTCGGTGCAGAGCATCTCCAAGGTCTTCTCCCTGGCGATGACCCTGTCCAGGGACGGGCAGACCCTGTGGAAGAGCGTCGGACGAGAACCCTCGGGAAACCCGTTCAACTCACTGGTGCAGTTGGAGCGGGAGAACGGCGTACCCCGCAACCCGCTCATCAACGCGGGCGCGCTGGTCGTCACCGACCACCTGGTCGGCCTGGCGGGCGACGCCTCCGGTGCCCTGCTCGACTTCCTGCGCTCCGAGACCGGCGTGCACACCATCGCCATCGACCAGGACATGGCCGCGTCGGAAGCCGCCCACGGCGACCGCAACGCCTCGCTGGCCCACTTCATGCGCAGCTACGGCAACCTGCGCAACCCCGTCCCGACGGTGCTGGAGCACTACTTCCGCCAGTGCTCGCTGGCGATGAGCTGCGAGGAAGTCGCCGTGGCCGCCACCTTCCTCGCGCGTCACGGAGAGCTGCGCGACGGCCGCCGCCTCCTGACCCGCAGCGAGGCCAAGCAGATCAACGCGGTCATGCTCACCTGCGGCACCTACGACGCGGCGGGCGACTTCGCGTACCGCGTGGGCCTACCCGCGAAGAGCGGGGTAGGCGGCGGCATCCTCGCGGTCATCCCCCGGCGGTGCACCATCTGCGTCTGGAGCCCTGGCCTCGACATCCAGGGCAACTCCGTGGCGGGCGCGGCGGCGCTGGACGTCTTCACCACGATGACCGGCTGGTCGATCTTCTAGCGTCGGCCAAGTAACCTCGCGAGTCGAACACTCGAGCACCCCGTGTCGAACGTTCGGACACCCCGAGTGCAACATTCGGGCCGCTCAGGTAGCGGAGGTGGGTGTCCGAACGCGGAGTTCACGGTGTCCGAGCGAGGGACTCGCGACACCAACTGCGACGCGACTACCTGACCGACGCTCTAGCCGGCACCCGTCGCCGGCTGGGCCGCGACGCCGAACTCCAGTGCCGTCCGCCCTTCGGCCACCGAACCCGAGCCGCGGAGCACGAGTCCGCAGTCGGCGGCCAGTCCGGCCAGCTCGTCGACCGTCCGTTCCCGGCCACTGAAGCAGATCAGCATGAACAGATCGATCGCGGTGTCGGCCCCCTGCCCTCGCACCGGTTCGATCACCACCACGGTGCCGTTCGGCCCGGCGGCCCGACGGCACCCGGCCAGGATCTCGCGGGCGTGGTCGTCATCCCAGTCGTGCAGGATGTCGGACAGGAGATAGGCGTCCGCCCCCACGGGTAGGGGGTCGAAGAAGCTGCCGGAAACGACGCCCGCCCGATCACCGAGCCCGGCCGCCGCGAATCGGTCGGTAGCGGCGGCAGTCGCCGGAGCCAGGTCCAGAACCCGTCCGCGCAGGTCGGGATGGGCGTGCAGGATCGCCGCGAGCACGGTCCCGTCACCCCCGCCGACGTCGAGGATCTCGGAGAAGCGGCGCCAGTCGAAGCGTTCGGCGATCTGCGGTGCCTGCACCCGGAACCGCCAGTTCATCTGGGCGTCGAACGAGCGCCGCAGTTCCGGCCGGGCGCCCAGGTCCGCCCAGAACTCGCGCCCATACCGGTGCACGTAGGCGGGAGCGCCGGTGGTGATCGTCCCGAGCAGGTCGACGAAGGCGAGGTCGGCCCGCCCACCCGCGCGGTTGATGTCGAGCAGGGGCTTGATCCCTTCCGGGGCGTCCTCGCTCATCTGGGCGCCGAGGTTCGTGGGGCGATAGCGGCCGGACTCCACATCGAGGGCGAAGACACCGACCGTGACCAGGTGATCAAGCAAGCGTCGCAGTGCAGGCGCGAAGGTCCCCGTCTCGGCGGCGAGTCGCTCGACCGTGGCTCCGGCGCCCGCGCGCTCCACCAGGCCGAGCGTCGCGGCTACCCGGATGGACATGGGGGTGGCCAGATCGGCCATGGCTCGAATCGACGGTGTCGCCGTTGGCAGATCCACCGGCCGAGGCTATCCAGGCCGACCCGACCGCGTCTGCCGATTTCCGCTCACCCGGCTACCGCTCCAACTCCGCCACCGCCGCCTTCGCGGCGGACCGCGCGTCCTCCGCCGACGCCAACCGCTGCTCAGCCTTCTCCAACGCCCGCCCAGCCTGTTGCGCCACCCGCTCAGCGGCCCGCAACGCCGCGCGGACGTCGTCCAGTTCCCGCACCCGCTGAGCACGCTCGACTTTCGCCGCCTTGACCTCCCCGAGGCTCTCGTCGACCCGCTCCTCAGCCGACTCCACGGCTTCCCGAGCCTCGCGCAACCGCCGATCCCGCCGCTGCTCCCGCCGCGCGGACAGGTCATCCGGAACCGGCACCCCGTCCACCAGCGGCCCGAAGCCCGAGTACTCCAACGCCTTCACCAACCGCCCACCCCGCACCTGCTCGGCCAGTTCGGCATCCGCCATGGCCGCGGTGAACGTGTTCCGCACCTGCTGCAACGCCTCCCCCGCCAACCCTCCGGCCCCGTCGGCGGCCAACGACGTCAACACCCCCAGCAGTTCCCGCCGCCGCCCGTCGAGCCGCCGCAGCTCGCTCCCGTGCAGTTGCCGTTGCGCGTCCCGCAGCCGCTCCCCCAGCTCCAGCGCCTCGTCCAACTCCGGAGCGCCACTCCGAACCAGCCGGTTCACCGCCCAGGCGGCCACGGTGGGCCGGCGCAACGCGCCGATGGCCTTCGCCGCGCCTTTGTCGCCCGCGGCGGCCACGTGCCGGGCCCTGGCCGCGGTGAACTCCGCCGGCGGCAGGGCGTACAGCTCGTCGGCGGCCTCGTCGACACGCGATGTGGTCGTGATGGATCCAGTCTGCTCAGAACCGACCACAGCCGCCATCCGTAGTACGGGACAAGGGCAGAGTCGTGACGAGCGGAGGAGCAGCCGATGAGCGTCCACGGCGTGGATGACCTGGTGCCGCTGCGAGCGGGTTTCGACCTGTGCTGGCGCGGCTACCACCGGGAGGAGGTCGATGACTACGTGCACGACCTCGAACACGACCTGCGCGACCTCACCGCCGACCGCGATGCCTGCACCGCCCGCGCCGAGCACCTGGCGGAGTTGCTGGAGCGATCGCGAGCCGAGACGACGGCGCTGCGGGGCGAACTCAACCGGGTGTGCGGCACGCCCTTCGACATCGACGTCCTCCCGTTCCGCCTGTCCGTCATGGTCGAGGTGGCCACCGCCGAGGCGACCGCCGTGCTGGAACACGCCCAGGCCTGCTGGGCGGCCGCGCAGGCGTCCGCGGCGAAGCTACGCGGCCACTACGACCGGCTCGCCGAGGAGAGCACGCTGCTGCGCGACGAGATCGAGGCCGAACGCGAGGGCGTGCTCCGCGCGGCGCGGGCACAGGCGCGAGCGCTCGTGGCGGAAGCCGAGGTGCGGCAACGGGAGCTCGACGCCGAGGCGGAGCGGGCCCGCGAGCAGGTGGAGGTCGACTTCAAGCTCGCGATGGACCAGCGGCGGGCGGAGGCGCTGCGCGCGCTGGCCGTCCTACGCACCACCCGCGTGGCGTCACACCGGTGCTCGGAGGGTCAGGCCTGCTGGGTCAGGCGGAACGACTGCGCCGCGGAGCCGTTGCACGTCAGCTGCACTAGCTGGACGCTGTCCGCGGTGGAGCCGTTCGGCACGGTCAGGCACTTGCCGCTGAGCCTGCTGACGAAGTGGAAGTAGCTGTCGGCTTCCGCGACGGGCTGCCACTGCTGGTTGCCGCCACCGCCGTAGGCCCACAGGTGCAGTGCGGCGTTGTCGGCGGTGGACGTGTTGCTCACGTCGATCACCTGTGCGGCGTCGCCGCGGTTGTTGACGCGCACGAACCCGTCGCTGGTGGGCGCGAACTGGTACTGCTGGGCGAGGGTGGCGTTGCAGGTGTACTGCTGGATCGCGGTGCCGTTGGCCGTGCCCGCGGACCGCGCGTCGACGCACTTGGAGCTGCCGCGGTTGGCGACGGCGTACCAGGCGGTCGGGGAGATCACCGGGTCCGGGCCGGGGGGCGTCGGGGTCCCGCCGCCCAGCCAGAGCAGGCCGTCGATGATGAACCGGTTCTGGATCTCGCTGTCGAACGTGGACGAGAGGCCCTGGTTCGTCTCGTAGTTCATCGCGTTGTGGCCGAAGTTGGCGTACAGCATCTTGTAGTTCTTGTTCGTCCACATGATCGGGTAGTAGCCGCTGCGCCACTGCTGGTTCGGGTCGCTGCCGAGCGGGAAGCTGGACGGGTCGACCGACGCCAGGATCTTGATGTCCGGGTTGGTCCGCAGGTCGTTGTTCCAGCTGTACCACTCGCTCACCGCGGACGTGAACGTCGCGGGCAGCCTGCTGGTCGACGGGTGGGTGCGGTCCTCGGTCTTCAGCACCGCCGTGGTCGGGCCCCAGGTGTTGCTCTTGAACGTGCCGGAGCCGAGGAACGTGTTGTGGAACCACGGCCAGTTGTTCGCGTTGTCGCTGTACGCCGAGACGTGGAACCCGAAGTAGCCGCCGCCGTTCGCGACGTAGTTCTGGAACGCGGAGCGCTGCGCGGCGCCGGTCGGGGCGTCGTCGAGGAACATGACGACCTGGTACTGGGCCAGGTCGGTGGCGTTGAGCATGTTCCAGTTGGTCGTGGAGGTGTAGGTGAAGTTGTTCTGCGCCCCGATCTGCGGGAAGCGGATGTTGGCTTCCTTCACCCAGTTGATGTGGGCCGCGTCCCACGTCCCGTTGTAGAAGGCCAGGACCTTGAACGCGGGCACCGCCTGCGCCTCCACGCGGCCGAGCGCGGGGCTCACCACCACGAAGAGCCCCGCCAGCAGCAGGGCGAACAGTCGGACGAGGGTGCGTTTTCTGCCGGAACCGGCGCTGGTGCTCATGCAGGGACCTTTCACAGGGGTTTCAGGGAGACGGCCGCCGGCAGAGGACGACGGCCGGTGACCCCGGCATACGCGCGCACGGACATGCTCCCTGAACCCCTTGAGGCGTCTCGGGTCCCGCTGAGGACATCGATGTCTCCCCAGGCAGTGCATACCGATGCGGGCATCGGACGGGCACCCTAAGACAACCCAACTTCAGGTCTTAATTCAAGCCCTAATTTTAACCGTTCGAACTCGAAGGTTCACTCCACGTCGCCCTTAGTCGCGGGAGTCCTTGTGCGGTGACGTCGGGAAGAACCCACCCCTGGGAGCGGGCAGCGGTGCCACGGCGGGCGGAGGCGTCGGCGACTCGATCATCGGACCGGGGTCGATGTTCAACGGTCGCAGGCGAACCGGCTCCGGCTGCTCCTGACGGCCACGCTGGGCCGCCTGCGCGGCGACCGGACGGCGGTCGGCGCGGCGCCTGGTCTGCGGCGGCGGGCCGACCGGCTCGATCGTGGTCATCGTGCTGCTGGCGGGCATCGGCTGCGACGCCTGCTTGCCGCGCCTGCCACCGACCCTCGGCGGGTCCGGCACCGGCGCCGGAGGAGGCGTCAGGTCGCGCTCGGCTTCGATCCGGCGGCCGCGCTTGTCGACCTCCGGCGCCCGCCTGCGAGTCCTCGGCGTGTTGATCTCCGGCGCCTTCGACCGCCTGCTCGACGGCTTCGGCTCGGACGCGCCGCCCTTGCCACCACCGCGACCGAGCAGCGGCGGGAGCACCCAGGCCGCGAGACCCGTCATGGCGAAGCACAGCACCAGGATGCGCACCAGCGGCGGCACGTTCGGCAGCATCTTCACGGCCATGCCGTTGGCCGTGATCACGGCCCCGAAGAAGACGACGAACACGAAGATCGCCAACACGATCCGGCGCTTGCCCTGCGGCGGTCGAGCCGGGGACCTCTCATCATCGTCGTCGTACACCGGCGACATCGACTGCGCGGTCGACTGGTCCAGCGGCGTGACGCCGTTGGAGAAGGTGACGCCGATCTGCATCGAGTACTTCTGCATGTACCGGCCCCAGCGGGCGTTGGACGACGAGCGCGCCCACGCGTCCGCGGCGGCCTCGTCGGTGAAGCGGCAGACGATCTGCCACATCCGCTCGTCGTCCGGCGAGCCGGACACAGAGCCACCGAGGCAGCCGGGCGACCGCTGGGCCGCGCTCACCAGTCCCCTGGCGCCGACCGAGAAGTCCGACAAACGTCCTGGTGCGACCTTGTGCGAGGTCGTGAGCAGGACGGGAGGGTTCGGCTTGTTGGGTCTCAAACCCCTTCCACCCCCGACTGACTCGTGAAGTCCCCGTGGTTGGACCACGTGGTCCGGCGAATCGGTCGCATGACTGGTCCCATCTTCGTCGTGAACCGCGGAACGCCGTTCTCGTACAACTCCAACACCGAGGCCTACGTACGACGTCGGAGCGCGGTTCAACAGGATCAGAACTTTTTTTCTCGTTCAGGTCAGGCAGCGGCTCCGGTGGCCTCGATCGTCTTGACCAGGCCCGACTGGACGGTGATCATCTCCTTCGCCAGCGCCTTGACACCCGCGTGCGCACCAGCGGTTTCCACGGCCTGCGCCATCTTGATGCCGTCCTGGAGGTGGCGCACCATCAGCGGCGACCACTGCTTGTCGAACTGGACACCGGTGTAGCCGCCGAGCACGGACACGTCCTTCGGTGCCACGACCATCTCGTGCGCCTGGTGGCCGCCGTCGCTGACGCCGACCTTCCACTCGCCGAGCCAACCGTTCATCTTGTCGATCTCGGTGCCGCCCT
>Ga0307507_10012268_pt1 | contig 10625 bp, 8 predicted proteins | sample 7_EM_MG_FD_207223 | JGI IMG/M metagenome (GOLD analysis project Ga0307507, IMG submission 207223) | Populus trichocarpa ectomycorrhiza microbial communities from riparian zone in the Pacific Northwest, United States - 7_EM | ecosystem: Host-associated > Plants > Roots > Unclassified | place... | reverse complement strand
TAGTTGAAGTACAAGTCACGGAACATTGTCATCTCTCATACACTTTATTTGTCTCTTTTCAAGTATTATTACACAATCGGCATTTATACTCCAGAAAATGAGAGTTTCCTGGCCTGGCTCCAATGCCCCTACTCTTGGACAGCAAATGTGACACAAAACCGATCAGCCATTGAAGGGATATAGAAGTGTGATGCAATATTCGATCTGAAAATGTGAAACCTCCTTGGCAGCAATAATAGGTAACTTAACCTTTCGTGAGCACATTGAGTGAATTCCATGCACAATTGGCCGGTATGATAGCTCTCTATAAAACATCTTGAATGTCGGAATGTCGTAAGCTGGTACCCAGGGGTGATAGCCATGTTAGAAGTGGGGATTGATCATCGGCGACAGTAGAGCGGTTCCACACATTACCAGTAGTCGTATTATAAGATTTTGTAGCATGTTGGCAGTTTGTGCTATTATTGAAGTTGTATTGAGACATTATCACTTGCTCAGTTGAAGTGGAGCAGTCGTTTAGAATGGTCGGTTAATGAAATTCCCGGGAGCGAAAGAAAAGCGCGAAGTCTAGTTTGTTGAAAGAAAGTCGGGGGTCTGTTAAAGCAGGGTGGCAGGTTCCGCTAATCTTAGGTGCCAAGAACATTTCAATTAAACATGCACAGCCAGTGAAACCAACATCACTCTTGCGGTTACTGTTAGTAGGCTAAAGCGTATGTGTACCATATCTCAGCCTATCACACAAGTCTCACACACAACATCCTACTTCCCCCCGGGAAAATTCCAAGTACCGATATCCCCGGAATAACCTCAGCCATTGCACATCCATAACCCATGGAAGCCCTCAATTGCCTCAATGGCCAACAGCACTAAACTATCATCTAGGGCAAACTACAAAAAACGCCCTTGGCAGTGGTAATATCGCGGGGATCAAGTCCAGGTATACCAAGCTTTCCTGCCTAATATGACTGAAGTTCCCCCATTTCATCAATACATGGCCCACTGCGGTTGTGAGCCAAATTCACAACCTCACCGATCAAATGCCCACCGTCCCCCGGTAAAATCCTAACCACTTTGGGCTAACAGCCGGCGCTGAATTCAGCAGCTATACCATGGGACTCTAAAAGCACTCGCATAATAAAAATATGCAGTAATAAGGTATCTGACTCGGTTCGCACTAACTTACCGTGTATCATATGATATCACAACGCCGCCCTAATTCGAACTTCATCAATACTACCATTCTAACATCGCAACTTGATAATATTGTCAAGAAACAAACAAGAGCGAGACAGGAAATGAAACTCTACCATCCACCCTACCCTTCTCCAATTCACTAGTAAATATTAATAGAATCCCACGGCGTGGCGGGTTCTTTGGCCCATCCTCCCTCATCCAGTATCAGGGCACCCAAAACAAGAGTTGAAGGACTTCCCTCTTGCTTTTCCGCAGGCCATCCAATGGGTTAACCCGGGTCGAAAAAAGGGCCGACCCAACCCAACCCAGCCCAATCAATATTTAGCCCAACCCAACCCTGCTCAACAAAAGATAACCCGAGTTAACCCAAGGAACCCGTTAGGTCCTACATGAAAGAAAGGCTTCAAATCTAGATATAAAATTAGATATGTATAAGAGTAAAATTGTTAGTATAGAGGATGAGAGATTGGAAGAGTTCGTAGCTGAAGCAAGAGAGAAAGATACGTGAAGTGGGCAAGGAGTAACATATGAATGTTTTTTGAAAGAATTGTGCACGTACTGTAAAAACTCATTAAATCCTGTATCTAAAATTGGACTTGGCTATGGCGCAAGTGGGGGGTGGGTGATCATGCAAAGAGATCAAGTGACCAGCAGTGATGGCGAGATAAAAAACTGGCACAGACTATATCAAATAAAGCATGAGTCAGGTCACTCATGTTGGTCAAGTTCTTGTATCTATAGTGCAAATTAGTAGGCTTAAACAAGAGAGTTTAATGAGCATCTCATATGCGCCTACCAGTGAATAGAGTTTGACAATCACTGTGGGTTATAAAATTCTAAAATATAGAGTCATGGCAATATTAACTCAATATCAGGGACAATTTTTGAGTTCAAGTCAGTATAAAATAAGAGTGAATAGAGAAGGAAAGGGAAGAGAAAGTCCAGTAAGTAGAAGGTTTAGAATTCAGAATAGAGAGACCAATTACCTGAGAGAAGTCATGAGTCCAAGTTGAATACAAAAACGCAAAAGGTGACCAAAGGGAAAGCAGGTCAGCGAGCGAACTGTACGTTCTTATGATTTGAGTCCAATGTTAGCGTCGGAAACGAACCTATAGCCAAGAACCAAAGCTCCGAGTACTTACCATTTTGGCTTATCATTCAATCCCACTTGTTGAGCCAGGAAAGTATCCCAATTCCACACAGCAAGAGGCTGCCAACTTTTATTGCTTTCCACTAAGTACTATCAATTATTTGGTACAATAGACAAGTCAAATTGAGGGGGTAGTAGGAAGGAACTCGGGGAAAAGCAGGGAGGAAACTGAGGGGGTTTCACACTAGGTACTATGGCCGCAACTAGAGAATATATTATAGTGTCAGTTTATAGAGCGAACTGAAGCAGCGCGAACTGTAAGGCAGCAGTGGGCTCGAATAGAGTCCCAATTCCGCTTTCGACAAAAGGCTGATTCCTCTTGAATACAAGGTTGGAAAGCCCTAAGATTGAACAGGAGCAAAGTTGGTATGAGTGAAGGAAAAGCGATCCTGATGGGACAAGCGACAGGCAAGCTTAGTGTGGTGTGTCTTCACTAATGAGATTTCTCGAATAGAGCCTATGATTATTGTTCCCAGTACCAGAGCTAGGTCAGGAGCCGGGAAACCAGCTATCATGCAAGAGCCATGCTTGAGTTTAATGCCACAGCTTATATGAATGATACCTTATTGCAAAATATATCAGTAATTACTTGAATGCGGTACTGGGTGGTCACCCAACTCTGGTTGTGCTTGATTTAATAGGGTTTCATAAGACCTGAGCGGTCCTGGAAGACTTCCGGAGCAACACTATTTGCCCCTCCAGATTTCCTGCCGGATGCCGTAGCCTTGTGCAACTCCTAGACGTCTCTATCAACAACCCATTTAAAGACCTAATTCATAACTACACAGATCAGAAGATCTTTGAGTGTGAATCAGCTGCCTATTTTGAAAAATGGGCAATTGGGACCGAAGAGTGATGACAACCCACGGTGTGGTACAGGCCTATACTCAATTCCATACTGAGAAACTTGAAGCAAGTGTCATGGTTAGTTCTGTTTGCAAATTGGACTTGTCACTTCCGGTTGATGGCAGTTTGGATCATCAGTTGGATATCAAGAAATTTAAGATCCTGGAAATTGGCAACAGGCAAGAAGATTTAGGCTCTCTTGATGACAGGGCAGATGTTGGGATAGAGCCAGAGGAAATTATATGATTTGTAAATTAATAGTATTTGTATTACTCCTATTGGGTGTGCTGATCGTGGGCTGAGGTTCAACAAAACTTTTTCAGACATCATAGACGATCGATTGATCTCTTGGCATGATGACACATATCCTATTTCCACCATCAGTAGTCCTCTTTTAGATACCTGATTTACCGAGTTATTAGGGTAAGTGTGGAAGACGCATTTTGTGACAGAGGATGAAAGGGGGCCTAATTCACGTTCCTCCATTTATTTTGCTACTAGACGTCGTTCTGGCATCAATTCATAAGTGGGACAATCAGAGAGGGCACTGGAGCTATGAAGAATGGCTGGAGAGCTAGATATGACACGGCTAAGAGAAGAAAAACTCCAAATTTGATGTTTGGTGTACTGTCAAAGGCAAGAGGAAGGTGTCTGGGGAGAAAGAGGAATAACAGATCAGTAGGGAATAACGTAATGCCCGGGGAAGCGGATCACGACCTAGATCCGTATCACCCCTGATGGCGCAATCTGGATCAATTCTGGAGGGGGTCCTAGCACCTCTCCCGATCAACCCAAGGCAGAAATGAAACATTATAGAACTTTCAAGAACCAAAAACCATTTTCCTATATCTCAGAATGAGACTTTGAAAACTCCAAATACCCAAACCAGATTAACTCTACCGTAATGAACGCCCTCCCCTCCGCCTGATAGTTCCCGCAGCTATAACCACACTACTTTCCCCAATTCCATCCCCCACCCACTTCTAATGCTTCCATTTTCTCCAATAATACCTCGGTCTCATCAAAAACAGAGGAGGGATCAATCACAGGAGTGCCGGGAATGATGTCCAATGTACTGGGACACGAGGGTTTACACGCATTGGGGCTCTCTGCTGGGAATCCATAGTACGAGATATCGGCCTCCCCACTCTGGCTGCCTTATCAGCATCAACCTTTTCCCGCTGGTTGCGCAGTTCCAGTATGGTTTCTGAAGTCACTACAGTGGCTTCAGTGAGTTTCCGGCGATCGGTAGTCTTTGCTGCTTTGTCCTTTCGCATTAATTCTCGGTAAAGCCTGTGAGCCTCTTCTTCCAGGACCTTATCCGCAATGGTCTGTTGGAAGCCGGCAGAGAGGTTGGAAAGTACGGCTTTAAGCTTTTGGGAGGCTTGGGTGGATTGGGTAATAAGAGAAATCGCGGGTCTTGTTGTCCAACTCACAGCGCGAGGTATGTTTGAAACGATTGAAGAAGCCACACCCCTGGCTGAACTTCCCCAAAGTTCAACCTTCTCTTCCTTTCACTTTACCACTCTTAGTACACACTGTGGATTGAAAAGTATGATACCCACTCCCTCCCAAGCAGGTCTAATATTTTCTGGAGTAAAGGCAAGCCTCCTTGCTGGCATTAAAATTCTGAAATATCTAATATTAATATTCTCATGTTATAATTCAATAGATAAATCACTTAGGGTAAAAATTTCCCTTTGTTTATACCAGCATGACCCTTCCGCATAAATTCATCCAGCCCATTGCTATAATACCTCGGCAATGGGCTGTATAATCCTACATCTAGGGGCTGCAAGAGGTGCGTGGAATGGGCAGGAAGACAAAATCGGATAATTCTGACATTTAAACAATAGTCAATGAATTCCCAATTATAGTGTGATGTGTGACCATCCAAAATTAATAGACGATACTCATTGCCAGCACTAAATAATGAAACTAGTCATTAGTATATATATTATGTAAACAGCTGGAGGAATACTTACCTCACTCGTGTTTCCGCATCAAATACTTCCTTTAACCACTGCAACCCTAGAGCTTCATTGCTCCACCCCTTGTCCGAGACCCCAAAAGTGGCAAGATCCTTTTTTTTCAACTTTGTAGACCACTCGATGTAGTGCGCTTTCCCTTTATTTATTATCATAGGCTGTAGTACCCGACCATCTCCCGATACCGCCTCTATTACTGTAACCCCCTCCAGTGACCCATTCTTAGTTAAACTTCCAGCCCGGGGACTCTTCCTACATAGTACCTTGCAACGCAAGGCCCCCCCAATCATCAACCCTTTCTCGTTCATGTTGTATATATTAGAGTACGATCTATTGTAGAATTTGATTAAACTTTGAAGCTATAGAGTTAATTACTAAGATAGGGGCTGGAGATGTCAGGTAAAAATTATTCAATCATACCATCGTAAAATAATCCTTATAACCACAGGATTACTGGCTAATGCTCACTGACGGTCGAGCCTTGAACTTAACTTTACCGCTAAGTCCGGGTGACGGCTAAGAAAACGGGTTATCCAATGCTTCCCAAGCCAGCGGTTTATCTCCCATCGGGCCACGATAGCTTCCGTCATGCGTTTCACCATGGCCAATCTAGCTGTTTGGCATACCATGAATGCCGACCCATAAGGCTCACGCACAGACCCCTGCGTAACAATCAGGCAAGTACAGAACTACAAAATATACATCTTGGTTTAGCTTAAGATGATCGTCACGTGCCTCCGCCCATAAAGTCACGTGTTTGATTCACAGCCGCGTCATACTTATTATTAGTTAAAATATGATTATGCAACAAGTCATATAATGACGGCGATAATAGCGCAAAGGCATCTAACAGATTTAAGTGTGAGTTCCCGTTGTAGGATGCCCATAGGGTAGGAACGAGAGTTCTCTACAATGATGGATGAAATCAGAAGAAAACTCTTAAGTAAAATATCGTATGACGATACCAGAACACACATAGCGGAGACCTCCGGGCCAGCTCAGAACCACTCAGTACGAACCTGAGATAGTGAGCGCAAATTGCTATTCCTGGGATTGCTACCACTAATCGGTTCGGAAACCTGATGCGCAGACAGCAACAGACTCTCGCGCATTGAATGGTCTGACACCTTTGGAGTTGGCCGCTTCATATACGGTTCGATTAGGAGAGATTATCACGTGGGCATTAGTCGGCTACATGTACTCTAGACTAACTTATTATTCACGGGACTGACACACCCTCACGATGATATGGTAGTCTACCTCTTCATAATCTGAGTATGGAGTCGAACAGTTGTCAGGGTCAAGAGGTGTTCGCACTTACAAGTTTAGAGAACTTAGTTCGGTCGATACTTAGTTAGTATGGTTAGTACATGTAGCCCGCGAACACTCAGACCCACAATATAAATATCGAAGTTCCTCCCTTGCTTAAAAAGAAAAATCATCAAGCACCGGAGAGAGATCTTATCAAACTAAAAAGTAAAACATTTTATTCGTCACTTTAAAATCTTACAATACACGAGTAACTTAGTTACATTTCACTACAAGCTTTCCTAGACAAGATTCTCCATCTCTAGAACCACTCGAGCATACGGCCTAGCCCGGTATCATAAGTTACCTTACTGGCTACCCCTAACACTAGCAGGGTGGCCCCACTCATCCACTCTCTCAAACCATCGTGGAATAGATTTTTCTTCATACTCGCTTAACACTCGCATCTTAAGATGCCCAGACACCCGACATTGCCGGCCTTTCAGCCTTCCTTGCAGAGTGGAGTACGCCACACCATACCTCTCTGCCGATGCGCGAATACAGGGCTCCTGGCTGTCCTGGTAGTGCTTGATTGCTTCCTGGAGCCGCAATTCACCCTCACCCTTCTTTCTTTGCTTGATTGAAGTCATGGTGAAAAGTCTTGAAGCGTGTAATTAGTATAAGCGATGCCGGCGGCTCTAGGAATAGCATGCGGCGTATGTGGTTGAGTCAGGCTTGGCGCCGCCCCGGATCCCTGTCGTGATCCGCTTCCCCGGGAATTATGTTAAATGGAAAATGGAAGAGGCGCGTACAGTTCTCATGCTGAATCAGTGATAATCGAAGATCAATAATCACTCTTCAGCCTAGTTATTAGCCACACTACCCCAAATTCAATATTTACTAGGAGCAAAATCTATTGCAGAATCCTGTGTGCTGAGACTATCGTTTCCCTGGTAATCGTGTTCCAAATCTTAGGAACACAAGGCACAAAACAGTCGACAGGTTGGCTGGGTAACCCGGGCTTACCACTTCCCCAACCCGACCCAGCCCAAGAAGCTCTACATTGAGCCTGGCCCAATAAACCCGGCCCAGCCCAACGACCAGCCCGGGCTAACCCAGTGTCCCCAACAGGCCTGGCCTATGGGAATTCTCTGGGGCCTGGCCCGAGCCTATAGGCTTTGTGAGGCTTTGTCCCAGCTGCCTGATCGGCCGGCTTGGCCTAAATAGCCTAGACCGGCCTACTCTTGGCAAGCCACCTTGCAGTGTCCACGGCAAAGATTTACAGTTAATGTTCTCCGATTACTAAATAGCATTGAAAATACAAGAACCATTTCTCTTTATTAGCAAAAATAATAGAGATACAGTGGTTAATTAATTAATTAAATTAATTGTAGAAAAATATCGACGACACGGAAGTTGAAAGTGGTGGGGGAGGCAAGATACCCTTAAAGAGCTCTGTTTCCAACATTAATCTCCGGGTCTATAGGCGCCTATCAGGCCTGATAGGCTTTCGCAGGCCGCTCAAATTCGGCCTATACCGGCCTAGGCCATCTCCGGAGTAGCCCGGCCTGGCCCGTTGGGAACACTGGGCTAACCCAACGAAACCCCGACCCATTGGAAGGCTTGCTTTTCCGTATCATATTTCTATAACAATTAGGAAATCACTCTGCTATTTCTGTAGAGACTTCCGGTGAGCCGCCCCGGGATACAATTTGCGGCTAATCTCCCAAGGCCTACTACTACTACCGTTGGTAGCCGGCAGCATTAGCCCAGCTTTTTTTACGGAGAGAATCTTCTAATCGCTGAAATTTGGATAAGATTTCTTGGTGGTTTCCCGATCAGTTTATTTTCCTGCTATCGCGGCGAACTGGATACAAATGGGATTTTCGAGAGGTATCCGGAGTGTACAAGCCGAAGCGAGAGGTATCACGAGTTCAAGAGAAGAGCGGTCTCAAAAGTAAGTGAACAACTTGTATTACTAGTTGAATAAAGAGAAGAAGATTAAGAGAGACAAAGAGAGAAGAAATCAAGGTAAGAAAGAAGGAGGAGGAGGGTGTTGAGAGGGGACAAAGGGGTAAAGCAGCGCGGTCACGGAGTGTCACTGGTGACTGCAGGAATAGAGAATGTGAGAGCATAACCGTGACCACAATTTCCAACAGGGATGATGAAGGAAATGAAAAGCTTAATTGTTGGGCTTAGCTCCCTGTCCTATCCCCATACCGACGCCTATAGCCAGGTGGTTAGTGGGAATCCACTAAGTATATTGCCACCTTTTTTGTTTAGCCTATAATCATAGCTGGGCTCGCATCCTATTCCCTTGATTCTCCCTTTCAGCTTGTACATATATATATACCAAATATAATACAATAGAACCATCTGGCTCAACTTTGAGTTCCGCACCTAGCAGGCTTTTAACCTGACCTTGAGAATCTCTTAAACTCAGCAAACCTTTACGTAATCCTTTGATATTTGACAATCACATCTTATCAATATACGCCTATTTCCATCACATGGGATATCGTTCGCCCGCAAGGGCGGATACACGAGGGTAAGTTCCCTGGGGAATCTGGTCCGAAAGGGAAGTAATAGCGGTAGCTTCCACGATGGGGGGTCTCCTTGGTCTCAAATAGCGTTGTGGGTTACGACCCTGTGAGGCTGTAAGCCTGTAGCAGGGCCTTTATTCCCTCAACGCGCCACCATCCTACCCCCATCAGAGGTGTTTTGCCGTTATTATCTGGCTGGTCGGGGTTGACATCTTCTCGCCCAAGTAGTATTTTCACCACCCCCTCACGTCCTTCCTTAGCGGCATACGAGAGCGGTGTTCGGCCGCCATTATCTGGTTTGTCGGGATTGACTTCTTCCTGCTCAAGTAAAATTTCAACGACTCCCTCATACCAACTCGTAGCAGCATACGCGAGCGGTGTTCGGCCGCCATTATCTGGCGTGTCGGGGTTGATATTTTCCCGCCCAAGTGGTATTTTAACCACTTTCTGATTTCCTCCCTCGGAAGCATGGGAGAGCGGTGTTCGGCCGTGATTATCTGGTTTGTCGGGGTTAACGTCCTCCCTGCTGAGTAGTATTTTGACTACTTTCTCATGTCTACTTGCAGCAGTAGAGGGGAGGGGTGTTCCACCGTCATTATCTGTCTTGTCGGGGTTGACCTCTGCCCGTCTGAAAAGAGCTTCTAGATACATTTTCTGGGCGGCATACGAGAGCGGCGTTCTGCCTTCAATATCTGGCTTGTCAGGGTTGACCTCTTTCCGCCCGAGCAGTATTTCCACCATTTCCTCATGCCCCCGCTCAGCGGCATACAAAAGCAGTGTTCGGCCGTATTTATCCGGCTTGTTGGGGTCGCCCCCCGCCCACCCGAGTAGTATTTTAACCACCTCCTTAAAGTAAATAGGATATGATAGGTAGAGAGTCTTGCGGTCCTTATTCTTTTTCTGTGCTACCAGCAGCGTCCTATATATACACAAATCTCTCCTACAGGAAAAATTCTTCTTCTCCTTTGTTCAAGTCTTCGCTTCCATCACCGTCTCTTTCTTTCCAATACACACCCACAACCTTCAAACACATTGCATCCCTTTATCCCTTGACTTCGTTTCAACTACTTACAGAGTTGTTCCCCCCTCCGAACATTCCTGATTCCTTTTCCTATTTCGCTATCATCATAGTGCGACACCAGTTCGTTCCATCTTCCAGCTAACCTTAGTTCCAAACCTTCAACACCCCCTAATGCGTTTCCTGTGTATACCCAAAACATCTCCGCTGCATCTAACCTTTCCTCCAAACAACCATCGCCCAATTTCGACTTCTTCTCTCACTCAAGTTTGAGCAGCTTGCCATTGTCGGAGTCAGAGGCCGCTCGGTACACATCTCAGAATACTCGTAATCGGACTACTATTATAAGCAAGGGACTCGTCCATGCTCTCAATTATGCCGAGGCGACGAGTGTTGGGGTGCCTGGAACTGTGCTAACATCAAAATCCCAGATGGTTTCTTCTGATGGGGAATCCTCAAGTGGAATTCACATACTAGATAGAGATTGTGGAAATTGTGGAATCGAGATATCAAAAACAGGTGAAGTCAAACTTAGTGGTGAATTCCTGTTTCAAGCCGATCTTGCAATTTGTATTAGATACCATCTTCTATTTTAAACAATTGGCGACTTTACAGCCTTTTTATTATCGGTATTCGAT
>Ga0307507_10012267_pt1 | contig 10625 bp, 8 predicted proteins | sample 7_EM_MG_FD_207223 | JGI IMG/M metagenome (GOLD analysis project Ga0307507, IMG submission 207223) | Populus trichocarpa ectomycorrhiza microbial communities from riparian zone in the Pacific Northwest, United States - 7_EM | ecosystem: Host-associated > Plants > Roots > Unclassified | place... | reverse complement strand
TCAAGTGCTGGTTAGAAGATAGGAAAGAGTTTCATAAAAAAATAGAAGAAAACCCTGCCGGTAAATACAGCTTATACTTGTGGCTCCTCTTTGGCAACCATGCTCCATCCTGTTTATGCACCAACTGCTACTCATGTGATGATGGAAAGGAACGAAAGTGATGAAAAGATAACTGGATTTATATTTTTGTGCAATGGAGAAACAAAACCTGAGTGCTACCGCTATCGTGTTTTTGGGCTGCCTCGGGGAAATTTAGACATAGTTGAGAAAATCAAACCGGGTACAAAGCTCTTTCTATTTGATTTTGGCATGAAGCGCCTTTACGGCATCTACACTGCTATTTCCAGGGGAGGGATGAATTTGGAACCAGCTGCATTTAATGGGAAATTTCCAGCACAGGTGAGAAAATGGAAATGTAGCTGTCTGGGGTCTTATGGATAATAAAACTAGTATAACTTTCAATGCATGAGTAACTGCTATGATATTATGAGTGGTAAATGGTACATCTGCCCGTGTGCTAACTAAGTATTCCTTTTTTTCAAATCCTTCTCCATGCTCTTTACATGCTAAAGAAACCCTTTTTGGAATGAAGAGGATGTATCCTACTATAACTTGAAATTATTTAAATATACAGCTTGAATTTCAAGTACAGTTGCTCCTTGAACATAATGCGCATTCAAGGTGTCATTCAATGTGGTCCCCAAATGATATGAAATCTTGTATCTGATGTCTATCTTATATGTTTCTGGGATTAACTGGATCGTGGAGTGGTAAATGCAATCAGATGTTCCACAATTATTTTCTAGGATTCTCCAACATATTTATCTAGATCCTTTGCAATATTATTTTTCCATTTTTCCATCGTCATGCCATGTGCTAAACATTTGAACCTGTTTGTGTAAACACTCAGTTTCTGATTTTTCATTGTTTATTCTTGTTTCCTTGCTTTAGGTGAGGTTTAAGATCGTCAGTGACTGCTTACCTCTTGCTGAGAGTGCCTTGAAACATGCCATTAAAGACAACTATCAGGGTTCTAAGTTCAGGCAAGAGTTGAGTACTGAACAAGTAAGATGCACCTTTACTTTCTTGCATTCTTGTTGGGCGAAAATTGTTTATTAAGCTCTTTTATTAAAGAAAAAGATTGTTTATTGCCTGGAAATGAATGGCAATTTTTATATATTTAGGAATTTCTTCATGTACAGGTGAAAACTTTAGTATCACTGTTCTGGCCAATTGATTTGCCGCCATCTATATCTGTGGTGCCCATTGTTGCAAATGTGGCTCCAGCGCATGCATTTCCTTCTGCAATTACGGTGGAGAGGGTTCTACCATCTGCAAGGCCATATTCTCTTTATTTGCCCGGGGCAACCCATCCCCGCACCTTGCCTGGGGGATGGGTTCAACCTACTAAGCACCTCCATTATGTTCATCAAAATACTCTTCCTCAGAGTAACCAGAAATACTCAGCCGAAGCACCTCAGTCTACTTATGATCCTCAAAGGAGGTATGATTTCTATTTTGACATTTGCATTTGTGTTAAATTTTATAACCAAATGACTTAACGTGGTGTCGGAGATGATATTATCTTCTTCTAGAGACAAAACCTTAGGAGAAACCATCTCCAACTCTAGCTATCAAATAAAATCAAGTCCCTGGTGTTACTGTGTAACTTGAGGAAATGCATTTGGGAATCAGGCAATACTTTTTATTTATTTATTAAATTTTGATGGTCAGATCTTCATATACATTGAAACTGGTAGATGTTAGGCCAGATCTTCGTCCACATTCATTTGAACGCATGCATATACACACAAATTAATACACATTAGCTATCTATTTGATGCTTTCTTTGGATGCATTATTTTGACATGAAAAATTCTTGAATAAAAGGTTACTTATTCAACAATTGAATATGATCACGGGACAAAAGAGATTTAAGAGAAGAAAAAAGAAGCCAAAAAAGAGAAGAAAAGAAGTCTACAAATCTGCAATTTTTATTCAATTCATCATAAAACTAATCATAATGTCAAAAATTACAAGTAAATAGTAAACCCTGATTATAATCTAATTTGAGCTTAAAAACCAGTAAATAATAAAAATCTAACAAAAAACATAAAACAAAGTTCAATAATAAAACTAAATAAAATTCAATAACTTGGGTTTGGATGTGCCTAACCCCCCCAACTAAAGAGTAATGAGTTGGACTAACATCCGTCATCATCATCCATACATGTGTAATCTATGCCATAGGCTTGGTGTCCTCACTAACTCTCCCAGGATTGAAGAAACTTGACCTGTCGAGTGTAGTTCAAGGCAACTCCGATAATGCTCCCAACTATTTAAATCAAGTTGTTGTGATGTATCTCTAGTGAGATCCAAGTAATGTTCAAAGCAAGTCCTCTTGCCCGCTAACGGGGATTTGCAAAACCTCATAATCCTTTGCAAAAACAACTTGTGCATTCAAAGTAGTATTAATATGATCTTTTTGTGTAGGTAATAGGATGATGGGATAGGAGATTTAAAAGGAGCATCATGTCTTTTATATATAACTAGGTTCCTCGTGCTAAAAGTTTTAAAAATATAGCTAATATTAAAGTTTGGTGTCAGTTTAATGACTTAACAATTTGATTGAATCATTTACAATACTATGAATGGTCTAGCACTACTCACTTGTAATTTATGATTGGTTTTCAAAGGACACTGTTCAGGTCTAATCTATATCATGAAATAATCTCCAACATCAAGTGCATCATGATACTTATATAAATCAACATGAAATTTATATTGTTCATTACTTGAATTTATTTTATGATCTCAACATTCAAATTATACTCTACATGCAAAAGACTCAATTAAATCAAACATCTTAGTATCAAGATACATGGAAAGATCTACAGGTTTTTCAGGCTTATAACTATAAACACTATATGATTGAGGGTATGAAAGGAACAAACGCTACTTGAAACCTAGGTAGATATGGTTGGAACTCAACCTAGTAAATTAAAATCATCTTCATCTTTATCATCACATGTAAGGGGTAAAAGGTTAGGAAGCTCAATATGTCGCACATGGTGGTTGCGGATCGATTTGTTGTCGGCGGCTACGCAAGGAAATGATGGTTTTCTTGTTGGCTGATCAACAATGATTGTCAGAGCTTGTGGTTGGTCGAGCAAGGCAGCGGGCTTTGGTGGTTGATCTTCAGCTGGTGATGTGGAAAACTGGTGTGTGGGGTGGCCGGTCTGACCATTGTGGTTGTTGGTGGAGGGGATGAATGTTGGCTAGGATTTGGGGGAAAATAGATTTAAAGGCATGTTTGTCTAGGTGTAATATTTTTTTAAAAGGTTTCTGATTGTGTTGTAAAAGAAAGGTAAGACTTTTTTTTCCAGGTCTTGATGGTAAACAGAAAGGCTAAAAGAAACTTTTTTTATTTTATAAATCGTTTAGATGTGAGAACAACTAAAAAAACCTTTGCTTTGATATCAAAGCTGGCGCTTGACAAAAGAGATTTAAGAGAATTAAAAGAAAGAAGAAAGAAGCAGCTAATAAGCTAAAAAAATAGAAGAAAAGAGTGAAGAAAAGAAGAGAAAGGGAAGAAGAAAAGTCTGCAACTCTACAATTTTTATTCAATTGATCATAATGTCAAAAATTACAAATAAAAACCCTAATCATAATCAAATTTGAGCTTAATATCTACTAAATAATAAAAATATAATAAAAGAACGTAAATTAAAGTCTAATAATAAAACTAAATAAAATCCAATAACTTGGGCTTGGATGTGTCAGATCCTCCAGCTAAAAAGTAAAGGGTTGTGCTATCTTCTATCATCTGTATCTGTAATCAATGCCAAAATAATTAAGAATGCAACCATACGCACAGGAAAGACTTGGTAGCTATATCTTTGCTATGCAGTTCTCTTGCATTCTTTTTGATTGATTTGCCCTGTTGGCTCTAATCATGTATGGATGTTTTTGCATTGTTCATATACACAGTTATGAGGTTGCAATGGAGACGGGTCCGAGGAACCATGTTGCCAGGCATGAAAATCAGTATCATGTGCCCCAGTTACCAAGGGAGAGAGATACTGTTTTGCTTTCAGACAATGTAGCCAATTATTATAGTCAATACCTCCCTTCTGCAACAACCTCGCGTATTTCATCTCAGGAACAGGGTTTAGCACCAAGCTATGCTTTGCCAGCATCTTCCAGTACGCAACAGCCGTTGCAATCAACTTATCAATCTCACTACACTCCATTAATTCACGAGAATCAAGGTCTAGTATACAATGATCATCTTCAGTGGTCAATGCTTGGAACGTCTGGTGCGGCTGAAGCCTATGTACCAGTCTCTGCCCGGTATTCCTTTGCTGGAGCAGCTTCATCTTACCAGTAGTGCTTGGAAGGGGGGGAAGCTTTTATCAAGCTGATGTGTTGTTACTCGGGCTTGGTTTTATGATGGGTATATATGGCAAAGTGTTCAATCATCTGATATGATTGTTTTCCAAGAGTTTTTTTCTGGTATTCTAATGCTGTAGTTAATCTTCTTTGCTTAAACGTTCTGCCACGTTATGCTGGTTGCAATGAAAATGAAGTAAGAGGATGTAGATATCCCATGCATGTCTTGCTCTCATAGCATCACGAGCTTCCATCATCTTTGCTTGAACTTTATACTCGTTCCTAGGTTTCACACATTAATTTCAAGGGCTCATTGAAATTAGAGAGAATTACTCAGTGTGTTCAGTATATTATAGTAACAGCTACAGTATCATTTATTTATTTAACAAAACAGCTTGAGAGCTCTATTTGGAAATGAAAAGGGATTTTATGGATTGTAAACCAAACACCAGAAGCTGAAGAAGAAGAAGAAGGCCTGAGGTTAAAGAGGTGATCTGAAGCTTGTAAATTGTGTAGATAAAAAGGATCTCCAGAAATAAATCCAAATGAGCTGAGATACAAAATCTCCATTTCCAAGAACATCCCAACACCATGATTTTTAATAAAATTAAAATCAAACTACTTCCTCTTGTTTTGTACACTAACGCACAAGATTAGAAGAGTGTTAGTGAGTGAATTCAGCAATCTATACAACCAATGCTGATTATTATTATTATTATCACCCATCCTGCTTCCTATTCATCCCACTCTGTTTTCCAAAGCAACATCGCCAGGGCAGACATCTAATTCTACAGCAGCAACTGGGTCTCGGACATTTTGGGCAACTGGGTTTCGGACATTTTGGGCAACTGGGTCTCGGACATTTTGGGCATCTGGGTGCTCGCCAGCAACATTTAACACAACTTGAGCATCTGGGTCTCCAGCATTCTGCGCACCTGGGACCCCACGAGCATTTTATGCACCTGGGTCTTAAACATTCTGGGCATTTAGGTCGCCACAGTTTGAACCTACAGCACTTGTTGGAATCAGTCTTAGACCTCGGTTTTAGACACAGATTCTGCCGGATCTTTTTGAGACGGATTTCTGTGGTTAAATTCTCCATTTCATGAATAAACCTGCAGAGATGGCGGATGTAATCAGGGTATAATTCCAAGTTACAGTGCCCGCCTCCTTTAATCCATAAAGGCTCATATGGTTCTTTCGCCATTTTCCACAGCCCATCACCATGTAACCAGTTCACAACATCATCCTCTGTGCCCTGTAAAACATATGATGCAACCCCATTTCAAAATCTGCTTCGGACAGATCAGATGCAAAGCGCGAATCATATAGAACTTAGACGGTCAAAATTGGTCAACTTAGTTTAAGCCGGATGAAATCATCAACTTCATAGTGAACCTCAGAGGATAACACACCCTTGCACTTGAGAATTTAGAATATCAATGACGGGTGATCTAGCATGAAATAACAAGGAGCAACATTTTGCAAGCATGCATGCAGATACAAACACATGCAGATATGGAAAGAGAGTAGATTATAGTTCTAAGATCCTAAAATAAACCCCAATCATGCAATCAACTCAACTAGTTTAGTACTGAAACTTGATAAATTCTACTATGCAACATCCTTAATCACATAGCCCATGAAATCAATGCAACTAGTTTTTGGAAAATCAGAAAGTTTTTACATTCTCAATAATGAAATGGAATCATGTTTCCTAAGGCTTATCACCATAAAAAATGGGAAGGAGATAACTTGAAAGAAAAAGAGAGGCAGGCTCTTTACAAGTCAAGTAATTGCGAAACAAATTTACCGTTGGGTTAAATGGTTTGAATATATACTTAATTAAGGGGAGAAAATATGTAGCTTTTTCCTTTTATTTTTTCTTTTTCTGAACCTCGATCAAACAGCAAAATATAGGTGACCTATTTGGATCAGCTGAGTAGCACAATAGATGATGAACCACTAGCACAAAGAGTTTTTTAAGAAATCCAGAAGTAGGTTACCTTATACAACAAAAACAAAATATACACTTCATTTGTCATTTATTCACCTGCAACCTTGCAATTAATTACATGTTTTACACTATACATACATTCAATTCATGTGTTACATCAAGCACCATTCATGTAAGCACTCTTGATAAATAATGAAATGAAAATCAAAGGAACAGTTTTACAATATCTAGGTTTCTCTGAAAACATAGCTGGCTACCATAGCAATAATATTATTTTCATATATAAGATTTTGAGCTCAGTCAATCCTAGTAACCATAAAACACAGACCAACATCGTTTATTGCAGTCCAATTTGATCAAATGTAGTGAATGGAAATCAATGAGATCAGATCTAGTTAAGTTGGTCATTCCCATTATGGTTCTGCCGTAAGCCTTAGGAACACAAAATTCATTAAGAGTATTCACAATCATTGGATGCGCGGTAGTGGGTCTCACACATCTAGTGGAAGTTGTTCACGCGGTGAATTTTTTGCAAAAACACATTTCCTCACCATCAATGTTGGTCAATTTGGTTGAACTTGGTCAAATTAATCAATATTGGTCAAACTTGATCCTTAAAATTGACCAAAGTAGATTGATTTCACTAGGTTTTGACCTAAACTTTGATAATTAATCAAATTGACTTGGTGCGTGCTTGGAAGTGTGGTGGCTTAGAAGCCACTGTAGCAAATGCTGAAAATCAAATCAAAGATGCTTTGCTAGCCAGTGGTAGCAAAGCACCCTATTACTTCGATGACTTAAAAACCACCACGCTACCACACAAACACTCAACTCATCCGGCCTAATTAATCAATCAAAAGTAATGGTAATGAGGGTTTAAACTTGTGTATTTATTATGTTTTGAAAATGTTTTATCCATTATTATTTATGATCTTTTGTAAAAGAAAAAGGATACATTTCATGTTTCCCAATTATAAACTTTGACACGATAATGATTGAAATTACAAATTCTAGGAGTAGTTTTAAAAATCAACTATCATAATAAATACACCTTAACAAGTATCTTTAGACACCATTAGCATCACCCTTGATCAAATTTGATTCAAACCACACCACCTTAGTTACAAACTCCCTTAAACAAAGTTTCACTTTGACAAATGCATCAACACATTGACCAAATTAACTTTAGTTACATACTCCCTTCACCAAAGTTTCACTTTGAAAAATGCACCGACACAATGACCAAATTAACCTATTTTGAAGACTTTGATCAAGTTGACCAGCTATGGTCGAGCAAATCAACAAAAACCCGAATTAATCCAATCAATTTCTGTTGAGCACAATGACTACCTTCTACTATGATTACCGACTTAACCAGTTTTTAACAAGGTTCACCAACACAATAATTACTATTTGTAGACATGTCATGTAATATGAAAAACTTTGATACCAACAACATTATCGATTTCTTAACATTTTAGGATCACGAATGAATAATGACTATGGTCATGCTACCCTATTATATTTTTTTTGCTGTTTATTAAAAATTGAAGACCAAAGTTATACTCATGTCCTCTCACATATAAAACAGTTAAATGCTTCCCTATATCATGTTTCACTATTTGCCAATGAAAATAGCATCTTGGTCTCAAGATACACCAATGCATCTCAGGACACTTGTTGATTGTCATGTGAATATAATTACTGAAATAACTATTTGAGGTGTCAGCTGCATCAACAACCTTGCTGACATAGTCATGTCATATTAGCATATCATAGGAACTAAAATGGCCACACCTGCAATGTTGCTAATGTGATCGATACCTTGGATGGCCATGCCAACAACCAAAGGACGTGACAATCAACACATGTCCCATAATGCATTGTAGCACCACCAAACCTATGATGTATAGCCATACTCTTCTCTATTATTATTTACTTTTTTGTAGAAAATCCAAAAAGGTTAGTTTGATATACTTCCATCGTTGCATAATAAGTGGAAACAAAACAATGAAAGCAAACAAAGCACTAACAAATGTTACATATGCATCTCTACAAGCAAATAAATGAAATTCAAAGTTGCAACAACTTTTCAGCTCATTTTAAGTTGCAGCTAACTTTTATGAAAGTTTCCAGGAGAATCACACTCATACCTATTGCACAAAATTATAAAGCAGAAATCACATTTATATGGGAAAGCAACAAATAAAAACACTAAAGCACATCATCCAAATCCTACATTCAACATATCACAGTAGTTAATAGCCCCACTAACACCTATGATGCTCCCATCACATTCATAATTTGTTTGGCAGCACCTTATGTGTCTTAAACTACTTTTATATGATGACTAGACCCTAAAAACAAAATGATATCACCTTAAATAAGCCCAGAAATCTTAATCAACCTGGACAGCCAGACATGATGCACATTAAAGCATTTCAAATTTCAATGCATTCTCAAACCCTCACACAAGCATTTGACTGGGTTTACTTTAAAAATGGATTTGCTTGGAGAACAAAGTCTCAGCAGAACGATTGCACAATAAGGAGTTTCTAAAGAAAACTATTGGAAGAAAAGATACTTACATGTATCACTAGAACAGGGCACTTCACCTTCTGAATTTTGTTTATGTTCTGCATTTATGAGACAAACGTATAGCTTAAAAATGGCAGCAGAGATAGAAGAACAACAGACATGGTGCCCATTAGTCAATAAACCATTAGAATCTCCATAACTAACAACGACCAAGATAGTTAGCCTACCTTGTATATGTCAAAGCAAAATGTGAACTTCACATGGCAGAGCACACGAAGACCAGAAAGAATGGCACTATGCAAAACCACCCCTCTCAGCCTTGGCAACTTCGCTGCCAAGTGCAATGTTGGCCCACTACCAACTGACTGCCCATACAAAATTAACTCTTCCTGACTAACTCCATATTGTGTCTGGAGACACTCGTAAACTGCCTCTATATCAGCATATGTGTTGGACTCACTTGGCTGGACATGGAAAACACGATATATGATTACCATGCAGTTTTCGATATCAGAGTGCTGTAAGCTTTGTAAATCATTCGAAAGGTTGTCTAACTTGGGAAGCCAGATGATAACAAATAAGTAGTGGAGCTAGTAAGTGTTCACATAACTCAACTTCCAAAACTCTTTTAAAGAATAAACATCCTAATCTACTTCCACAACTATATAATATATCTGGACTGCAAGGGTTCATTTGTACTCTGGGTGGAGTTAGTAGCACTCCAGTCTATCACTCTTATTTTTTTCTCTCTTATCACTATAAATTCAGAGTGCATTATCACTTGGTGGAGTGCTAATTGCCCCCACCAATATCGCTGTTCTTTTTATTATTGCTGATAAGCAAAGATGATGTAATTACTTGCTGTCTTTTATATAGACCCATGCTTTGTTGATTTTCCCATATACATTCACTCAAAAGTTCTTGGTATTGCATGATCCAGATTTCCAGTACATGTTAACTCAAGCACAAGAAATGAGCTCTCTTGTTACTTCTAGATTTTCCTCTATGATTTGAAATTCCAAATTATATTAATGTTTTTAATTACTTTACATATTAACTTGTAGATCTCAATTTGTTCAATTAGCTGCAATTCTTTAAACATGCCATGAATAAAATGCTGTTCATGTAGTTAGCTTAAGTTGAATGACAGCTTACCTTACCAGAAGAGGCACCATAACCAGAATAGTCATATCTGCATTATAGCATTCAGAAGGAAGAGATCATAATTCAATTCAATAAAGAAAACAGCAGGGGAGAAGCAAGAATACCAAGAAATACTGAAAGCTAGAGAACAATGGCACGAGACAGCCATCTTTTCAAAAGACAAAGGAAGAAAAATTCATTGGCATGTAAAATTAGGCAAGCATTTGAATGTGACTTATTAGAGGATATAATGTGGAAAAAGTTATGGAGCAACAACACATTATACTCTCTAGTGTAACTGAACCAGAAGTATACTTATGTTTAAGGTCATATCAAAGATTGGATCCATAGAGCTCCATAGAAGTGATTAAAAAATGACATACAGAAATCTGAGAAGCCATTGAATAGATCATGTTTCTAACTTTTTCAAGATCTGAATTAGGAGGACTGTACCAGAAATGACAAATAGAAACAAGTCAAAGATACAATAAAGTTAAAACCTCACAGAGCCCAAAAGGCACACAAAACTCTAAAGAGAAGAAACTAAGCATTGTTACCGATGTTATCCGAATACGAGTCTGTAAGTATCATTCAC
>Ga0307507_10012265_pt1 | contig 10626 bp, 13 predicted proteins | sample 7_EM_MG_FD_207223 | JGI IMG/M metagenome (GOLD analysis project Ga0307507, IMG submission 207223) | Populus trichocarpa ectomycorrhiza microbial communities from riparian zone in the Pacific Northwest, United States - 7_EM | ecosystem: Host-associated > Plants > Roots > Unclassified | place... | reverse complement strand
GCGAGCAAGTTCTCTGAAAATATCTGTGTTGCTTAGACACGGTCTATTTTGTCCCAAAAGAGAGAGGTAAAATATGAGTCGACCCAGGTTCGAACTGAGGACCTTCTGTGGTCATCTCCTAATGGGCGAATGTTAGACAGATGCGATAACCAACTACGCCATCGACCCTTTGTTGAAGTATGCATTTCATATTACTATGCCCTACCACTACCTCGGCACCCCCTCTCAGTCGGCGGTCACAAAATGTCACATTTTTTGGCGGATGAGCGTGACAGATTGTGACTTCTCAAAAAACAGATCTTCGTCAAGTCATCGTTTTTTTTTGACGGAGAAAAGCGGAAATAGGTTGGATTAGACCCAGGAGGCCCTGTCTTAAATTTTGTGGCAAGAGGTTTTGTCGAAGGGCTTAAACCCAAAAATGTGCCGACTGAGAGGGGGTGCCGAGGTAGTGGTAGGGCATAGTATCAATAATTATGTAATTAGCTGTACAGTGCGAGAACGATCAAGCGTATACACCGCTAAACGGACCTGAACGAGGCCTTAAAAGGCCGAAACTGGTTGGGAAGTTTACCCAAACTCCCCAGTCGTCCAGCGGCCTGCCTCGACTAACCAACAGATCGCTCGCTCACCCTAAACCCCCGTGTTCTCCAGCTCTCATTCCTTTGCAATGGTCCAAATTTTTGTCCGGAACAACTCTGGTTTTCAAATCGCATACGAAGTTTCCCTTCACGACCCAGTTAGCCTTTTGAAAGCCTCTATCGAGGAAACTGAGGGCAAGCCCGTTGGTACGTTGACTGCTTTCAGACGACTGTGAAGTTATCTGATCCAGGAAGTCGTCATCTCTAGTGCAACAGCGCCTCTTATATCAGGAGAATCAGCTACAGGATTCCGACACTCTTGGGTCATATGAGATTTCCGAAGGCGCGGTCGTGAGACTCTCCGAGACACCATCCTTCAGCGTGTTCATCAAAGCTTTGACCGGAAAAACTTTGACCTTTCAAGTCGCTCTCAATGACACGCTTCTGGTATTGCAAGACTTAATTTTCTACAAAGAAAGAATACCACACGGTCCGTAGCACACAAAATATGCGGAGTTGTGTAAAACATTCAAGTTCATGGCTGAATTTTTTCCTCATGTAGATCAGCAGCGATTAATTTACAATGGCCTCGAACTAGACCCAAGCAAAACATTCTCCTTCTATGAGATCGGAAAAGAAGCAATGCTGCACTTGACCCTTAGGCTCAGAGGTGGAGGCACCGGCCCCGATGCTAGGGCTTACGCTGTAGTTTGTTATGATTGGGATGGAAATATGAAAGTACGTTAATATGGCCCTTCATGTTTCGCTGCTGCAGGTTATTTCAACACCAGCACCGTGGCACACAAGGACTGTCATTGATTCGCAGAACGGTCGTTGTAATTACCGAAAAATTTGACAAAAATTGGTACCGTGGTCGGAACCCTGGAGAAGAAGGGGGAGAGGCTTTCATTCCATACAATTTTGTACGAATATTTCGGTGCGTTAATTTACAACCACCCGCAGGCTGCATCTTTGTAATGATCAAGGGATATTCAACAGATACCTGGACAATAAATTCCGCCGATTCGACTCTGACAGCATATTATCTAAGTTATTTCCAACGTAGGTACCCTTTTGCAGTGCTGGTTTGAGCGGTGCTTTAAAGTTGTAATCAAGCCGTAATTTCAATATCGGAGCTCCACCTTCCAACTCCATTCTGAGCCGCGTCATATTTCGCATTCTTCTTCCGACATCACCTCCTTCAGGGCCAGCGCAGTCGAGCAACGAGAAGGATGACATCGCAGCATTGGGGCACATTCCATTGGTGGATGAGCTGGGGAAACCACGAGGCATACCACCTCTGCCTCTGCTTCGATTTCCCGAACCAGACACTACGATTTTTGACCTCCCCCTTGGGGAGAAAGGACATTCCCACATTGAAATATCTCTTCAATATGATTCAACTGCTTTACCAGATCAACCCACCGAAGTCCATGTCATTGCCAAGTGCATTGCAGTTGGAACACGGAGAATTTCATCCCTTAGTCTCCAAATCACCGTTCGAAACAACAAAGTTGACAATGTGAAGCCGGAGGAGGTCCTAGGTCCTATGCGAGAGACAGACGTTGGAGTCACCCGTCGAAAACAAACACACTTGTATGGGGGCGTGGAGGCGGCGTTGGGCGGCGTGGGTGGGCTCAACACGGGCATTGAACGAACGAGTGAGACGGAGGAAGTGGAGAAGGGCATTCATTTCTCACAGATGCAGATCGCTGGACACACCGTAGGTCATTTCACTGCTCAGTGGCTGATGAATGAGGCGAAAACGGCGAACAGTGGCGACGGCTTGCCGGCAAAGATTCCAGGTCTTTCTTTCAGATTGGTCGAAAAACCTCGAGAGTTCAAGTATGATTGTTATGTTATCTCAGTTGTGGACGGGAAGGAAAAGCCACATCATGGAATACTTTAGTGTTGGAATATTACAAGTAAAACACATTATATCAAGAAATCCGTGTTCTCCTAATAGTAGTCATTAAGTCTACCGAACTAGAGATTGACATTGTTCCAATTTCAATAATTACGTTGCTTGGATCATTATGACTCATTTTTTTTATTGATTGAGTTTTATTTATTTATGGGTGTCACAATATCCCCTACATGAGTAAGGGTTCTTATACCCTTGGGTTCATTCAACGATTCTTCTTCCCGTGTCCCATTTCGACTTTTCCCATCTTTCTCTGTTTCTTTTTGGCAGATTTTGCATGACAATCTTTTGCATTTATTATGATATTGTTAGTATATGTAATGCAAATTTGTGACACTTCATTTGAATTCCGACCGTGGAAAAGAGGTTGAAAAGCAACTTGACAAATAAATCGACAAACTCTTCTTCTGTTCCTTTTTTTTTGCCTCTTTGTAAATATGATTAAGGTGTTCTGTATGGTCATTTTCTATAATACAAATTGACTATAATTTAAGAGTGGTCTACTACATGCGCTTGATACCTGGGCTACTTTAGTGAGCATCTGTTTTGATGTGGTCTAGAGTGGTCTACATTGTCTGCTTGAGAATTATTGCTTTGGTTTGTTTGGATGCGGTCTAGACTGATCTGCAATGTGTGCTAAATGAATATGACCTTAGGCTGTTAGTTTGGGCATTTGTTTGAAAGCAGTTTAGAGCGGTCTGCGGCACGCGCTAAATAATTCTGACCTTGGAGCCATGTACCTGCATTTTGTATGTATGGTTGGGTTTGGCTTCAGTCTAGAGCGGTCTTCAACACTTCATTCTGACTGTGGAAAAGACGTTGACAAGCAACGTGACAACATGATAGCATGTTTAACTATGTTCTGTGAATGCGTTCAGTCCAAACAATTATGTGTAGGTGCATTGTACCCCGATGCTGGCATTTGCCATCCAATTTCTGGACAAACAACACATTACCACAGGCAAGAAAGCGCCATGGTGGGTCGAAGGACATTTGTGGTATAATCTTGTTAATGGGTTAGCATAGTGTAGCTAGTTAAACAACCCTTTACTTCTTGTGGAGGTGTTGGTCGATTGGGTTGTGGTGTATTCATTCTAAAGTGCTGTCAGTTTCTAAAGTTACTGTGCTTGTAAGAACTTACATGTGTTGTTACTGTTGGAGGATGATAACTGAGCATGAGAATATGGGCACCAGAAGCATTTCAGTTTTATATGGATTTGTTTGTGAGAAACAGGCATATCGGAAAATTTGAGTTCAAAGATTTATCGGAACATTAATGTCAATTTATATACAGATTGATGTATACAATTTGTACCTGTAGATGATGATGGAGAAGAGTCTGTATACTGCATACCAATTGAAGACTAAGACAAAATATAGTCATAATTGTAGAATCAGCTGTTCAAAGATTGATTGAACAAATTAGGTTACTTCAGGCAATCTAATGCTCTTCAGGTTCAATTTATTGATATAGTGTTGAAGATGTCATACCTGCATATTAGGCTTTCTTGCTTGGCCTTTCATCGTCAATAATATCCTCTGCTCTTTGTTTCCCTAAGGCTTTTGAAGAGGGTGCGATCATTGTGTGGCGTGCATGTAATTTATGACCTTGTGAGTTGTCTGCACTTGTTTGGGGGGAAGTAGGAAGTGGGATGTCTGAAGATGTACTTGAGGTAAGCGGAATTTCAGACAAGTTACTATTTGGCGATGAATCCCTTTCTTGTGTGGCTGCCGGTACCTTGGGCACAGTGAATTGTGATGCAATTGGTAGCATAGACGTCATTTGTTCCGGGACATGGCTGATAGGAGTGGCGGTGGCAACGGATGGAGCTGGAGTTATGGATGCAGTAGTAGTGGCAACTAAGGTGGAAGACTCCAGGGCTGTTTGAGCCGAAGTTGATGACATATCTGTGTTTGCGACGACAGATGCAGTTGTGCTGTGAGATTGTACCACAATTGTAGTTGGTTCACGAAGGGTAGGTTGAGACCATGAGAATGTGCGGAGTGAGGGAACATTTGATGGTTGGATGCAAACTGGCCCCTTTCCTTTACGATATGGGCTTATCTTCTTTGGAGGTGCACACTTCAAGACTATGATTTGTTCAATCGCTCTGGTGTAAGAATCGTAGTCGACATTCGTTTTGTTGTTTTTGATATGGTAGTGATGAAGTGTAAAGGTTGGTTCTATGAGTGAACCTTTGAGTACCAAAGGGATCTCTTCTGGCTGAATGCCACGTCCTTCTTCATCATATGCCATGAGAGGGACTGCAGAATGGGTGTCTTCCAAAGCAGCTAATGCATCTTGATATTCAGTTGGGACAGGCCAAGTCGATAGTGTGACTTCATCTAATTAAAGGGTTAGTGAAAGTGATAATAGGTGTACACATGCATACCTCCTGCTCCAGGATCCTGTGAGCATAAAGTGCACATTAGTGACAGCATCAAAATTTTCAGAGAATCATACCTTTTCTTGAAATACTCGTGCACTGAAACGCAAAGATGTGAGGCTTCTTGCTCGTTTGATGAAGAAACAATGATCATTCGTTCCTTCAATCATTTTCTCTGCTTGATCCAATGCACTAATGGCAATGGTCCAGTCACCTCTAAAGTCTGGATCAATGGGTTCGTCAAGTCCGAGAATGTATTTTGCATCAGCAAACTTCATAAATTCAGAATTATAGTTTCCAATGGGCCCTGCCTTTAATCAAGTTTCAGAGATGATCCCTACACTGATGCAAACAGTCTCTTCTCCAGATTTCTCTTTGACTAGAATTTGGCCTGATCTGGAGTTTGCCCATCCTACCCTTGTTATCCAGTTCAGACTTGCACAATATTCATTGGTGTGGACTAAGCGGTCACGCTCAACTGGACCATTGTATACCATTGTTACTAGTAAAGATCGTCAGGTTTGAGCAAATTTATGTGTGGATATATGCTCACTATGTTGCACATTGAGAATACAAAGACTTGGATGGTAAAGTATCGTTAGTTCAAATTGCGGTTCTGGTAGCGTATGTGCCATGGTATTTATCTATAATCAGACATTGAATACAAACTTGATCGTTCCTTATGAAATGCCATACATGGTAGGTAGAAGGATTTCTAGTCTAATTCATTCCATATTGGCTCATTGAATTCTGAAGTGGTCTGAATTTGCTGATTTAATATTGAATGTAAGGATGAACCATCTATGAGATTTGCTGTGACTCTTGTTGGCTGTTGTAACATTGAGTCAATAAAATTTGAAAGTTGATCAGAAACCAAGTTATCATACCATGTGTATTTGTACAAGGTAAATTACAATGATACATTGTATCGATTGGTGGCTGGCTTTTTTTATTGTAAGTAGTGGTACCCAAGTACAAGGTGGTAGTGACTCACAGATAATACAAGTTATGACGATGATTTCGCTCATACAAAACAGTAATCATTGAGGCGTCTTTGTTTTTTAAACGCATTTGCTTTATCAATAAGTTGTACAAGTAACATGACGATCACTTAGATTAAAATGGTAATTTGAACATGGAGCTTCACGGCTCTTGTGTGAGAGACCCATCGGTGATTAACCTAATTACCCAGATTATTAATTGAATATAATGAAGATCAGGGTATGTACTTGATGAGATGTTTGGTGATGTAGGACACATCTTTCAGCTGAACAGCTGACACTGCATTACGTTTTCCATGACACACGATCAAGATGTTGCCATACCATTTGCAGTCGACATTCATATTTCCTGATATTCATTCAATTACTCTATTCGAGATTCTTGCGTATGTTGGGGGAGGGGCCTAGTATCAAATTGGCCAAGTGTCTCAAAGTGACGGAATAACCATACCCATTTGGAATAGTATATTGTGAAGCTGGGACGGGATGATCTACCACTTTTTGATGAGCTGACATGCAAATGATTGTCTTCTAGGTTGATGCATTGGGTAAAGCGCGATCCAATGTGAATCCAGTTGTCTGTATCCACGTCATCCAGGCATTTTGCTATTGCTTTGTCTTGGTACAGGGGAACACGAACAAGGTGTGGACTATGGCAGTTTATGTGGTATAATAGGCCCCAATACGTTCGGGAATGGAACTGTACATAATTCAGTTGTTGTAAAGATAAACAATGTAATGCTTACCCTGTCAGCATGGTTCTTTATCTCATTGTTTCTGGTCTTGATGTAATTTGAGTGCATGATAGTTGAGTTTCAAGTTATTCGTCTGAAATATGTTTGAAATAGGTTCCTGTCACGTGCAAAAAGTATTAGCAAAGTACAGAAACTAATATTATTCCATCTCCATCATCAATGTCGAAGTCTCTGCAAATTCCTCCAGATATAGCATATTGCATAGTTCAGCATGCTTCTGCTGCTGAACCTTTGCTTTCTGTTCTCATTAGACTCAGTCACATAAACTCTGATTTTTCTGACTGTTGTCATTCAGCCGTTCATGCCTGTATCAGGCTTGTAATGGGTGCATTCATGGACGATACCATCATGGATGCGCTATTTGAGGTCATGGATGAGTTACGCACACTTATAGTAGGGTCAGTGGCTTTAGCAGTGATAGAACCTGCATTTTTTCTTGATCATCCACCTGAGAACGTTGACGTTATGACATCGTGTGGGACAATGCTGTGATGGGAGGCCTGGTGTGAGGATCAAGGTTTGACAGAGAGGATGTCAGGAGAAGTGGATTTGGACAAACAGGATTCAACTAAGAGTATTCTGCAGATTAAAATGCGGAATGTAGTCATCATATTGTTCTTTGAAAGTGAAGTTACTTACTGATCTCTAGGGATCGGAGCTGATCATATACGAGAGCCAAAGCTCTTCAGCATTGTTGCCTTTGCTGTCTTCCAATTTGACATCACAAATGAATGCAATATCTTCTTTCTGAATTTACAGTTTCTACCCAAGCTTGACGGTTAATGGAATGTCACTCTCAGGAAAAGGGCAACCTACCCCACATGAGATAGATCAACTTGATCATTGTTCTATCGAATATAACTGGTCTAGTGTTATATGGGACAACAGGCCGTGTGGCCAATGTTGTCCTGGAATATGGCGCCTGACATATCGATTAGAGGGAGTTGGTGTTTATGGGTGGTCGATGGGAGCATATTTGTCTGTGGATCCTTTTGCAGAGGTGCATCTTTGATGGGGGTTAGGTGACGAATGTTTCAATGAACTCTGTCTGTACAAACAATACTAATTGAAAGAAATTTATGCTATTTCTTATATGTATTAATCTTTCAAAATTTCTGACATTCAGGAAACACTTGTACAAGATTTGTTGTATCCATAAGGAAATCTTCTTTTGGTCGAACTGGCTTGATGCTAATATCCCGGATTTTACACTTTTCTAGTCCATAGGCGATTATCCTGAACACTTTTCTCATGGCCTTCCCACTGATGACTGTTACTAACAATCGTTCCATGTCTGGATAGACAGGTACCAAGTACTGCATTGGAATTTGTTTTTTGTCATTTTGACATCTGACTAGTGTCATGTTGCCTCTAGTTTCTATGAACTCCAAGGTATTGTTTTTGTATGCCAGATACTCCAGTGGGACATTGTTTTCCATTATCTTTAAACATATGCATCTCCCCTTGAAACAATCATTTGATAGCCAGTGACAGGCGAAATCTATATCAGAGTTTGTGAGAATTCATAATGAGTGTTTGTAATGTTGACCGTTGGTATTTCCTGGAGATCCTGACAAAGGGTCCCAAGTTGCTTCCGCAGGTATATCCTCTAATTGTGGTAAGGGTGTTTTAGGTGGGTCTGGATGTATAGAGACAGATTCGGAAGATGTGTTGTTGATTTCAGAGGTGTGATACATTGTAGCAGTCATTCATCAATACTGTTTTGATATCATTAGTTTATTTGAAGGAGCTGCTTTAAGAACTTACGATAAAGAAAGATCAGACAAGTTGAATTGTTCTTTTCGCATTGTAGCATTGAATTCTACTAACACCGTTTCACCAGAGGAACTTGAAATTATTCGACCTAGGTAACCTTTGAAGTTGCCGTTCAAGATGAGGACCTGTTGGCTTTGATAACTTTTGTTCGGATCGGATTTCATGCAGACAAGTTCGACAAAGTGTTGGCGTTTTCCCTCCTGTAGATGACTGCCTTCGACCCATGCTTTGGTGGAATGTTTTTTTGTGAGAGATGGGGTCACTCCAGACATTGGTGTAGATCAGAATACCACCTGCCAGCTGCGGACTTCAACCTGTTGGAAAGTGCATTAGTCAATAAGTCAACTTAGATGCGAAAAAATTCCACCTCTTCCACTGTATCAGGAATGTACAGTGACAAGGAATGTTCAACACATTTAACGATGAAGCCTATCAGACCTTTGTGCAATCCAGCGACGACCTCCACATTGTCACCTTGCTCAAAGAAGTTGAAGGTCTGTTAGAGGTAAAGAAATGATAATGTCTTGAAGAGGCACATAAACTTCTGCTTTGTTTTCAGTCCTTGTATAGAGCTCTCCTGACAAGCCAATACAGTTGCCTGCAAGAATCTGAATTTTGTCACCTGGTTGAAGGGTGAGAGTGGCAATCTTTGTTGCCGTAGCGATGAAGACATGAGATGGTACTTCTCCACATTCTTCGAACATGTCCAACTCATCTGCAGTTGGCAAACAATATTTTGGTGAATAAAAAGCAGTATCAATGTCGGATAAGAAGAGATAACCATTCTCGCTGTAAAATTCACCTCGGTACATCCAGAGGAAGTTCCTTTTCATTATTGCTTTGTGTCCACATTTCTCTAAAATGTCGTCCACATTGAGCAGGCACTGTTCTGGCCTGTTTCCCCATTTTCGTTTAACAGTTTGACCATAGCTGAGATGTGGCACTAGGACCAAATCAATTTGTAATGATCTCGAATCAACTGCTCGAATAAAAGCGAGGTCAGATTGATATGGATGTTTTCGAAGTCAAACCCAGGTATAGGTAGATGGTGTGTATTGATGATTACCGCCCATTAGACAGAAGGGGGCTTCTTCAATAGGTAAAATTTTTATTTTGTTTTGTTTGAGAATGTCAAATTGCATTGCCACATTGATCGCCATTTGATAAGAAGCAGCTTCAATAAAAATTCGCCCAGGCAGACAACTGCAAGCAATGGCAGATCTGACAGGAGACTCCGTAGATGGATTCCAATTGATAAAAGTCTTAAGTATTCATAGAACTGTGGTTTCTTCTTGATCAAGCTTTGGGAATACATGCATGAATTGTCGTATAAGTGATGGGAAAACATACCTGACACGGTACTTCATCAGGAAAAACAGGAATTGGAAATTGTAAGTAATAACTTGATATTTCCGAAAATTTCATGTAAATTTCCTAGAATTTCCTATTTCCAGTATTTCCTTTTTTTGAGCAGCCTCTTGAATGATTTCAGGAAATTTCAGGAAATTCTAGGAAATTTGGGGGGTTATACACACTGCCTTTCCTCCAATTTCTCTTTTGTCCACCACAAAATCCTCATCAGATGCAATTGGAAAGACACGACAATTAGTATTGATTGTGTAAGTACTAAGTAAGGACAGTTGTACATGGAATTTCGATAAACATGTATGAATGAGTATTAAAGATGAAATGTAATTAGGTAACGCTACACATGAATGAACGTGAGGATATTAGAAGTCAATGAGGTCAGGGATGTCACTGGCGGTGGTTGTACCATCGTTGTTGGTATGGGTAGAAGAGCTACATGAGAATGTGTCAGTGACTGTTGAATATAGATGGGACAAAGAAGGACATACACGATAAGCTCGTAAAGAGTCGACATAAGTTGATGGAACTTTGTTGGATAATCTGCCTTCATTCTCTCGAGGGTGCGTATGTGGGACGTGTAAGTACTAATGAATGTGTTACCATCAAAGTTTGTCCTCTTGCAAACACCGGTCTGGTACTCATATATCCCATGGTAAACCTAAGGTGAATGTCAGAGAAATCTAAGAAAAACATGGATGACGAACCCCAGTGGCAGCTAAGCCAACCAATGGTATGGGGAACTCAGGTTCCTCAGCTCCGGCGATACTCGATTTGAACTCGCCCAAGTACTTGTTTCCCAAGGATGAGGGTCGAAGGAAAAAACCATTCTTCAGGGTG
>Ga0307507_10012264_pt1 | contig 10626 bp, 10 predicted proteins | sample 7_EM_MG_FD_207223 | JGI IMG/M metagenome (GOLD analysis project Ga0307507, IMG submission 207223) | Populus trichocarpa ectomycorrhiza microbial communities from riparian zone in the Pacific Northwest, United States - 7_EM | ecosystem: Host-associated > Plants > Roots > Unclassified | place... | reverse complement strand
TTCTTCTTCTTACAGTAACAATGAAACAAAAAAATAGACAAGAGACCTAATCCAACCACTCGTCGTCACACCTGGCAAAGACTTCAACTCAAAATTCGGGAATTACAGGCAAGCAGACTTTGTCGGTGTCCCATACGGGAGCAAAGTTTCTGCTAGAACTGGAAAAGGGTTCCTACACATTTTACGGCCAACGCCCGAACTATGGACCATAGCGCTCCCTCACAGGACACAAATCCTCTACATCGCAGATATCGCATTCATCACGTCCTATCTCAACATCACCCGTGGCAGTCGTGTTATCGAAGCAGGTCCGTCTCCTTCTCTACGAGTCCCCATTTTTTTTTTCCTCACTCACCCCCCCTCCTCCCTAGGTAGACCTTTGTTCCATTCTGGGAGACTCCTTTGACATTTTCCATTCATTCCCTTACATAGGCACCGGATCGGGCTCCTTCTCGCATTCCATCGCACGTACCATTGGATCGGCAGGTCATTTGTACTCTTACGAGTTCCACGAGGCCAGGGCTAGTAAAGCCAGGTAAGCCCCTCTTTCCTTTGGTGTGTACGATGCATCGCGCAATACTTCTCGAGGGAATCTTGGTCTGCTCCGGCGCCTCCACCCTCCCCAGTGACCTAGGATCGTGATCTATCCCCCCAGCGTCATATCATGATCTACTCCCCAACGTCGTATCATGATCTGGTCCATCCTCGATCTGTTGCGAAGCTCTGCAGCCACTCCATTCTTTTTCCCCAATCACTCGCGACTCACCTACTCACCAGGGACGAATTTACCCGCCACGGAATGAACGACATCGTCTCCCTAACTCACCGGAACGTATGTAAAGACGGGTTCACAGTCGTCGATGAGGTGGATGCCGGTATGCTCCCATCTTATTCCCCCTCCACACCTCTCATATCGGGTACAGTATTCCTAGACCTCCCAGCCCCCTGGGAAGCAGTAGAACATGCGAAAAAAGCACTCCGAGTACGTTCTCTCCCCCTCCTTGACGTCCATTGGGGTCTGTTACTAATATGATTAAACACAGAAAGACCGCACGACGCGGATATGCTGCTTCTCTCCATGCATGGAACAAGTCCTACGCACCGTAAGCGCATTAAACGAATCTGGGTTCACCGGTCTGTCTCCCTCCCCCTCCTCCCTCTTCCTTCCCCCTTCTCTCTTCACTAACTACCAGCAACCAACCTATTAAACAGAAATAACAATGTACGAAACCCTCCTCCGCCCACACGAAGTATACAATCACCCCCCTCTCCAAGACATAACTTCCATCGGAGAAAAACTCAAAAAAGCCGAAGCGAGGAGGGAAGAGCTGCGGCTGAAGCAGATTGCAGCGAATAGGGCTTCTGCTTCTGCCTCTGGTTCAACTGTTTACTCTTCATCCGGACCCACGACAAATAGAGGGACAACTGCGCAGAAAAGAAAACGAGAAGAAGAAGAGGTAAATGGGGGTGAAGAGGAGGTGGTGGATAAGATGGTGGTTGTAGTTGATGAACGGGATCTACACCCAGAGGAGGAGGCGGGAGAGGTGGAGCCGAAGCGCGTGAGGTTGGACGATGAAGAGGATGTGGTACTTGATGACTCTGTGCCGACACTGGTTGCAAGGCCGACAACGACGAGTACGAATGTGAGCGTGCGGATGGGCGTGTCGAAGGCGTCGCCGGAAGTGAGGGGACATACGTCCTACCTCACATTTGCGTGCTTGATACCCTTTTCGCCGGCTGTAAAGGAGGACGAGGGTGTTAAAAGGGAGGAGCGCGCCGGCATGTCGAGACAGGCGAAAGAGGAAGAGGGCGCCGGAGTATCAACACAGGTGAAAGAGGAGGAGACTATGGAGGCAGATTTCAAAGTCGAAAGCTGACATATGATCTAAGAACCGTATGTTTTCTTTTCCGCTGCAAGATCGATGACTCACGGTCATCCTCTCCAACAGGTATTATATAGTACAATAAATGTATCGCCGTCCAAAACAAAAATAAAAAGGGATATGTATATCTCAGCCATCTACAAGTCATATTCATCCACAGCACGTCTATACGCTTCCTCATTCTCCCTCTCCTCCTCAATCTGAGCACGAGTTTTCAACACTCTCGGTCGGAGTGTCCTAGTTGGGGCAGGTGTGGTAGGTTTACTGCTACTGGTAGTAGCAGCCAAGCGAGAGCGTTTACTTGGTTTCTCTTTTTCCTCCTCTTCTACAGCATCGGAATCATCAGAATCGGAGTCCTCCTGCGTCTGAGCCCGTTTCCTAGTCAATGCTCGCGTCGATCTTGTTTTAGGTTTTGGTTTTGGTTTCGGCTTCACGTTACTAGTGGAGCCACCATTCCTAGTCACCACTCCTGCGCCTGCGGTAGAAGAGGCTTTGCCGGCAGGCATAGTGATCTTGACAGGCGGCGGTGGTGGCGAGGGTCTATACTCTCCATCCCCTCCATCAAGGTTCTTCCTACGAATCCAAGTCTGATTCACGGTCTCGGCATCTTGATCACGAATAACGGCCTGCAGCTTCCTCGCAGCATCTTCAGCCAACTCCTGCATCGTCTTCGGAATCCTACTCTCTTCCATACCACCGTCATTCGGAGTTTCTAGTAGATCTACGTCCATCATCTCCAGGTCGTACGTCATATAATCCGGAGTACTCTCCGCTTCCAGAAGCTCCAGGTCGTTACCCCCAACAGCACCTGGGGGTGGGGGTGTAGAAGGTAATCTGACGTGCGTGTATTTTGGTAGATGGAACGCCTGCACGACATCGTCTGCGCCCACCAAGAATCCGTTGCCGTGCGCCTGTAGATTACAGTTAGTTAATATTATTCAAGGGTGGGTGGGATAACGAACGAACATGAGTTGACGTTGATGCTGCTTCCTGCAGGTCATCATTACCATCAGCAGCAGCAGAAGACGCACCAGCACGTTGTTGCGTGTTCGCACTCGTGCTGACCTGCGGCTTCGATGCATACTGTTCCTGCAACCGCTGCCGTATCCGCAGACCCTGCACAAGGCGGGTCCACTGCTTGAGTACCCTTTCTTCCCGCTTTATTCGGGCCTTCTCTTCCGCCGCTCGTTCTGCTTCCCAGTATGCCTGATGCCTTGCCGTAAAACCGAATATGAAGAAGTAGATGAATCCGGACGGACCTCTAATAAGGCAGCCTCGTTTTCAGAGGCGATGACTACACCCTCGATTATAGGAAACGCTCGGCGTTTTTTGAACTCAAAACCTGTCTGTTTATACGCGAGAGATCAGGCGCAGAAGATGCGTTTATGTGGGGTTGTACGCACCACAGCCTCTGCAAAGTCGAACCCTAATTTTCGGGCAATTTTGGCAACGCCTTTGACTGGGGGGGGTTGTTGTTCTTAAGTTGGGGTAAGTGTACGGTAAACTTGGATCTTACATGGAACGTGCACGCCTCCATTTGGCAACATTGAAGGAACGTAAAGGTCAATATTGCCAAAGTTGTTCTTGGGAATTTTGCCCTGTTAATTTTAAGAGTCATGTCTATCATCATCCCGTAAGAAAAATAGAACGCTCACATCGACGATAGGATCAGGGACATAAGGCTCTGTTTGAAATCGCGCATATAAGCCCTGCATTACCTCACCACCAGTCCCATGGTCATTTTGATGCTCTTCCCCACCAGCTTCCCTTAATCCATCTTTGAGCACTTCAAGCTCTCTCATCTTGTTAATCGTCCCCGCTCTCACTTTCACAAACTTCAAAGCCTGCACGCCTTCCTTCACCATCCTTCCCTCACTACGCATCCAAAGCTCCGCTGTCTTCAACGTGACAATGGAGGAGCGGGGGTAGACAGGCTCTCCACGGAACTTGCCTAGCTCTGGCGTGCCAGGTGGGGCTGGATGGATCGTCTCGTTGTGTTTTAGGTGCCGTGTGAGGACGTATCTGTGATGCGAGTCAGTCAGCGGGAAGTTTGTGCAATTGACGAAAGGGTGACGTACAATGAATGATCTTTGAACCCAGATATGGTAGAGGGCATGCCCTCCATCATCTGTGCGGCTTCCAGCTCTTCGTCCTCCAAGTCATCTCGGTGCTGTACGCCCCCAAGTCAAGATGGCGACCTGAAAAGAGAGATAGATGAATGCATACCAGTCGATACGGCCTCTTAACAATATCCACAACTCGAGTCCACCATGCGTGTCTCGCTTTATCGCCACCACCACTAGCGCTCCCCCCTTGCACTTTCGCCACCTTGGAGCCATATTCCTGGGCGTATTTCCTTGTTACGTCCCGAGCGTATCCATCTTCCTCAAATGCCATCACATAGACCATGCGATTTTCCTGTTTCGTCTTCACCTTCTTGGTCGAGTCACTCATCGCCTGGGCCGCTGGACTGGGATCGAAGACTTTTCGTCTGTTAGTGATGCCCCGGATAGGGTCGACGGGTAGCCATCGAGCGTCTGGGCGCGAGAAGACCTCTGTCCAAAAAACAGGGGGTGATGTGGTTGGGTCAGGAGACGCTGTGCTGCGCATTAGTAGAGAATTGACTTGTGTGATTGAGACTGACGAAGACGGCTTGAGCTAGCACTTCCCAAGACTTGGCCTTTGCTTTTAGTCTTGCGGAGGTTGATGGCCTTTTCCTTGCCCTTGGCCTTCTCGCTTTTCTCGATGACGGGAGCTCCGTCCAGTCTCTGGCCAATTCCGGCAAATTCCTTGGCCTTGGCCTTCCCTTTGACATTAATACCTGATGCGTCATCTTCCATTTCTTCATCAAAATCGCCTTCTCCCGTTTTGCCTTTCTGCGATTTTCGCTGATACGTCGGCTTGGACTTACCAACGCCTGCTTGCCATGGCACACTCTGCAAGCTGACTACAAGCCTGGCTGGAATCCCCATGCCTCGGCAAAGTGCAGTGAATAACTGGGCACTTGTGTCCCTTGATCCGCTCCGCATGAGAGCGTGCTTCATGAGACTCTTGGGGCTCCGTATTTGCTCTCCGTCGTCGCCAACTATATCCTGGAGAGACTCATAGTTGATGGTTGCGTCTGGGTCGTTCTCGTCTTTGACGTGAAGACCACGGATTTCTAGCTGTTTCTGGATCTCTTCGAATGGTCGGCTCCGGATATGACCTCCCTGCTCGACAGCGAAGAACGAGGTGGACCACCACTCTACTAGGTTCCGCAAGGCAGCTTCAAACGTGCGTCCTCGCTGGTTTTGATCTGGGATTCGGGACTTGTGAATTGCGGCAAATGCATTTTGTAAATGGAGGGGTGTAAGCGACATTATACGAGCCTAGAAACGATATTTATATAGCACATTTTTTAGCTGTTGAGACGAATCTTACTTACATGCAGAAGAGGGTCGTTTATCCATCTGTTCCGAATTCGAGCGTTAGTGAGCAAAGCGACTGTATGGATCTTATGACAGTCTATGCGAATGAGCCTTTCTGCGTGGGATGTACCCTTATTTCTGAAAATAAATCAGACACTCTTCGATTCTTGATCGTTTTGAAAGGAACAGACTTGACCGCGTCTGGTTTTGGACGCGTTTGCAGAGTAATTTCAAAGTCTTGATGTTCTTGCGGTTGATGCACTGGCATCTCCACTTCTTCCCAGTCAAACTCATCGTCACTGTCTGCATCTGCAAATGAATCTTGTTCGGACATCAAGTCAAAGGAGAAAGAGGGCAAAAAGAGGGAGTCATATAAATTACACGGCTGTCACATCACATTGTCACGTGTTACGCGTTATTTTGGTGTCAGCGCAGTCAGGACCCCCGGCAATAGCAATCCCGAAAATCAGGTTTTTGTCCGGACGCCTCTACGTCAGATTTGTCCGGACGGGACCTCCGATTTCAAAAATTTGTCCGGACGCCCAGATGAGGGCATTTTTTTGCCCAGAAATGTCCGGATTGGCGGATCTGGCCTCAGTGCTGGCTCAAACGACGTCGAGAGCTTCCCAGGAGTAGGAAATGGGTATATAACAAGTAAAAGGAGAAACACTCTCCAAACACCCTCAGCCACGACAGTTATGTCCGGATACCGGCCTTAGGGCATTTGACATCTCGTCGATCTTCTGGGCTCTGGGCAACTTCGAATTTTGTTACTTTTTGTCCAGACTGGCCCCAGGCTGTTGGGCCTAAAATCCACATATTTTGTCCGGATCGGGACCAGGGATTTCCTGCTATTGCCGGGGGTCCTGCAGTCAGGTGTTGTGGAGAATCGAAAGAACCATGCATCCTGTCGGAGCCATATATAAACCTTTACGTTAATTTCTCAACAACTTGACTTGTCTGCCAACTATGATCTTCAACGTATACCTGTCCTTTCTGACGACTTTGGTTCTGCTATTGCAAGTCGCAGCAACCTCTAGATCAGACCTCATCCGCGTTCTCGGTCCTCAAGGCGTCAACTTGTTCAAGTTGGAGGCTCGAGCTGCAGCAAGGCAGAAGATCGCAAAGGACCCGGGGTTACTTGTCCAAGAAACACCCATCAGTTCACCAACTTCAGTCGAGTTCCGACCGCTGTGGTTCGAGCAACCATTGGATCACTTCTCGACGAGCAACAAACATACCTTCCATCAGCGGTACTGGGTCAACACAAGGCACTATAAGCCCAGCAAAAATGCGCCAGTTATTGTTCTGGATGGAGGCGAGACAAGTGGAGAGGTATGCTGTTATGGATCTTTCAGTGTCCTGCACCTCAACACCTGATAACAGGACCGCCTTCCGTTCCTGGACACTGGGATTGTAGAAATTCTTGCAAGGGCGACAGGCGGAGTTGGTGTGGTGCTAGAGCACAGGTATTATGGTACCCATCATTCTCTCTCTCCATAACATCGCTTCCAAGCATAACCTCCGTCATTACAGGGAAATCTATCCCCGTCTCTAACTTCAGCACTGATTCTCTCCGGTGAGGCGCCTTCGGTGTATCGGACATTCCTTTCTTGACGCCGGTTCAGGTGGCTCAACAACGCGCAGTCCGCTGCGGACAGCGCAAACTTTATGAGGAACTTCAAAATCGATGGGATCGACGAGGACTTAAGGGCACCTCATACCCCTTGGATATACTACGGAGTGAGTATGCATCTCCTTCCACACTTCTACATCAAGTTGACACCTGCCAAAAGGGATCATATGCAGGCGCTCGTGCCGCTCATATGAGGGTTCTATACCCGGACCTTGTCTACGGCGCCATTTCATCAAGCGGTTCGTCGTTTTCTCCGTCCTTTCCGCCGCTTAATAATCGTCCACTTTCCTCCCTTCTAGGCGTCACGCATGCGGCTCTCCAAAACTGGCAATACATGGAAGTGATCCGAACCGCTGCTGACGCAAAATGTTCTTCCAACCTCGTCAACTCCATCAGAGAAATCGACGCCATCCTTGCGCACAGTCCCAACTTTATCAAGCGCCAGTTGAAGCGTCTCTTCGGGCTGCAGAATCTCGAGAACGATGATGACTTTGCATCTATGATGGAGGTGCGGTGACTTCATCCACCAACGTTCGTGAAAACGCTCATGGTCGCCCTTTTTCAAGAGTCCCCTTGCAGCCTGGCAAGATAAGTGCTGGGACCCACTCGTCGGGAGTAACCGCTTCGATGAGTTCTGTGCTGCCCTCAGCAAGCCTTTCGGTAGATTCACCTTTCAAGTCAACGAGCTCCCCTTTGGACATGAGGATCGAATGGTTACGCTGCAAGGTGGATTGGCTGTTGATTTTTCTATAGTTGGGTATGGCCGTTGGATTAAGGAGGTCAGTCGAGGATTTCCTCATTCTTTGTGACGCGCTTTTCATTGCCCACCACAGCACTACGTGTCAAAGTGTCCGGAAGAGTTTGGTGTTGAAGCCGTAAGCTAAAAGAGTCCAGCAAGGAAGTCGTCCCTAACCCAGGTCGAATCCTAGTGTTTCGGAACGCACAACGACGAAAAATATCAAGTAATAGGTCTTGACGAGGACTGGCGACTTTGGTTATTCCAAGTTTGCACGGAGTGGGGATACTTCACAGTACGTAAACTTTACCCCGTTCCCTTCGCTTCACTGTCTTCTCCGAACCCTGATCCGTTGCTGTAGACTGCACCACCCGATCAGAAACAACCCCGCATTGTGTCCAACCTTCTTTCCCTCGCGTATGAGACCAAGATCTGTAAACAGGTAGGTAGTCCTGCTTCTACACCGTCCACCTGTCATGTTCAAACCATCTTCTCAAGGCCTTCCTGCCTGGGGAACACTTCACGATTCCCAATTTGCCGAACGTTACCGTTGTCAACGAACTCGGGGACTTTGACATAGCAGCTGATAGATTAGCTATCATTGATGGGGAAGGTTCGTCCCATTGTTCCCCCTTCAGACGTTTCGCTAATGGCGTCTCTTTGCCTAGTTGACCCATGGAGACCCGTCACACCACACAGCGACGACGCTGAAGACCGGGAAGATACCATCCTCCGGCCGTTTAAAATCATCCCCCGTTCGTCTTTTCTTTCACCGTCTCTTTCTGTTACAGTTGCTCAAGTCGAGTACCAGGAGGCGTACATCACTATGATGAATACGGCCTACACAACCTCCTCGAGGAGCCGCCTGAAATCCGTAAAATCCACGGGGAGATGATCACGTTTGTCACGGAGTGGTTGAAGGGTTGGGAGGAGTACAAGAAGAATAATACCAATACCAAGGTGGAGGGATCATGAGCGGAGGAGCAAAAACAAAACAAAACAAAAAGAGGATCTAGGTTCTGAGTATCTTGATTCTTGAAGCTCCATCTTTGGAGACGTTTATTCTGCAGCTTGATCTTGTTGTGATTGACTTGCTGGGAATTGTAACCATAATGTAACTTGGATAGCTATCGTCCTTGGGTACTCCAAAAGCTAAACCACCTACATACCTCGTTTTCGAATATTCATATCACTGCCTGAAGTTCCCAACTTCAGAAAAAAAGCTGTAAAAATTTCACACGCAGTTGCCGAAACGGCGCCTAATTTCTTGCTTCTCCACACCACTTACTAATTACTATGGATCGACTAACTGGGCGCACAACACGGCACGGTGCCAAAAAACCCAAAGTTTTGAAGGGGAAAGACATACCATCCCTAGCGAAGTACATCAATTCAGATGGATGCACAAATATTGTCTTGATGGTCTGTCGACTCTCGTTAACGTTATCGGCTGTGGGTTGGCTCACATGGATACTTATGCAGTTAGGCGCTGGTAAGCAGGCCTTTAGTCAAGGACCAGAGGCACAGAACTGCTTCTGAAATACTCCTATATTTTTTTTACGCAAGGCGTAAGCACATCTGCAGGGATCCCCGACTTCAGATCCCCGAAAACAGGCCAGTCGAGGTCCTAGCTTTACCTGTGTATCTGATCTCATCCAATCAATGCAGGGCTCTATGTAAGTTTCCTGTGTATGTTATCATGCGACAAGCTTTTGATACATTTTATTCAAGTCTAACCTCGCTCGACTCAATCTGCCTCACCCGGAAGCAGTCTTTGAGATCAATTTCTTCCGCCGTAATCCTGTCCCTTGTGCGTCCCAATTCTATCAGATGAATTGAAATTACATAACAACTTTTTTTTTCTTGCAAAGTTTACACTCTTGCACATGAACTCTACCCAGGAAAATTCCGTCCAACGATTGCACACTCCTTCATTCGTCTCCTTGCGGAACACTCCCTTTTATTCCAGTGTTTTACCCAGAATATTGATACCCTTGAAAGAAGGGCTGGCGTCCCGGACAGGAAGATCATTGAAGCGCATGGCAGTTTCGCGACCCAGAGGTGTATTGAGTGCGGGGAGCCATTCGATGACGAGATGATGAAGCAACATATCAAAGATAAGAAAATCGCAACTTGTGAGGAGTGCGGTGGGCTAGTCAAACCGGATATCGTCTTCTTCGGAGAATCAGTTTGTGGTTTCTTCGTCCCACCTCTCACTCAGCGTTCTGATCCGAAAGTCAGCTTCCGATTAATTTCATCCGTGCCATCCCCCTCATGCGAGAGGCGGATTTGCTGATTGTCATGGGGACATCTTTGACTGTTCAGCCTTTCGCTTCGCTGGCCCAGAGGGTTGACGACTCATGTCCTCGCGTGCTAATCAACCTCGACCGCGTTGGTGATATCGGAAGCAGGTCTGACGATGTCGTACTACTAGGAAAATGTGACGACATCGTTCGGGACCTTTGCAAAGAACTTGGTTGGGAAGACGAATTACTTAAATTGTGGCATGAAACTGAGGATACCATTGAAAAGGAGGACGTCGATGGAAAATCTGAATTGGGGACCGTAGTCGGGGCGGACGAAGAAGTCGAGAGTCTCACAGCGGCAATCGAGAAAAGCTTGGCTTTGAACGAGCCGGCTGCAGAGCCTGCGAATGTGGATGCACGTTCGGCACTGAAGGACTCTGCATCGCTCTCAGATTCCTCGATAGCTGACCCTCATGATGACGGCAAGTTGAAGATACCAGCGCCTTTGGAACCACCACCTAAAGATATCAAGAATACTACACCCGAAACTTCCCCGAAGTCGAAGGGGCGACCGCAAGAGAAATAATTTGAATATAAACTAACACTGGAAGTTTCAGATTATGGATGTACAGTCTTCTTCTCGTAAGGCTTCAAATACCTGTACTTGTATTTGATCTCTTCTTAGTAGTAATAGGGTTGAAATTCTGTACAATATTAA
>Ga0307507_10012262_pt1 | contig 10627 bp, 3 predicted proteins | sample 7_EM_MG_FD_207223 | JGI IMG/M metagenome (GOLD analysis project Ga0307507, IMG submission 207223) | Populus trichocarpa ectomycorrhiza microbial communities from riparian zone in the Pacific Northwest, United States - 7_EM | ecosystem: Host-associated > Plants > Roots > Unclassified | place... | reverse complement strand
AGAGCATATAGGTTATATATGGGGTATAGACGAATTGAATAAATATTATCCTACTTATATATATAGCTGCTTTTATGCCTATTAAACAGTAATAATTGGATTTTATTACTAAATAGCGCCATTTTAGATAAGAAAATAGTAGTAAACTATATAAATATTATTTAATTTACTTTCTAGCTATTTTTAGAAGTTATATAAGTTTAATTAAAAGCCTTATTATATTATAACTAGGCAGTTTAAAGCTCTTTTCTAATAAAAATAATAATTAAATAAATTATATAGCTATTTATAGGGATTATCTCTGCAATAAATGCCTATATATAATTTTATAGCAACTATATAAAGATTTTCTAATTTAATAAGCTTTTAATAATAATTATATTAATATAGACCTTTAATATAATACTACTTTTATCTATATTTTTTTCTAGCTTTAAATATAATTATAAAACCCATAAATTTAGTCTATAATATATCCTTTTAGCTTATATAGTCCCTACTAGATAACTATATAAGGATTTAATATATAGATTATAATTTAAAACCCCATATACCTCTACTTTATTTAATGGCTTAATGTAACGGAACCTTGTAGCAGTAACTACAGTGGGTCCTGTTATTGGGCTGGGTATATAGATATAAATAAGTCAACAACGTAATAACAACTGGTAGAGTGGTTGCCTAACAGATTAACTCTAATTGTATTCTAAGATTTACTATAAGGAGAGAACTATCTATAGTAGGGACTGAGGTCCTTTAAATACATAACTATATGCCTAAGAAATCCTCTCTTATACGTAAGGTACGTATTATATATAAAGTATATAAGTTCCTCCCGTTCTTCGCGTTTAATATATAGCAAACTATATAACCTTAGTTACTATTTCTCGTTATATGGTTCCACTGGTTCCATTCTAGGCCGTGCCTATATTAACTAACTAGCTTCTGCCAACTTTTTCCCAAGTAGTTGTAATATTATACTTAAGCTGTCTATAATACTATCTCCCTCCTCTTTATCTTCGTCCTTAAAGATTCCTAATATCTTTAAGTTATCTACTAGAGGTATAATATCCGTTTAATTAATTTGGTTAATATCCTTACTTATTATACCTAAAGCATCTTCTTTTTTATACGCGTAATGTTATACTCATACTATTGCTGCTATACTATTGCTAGGTAAAATAATGCCGTCTCCGTATTCTTATTGTGCGAAAGAGGGGTTAGTTTATATCGCGCTAGTAAGTCCTTTGTCTTAACAACCCTCTTTTTATTTAGAGTGCACTAAAGCAAATATTTAATTATCCTGTAACGTTTGCTCTACCTCTAACACTAAGTGTGTGTATCCTATAACTCTTAACAGTCTTTAAGTTCCCTAAGTAACTTATTATAGGGTCTTATATTTAATCTGCCGCTGTAAAACTTAATAGTGACCTAGTATAGGCCCTAGCTAAGCTTAAGCGTTCTTAGAATGCGGAGTAGAAAGCCTTAAACGCTCGGATTGTAGTGTCCGCTTGGTTACTCTGTCTTAAAAAGGTTCGTAAAAAGGGTTGTTTTAAAAAGTAGAAACTTATTTAATAAGGTCTGTCTAAGCTAGGTAATAAACGAGTAGAGTTTCTAGAGAAGGAAACAACTCTAAGTAATATAGTAGTTGCTCCTTTTAGGTCCCCCTTAGGTAACTTATCCTTTAACGATCCTTTTTTAATGCTCCCTAACCTACTTTCTTCTAATACTTTTATACCTTTCCTATAGCGTTTTCTAGATTACTTAATAGTTCCTAGGTAGTCTTACTATAGCCTATCCACTTTACTTTATACTATGTTTTGTTATCTATATCCTTGTAACTAATAATCTTTAAAGCTTACTATTTGTTTTCTTCTTACCCTCTATATATGTCTACTTCGTAGACTAGTGGTTTAATATTCCCGTATATTGGTTCTAATATTATAATATGCTATGTGGGGTGGGTTCTTATTTTAGCTGGTAGGTTTAGTTTATACATAACTAATAAAATTCTTTATGTGATTTTAAAAGGTCCTAGTCTAATATAGTCCAATTTTTTGCTTAGTTGTTAACTCTTAAAAATTTTATGTAGTAGCCATACTTTATCTCCCTCCTTAAGATCTAGTCCCTTAGATCTCTTAGTATTATAGTACCTTTTTATTCGCTCTTGTACTAGTTTAGCTGTTTCTTTAAGGTCTGCATAAAGATTTATTAAAGTCTCCATTCTTTTTTTTAGCTGTGCTACTTATCTTCTTTACTTAATGTGGCGATAATGATAATCTTGGCTTATACCCATAATTCGCCTTAAATAGTAACGTTTCCATTTCTTTTTATAGTATTGCATTATATATAAACTGTATAACTAGTAGTAACAATACCTAATTATTCTATGCGTAATTAATATAGTGCATTAGATACTGTTCTAGTATCTAGTTTAATCTTTTTGTTTATCCATCCGTCTGCGGATAATATGCTGTTAAGGTTACTGCGCGAACTCCCTATTCCGCCAAAAATACCTCCTAGAATACTGCTACAAATCTTAGATCTCTATCTGATATAATCTTACTTAGTGCTCTATATCTTGCAAATACTTCCTTAATATAGATTCTAGCGACATCCTCTACTGATATTTCTTCTATATATGCTATAAAGTACCCCCACTTTATAAGCTTGTCTACTATTATTAAGATCGCATTATAATCTTGTCCTATAATAGGATCTTTTAACTTTAGTAACTTAATAATAAAGTCCCATAATATAACCCCCTATGGTCTTTTTAGTGTCTTAATAGGTTATAGCCCTCCGTATAGCTTATGCCTTATTAGTTTATTTCTTTAGTAATCTAGATATTCTTTTATAACTTGTCTCGCTAGTCCCTAGATTCCTTAAATAATGTACTCCTTTTAAAGTCTTAACACTAAGCCTATAGCTCTATTGTGTTCTTAAGTTAGTCCCTTATAGAATAACTTAATAAACTCTTTTGTAATAGACCTTAGAATATAAGTTGCTTCTCTATTCTTATACTATTCCGTGTCTAGATCCTCTATTTATACCTCTTAGATCTTCTATGTCTAATTACTCTTTAGTAATTTATAGATCTGACCTTCTCTAGTTGCTATAATCTTGGGATAATTGTACCTAATTAATCCGTCTTAATCCTTTTGCAGTAAAGCCCCTAATAGCTTTTTATTACTCTGTAGTTTAGCTTTCCTACTTAGAGTATCTGCTCGTGCATTATCTGTACCCTTGGTATACTAAATTTTGAAATAGTATTCCGTAAGCATTTACGCCCATCTAACCTGTCTTTGGTTGAGTTCCTTTATTATTAGGAATCCTATAAGGTTCTTATGGTCTATCTTAACTATAAACGGTTTCTTTATGCCTTATAAGAATGCTCTCTATTTCTTTAGTACTGTAACTATACCTAATAACTCCTTATTATAGATGTTATAGTTTAGTTCTAATAGTGTTATCTTCCGACTATAGTACGCTACTAGATGCTATATGTCCTAATACTTTTATAGCAAATATGCTCCTAGTGCGAAGTCTAATATATCTGTTTTAACAACTGTGTCTAACTTTGGTTAATAGATCTTAAGGATTGGTTCCTAGGTAAATAACTCTTTAAGTTCTTTAAATAGCTGTTTTTGCTCTTCTGCCTAAACCCACAGTTCCTCTTTCTTTGTTAGTCTTATAAATAGCTTGATACTCTTTAACTACTATGCTATAACCCTCCTATAGTAGTTGCAAAGCCCTAGGAACAATCTTAACTATATAACGTTCTCTAGTTCTTGCTAACTTACTATAGCTTTAACTTTCTTTGGGTCCATACTAATTCTTCCTAGTTTAATAATAAATCCTATAAAATCGGTCTTTCTCGTAAAGAACTCGCATTTCTCAATAGCTACTAGCATCTATTCTTCTTATAGTCTCTTTAAAACCTATTTAACGTGTTCCTTATATTCCTTCTTACTCTCTAAGTAGATGATAATATTGTTAAGGTATACTATAACAAATTTATTAAGGTGTTCTCCTAATACACTATTAATTTGCTTCTAGAACGTTGCTAGTACGTTTATAAGCCCGAATTGCATAACTAATAGTTTATATAGTTCTTCCTTTGACCTAAAGGCTGCCTTCTATTTGTTGCCTTCCTTAATCCTAATCCAAAGGTACGCCTATCTTAGATCTATCTTTGTAAAGATCTTTCCGTTACCTATCCTGTCTTAGATTTTGCTAATTAAGGATAAAGGATACCTATTCTTTTTGGTAATGCTGTTTAACTGTCTGTAGTTAATATACATCCTAAGTTTTCCGTTTTTTTTTAGGATGAATAGTACTGGATATCCTGCTGATAACTGCGATAGTCTAATATATCCCTTTTATAAGTTCTCTTAGACAAACTTCTTAAGTGCTACTAACTCGGTTTTAGTAAGCTTATAGATTGGAAAGAACCTTAGACTAGTTCTTAGTTCTAACTCTATCTTATAGTTCTATACTGTATACTTTAATAGCTTTTTACTTTCTAGTAACTATAACTTTTTACCATACTTGTGGTATCTCTTTAGTATATAACTTAAGCCTTACTTAGTCTCTTCGTACGTCGCTTTAACTTAGTACCATACCAACTTGGTTTACTGTTGTATTTTGCGTTGTTAAGTATCCCTAATATTAACCTAACCTATAACCTAATTAATCTTTAGATTATATTCCTATAACTAAGGCATTCCTAGTATCGCCTTATCTTTTCCCAACGGTAAGATATTAAAAGACATTCTAACTGGTCTCCCTTTAATAGTTAACTAAATAGGTCCTATTTTAAGATTAATAATGCCTCCTCTATAGGCTATCTAATCTCCTAAAATTGTTGTAAGTGAATACGGATGTTCCTTTTATCTATGTGGTAATCCCATTCTTTCCACTGCTGCTAGTAATATATAGTTTTTTATTACTTTACTATCTATAAGTGCTTTGAACTGCTAATCTTGCTACTTAACTTATAAGTTTAGGTGTTGTCCTTGGATTCCTTTAAGGGTCTAAGGCTCTACCACTAGTTCCCTCTAGTTCTGTGGGCCTCCCCTTTTCCTAACTATTAGCTGCTAGATCCTACTTATATTTAGTCCACTTTTAGCTAATACTTAATTTGTTTCTTTTCCTCTACGTGCCATAGATAAGTATTCTTTAGGCAGTTCCACTACTATTATCTATCTAGGCATTCTTCTGTAAGGAATCTTCTAGGTTAAAGTATTAGGTCCCCTTAACTCTATACTTTTACTGGGTGCTATCTATATATATACTTAGCGTCTCTAAACCATTTTTCCTCTAGTACCTAATATATCCTTACTAGATATTTCTGGTTTTTATCTTTTAGTGCCCTATATATATTACACACGTTATCTATATAAGCTATCTACAATAGTGTATAATACGCTAGGTGACTTAGGTTAACTCTTGGCTTGTCTTTATCCTTAAGTTTAAACTAATACCTAGTTAACTTAACTACTGGTATTTCTGCTGCGAGTACTAAGATTTATTATTCTCCTCTTTAGTTTTTAGATCCCCCTTCTAGGTTCCTTAACGTTATAATTAATGCTTCTTTAATGTGACTTATGCGTTTTTCCGTAATAGGTTAGTTTTAGATAACTTTTTTATCTAGCTATATATAAAAGTCTTCCTATTTATTGTTGTATTGTTACCTATACTACTTTCCGTATAACTAGTTTAGTATATATAGTCTGTCTATAAGAAAGTACCTTGTTATTACTGCGTTGTAATATCCTTTAGTATGTCTTTCTTTAAACCTAATTAGAATATCTAGATTTTCTTCTTATTCTAGTTTATCTAACTACTTTACTTTAGGCGTCCCTGTACTAGGCCTATTAGTAACTCTTTATATAGGTGCTCTGTCCCTTATACAACCTAATATAGCTAACCTTTTGTCTAGCTTTTGCTCTTGCTGTACGATAATTCTTTGTCTAAACTTATCCATAGTTTCCTGTTTTCTGCGTCTTGTAGCTAGATCCTTAAAGTCATCTTACTTCCTAATCTTAGGATTAATTTTTAATCTTTAGGCTAAACACTATATTTACCTAGAATTGCTATAGTCCTTATTTGTTCCTTAAAATCTTGGTTTCCTAATAACATTCTTACTTATTTCCTAAACTTATGGTTCTTAAACTTGCGTCCTATACTTATTTATTTGTTACTAAACTAAGTTGCTACTCTTTTCTATCGGTTTTTGTTTATTATGGGTTCTTAAGCTATTTTTATTGCGTCCTATAAGTCTAGAGCTTTCCTTATCTCTTTTTAAGAATCTTAAACCTGTGGCCTTTTACCTTTTATAAGTAGTAAGCTAGCACTGGCAGTTGTCTGCTTGCTTAATTATCTCTAGATATTGCTCCTTTCGTCTTATAAAGCGATAGATACCGTATTTAATAGTATTATAATACCCGTTACTAATCCGCGTTCTATAGTGGTTTTAGTCTCTACTTTTATTGTGTTACTATGGTATAAGTGCTTCTAGTTAGCTTTATTTTCTTCCTTATTGTTACTAATTAATAAGTACTTTAACTCTATTATTATTGTTGCTAATCTTTATCTGTATGTTGCTTTAACGTCTTAATCTAGCTTATAGAGTTAATCTTGTTCTTTATCTAACTTTTTGGTTCCTTTAAGCCCTCTTAACTCTGGCTCTTGTGGCCAATAGCTTGCGCCATACTTAGCATCTTTATAAATTTGGTATGCGTTATTATAATAAAACGCAAAGTGTTTAACTAAACACTCTTTAGTCCCGCGTAATAACCCTATATCTATATTATTATACTCTAACAACCTAGTACCCTTTACCGCGTGGTTACTCTAACTACCTCTATAGTCTCTAGCAAAATAACCTTGTTTTTTATAATTTATATAAGCTCTATCTTTAAACCATTTTTCTTATTATAGAGTCTGCCTAAACATCTTCTGCTGCTAAGATCCCTAGTTTGGCCTCTACTTCCTAGTCCTATAATTACTTAATCCTTAACCTCTAGGTTTCTATAGTTTCTTTATCCATCTCTTAAATTCTTTAGTACCGCTTAGGTCTATTAGCTCTATGCCATTCTATTGTTTTTAGCTCTATGTTTACCGATGCGTGCTCTGCGCCTTATACGACTATAGAACTCTATCTTGCCCTTTTTTAGCTTGTTCCCTCTAATAGATCCTATTATTAATCTTTATTAACTAATCTATTAAGTCTTATAGACTTTTCGCATCTTCTATTAGGATAATTATGTCCTAGACTTTAGTCTTAAGTCCCTATTTATACTGTGCTATAAGCGCCTTATTATTCCACTTAACCTACGTTATAAGTGTCTAAAACTATATCGTGTACTTGATTGCTAAAGAACGTTATACTAAGTTTTAAAGCTTCTGTTTTGCTATAGTTAATACTTCTAGGTCTCTAAATATCTATATTAGTTTTTCTATAAACCTATTCTAACTGGTAAATATAAATCGTATATTTTAGTTAGTAGTTGTTATATTACTAACTTGTATTTCTATAAGGTAAGGTTTAAACCATTCCAGTGCTCTTCCTATTAAGAATAATCCTATATACACTACTTAATCTATAGGTGTTGCCAACTTTGCTCTTTCCTATATAACCTTAAAGTGTATTTGCATAAGGAATCCTTTAAGTTTTAACCTTTCTCCTAAGAATTATTTAATTAATGGTAACTTAACCTTTACTGCTCTAATTCTATTAATACGTTCCTTAAGTATCCTATTATTGTCTAATAAGCGATTAACTATTTCCTATAACTGACCTCTTATAACCACTTATAAGTCCGTATCTACTATACTAGTGTCTCCTAATCCTAAGGTAGTTATTACCGTTAATAGTATTGCGACTGGTGCTTTGGGTGGCATATTGTTTGACTTTATTTAATACTATAACCTTGGTAGTAAATATATAACGGAACCTTATAGCAGTAACTACGGTAGGTCCTATTATTAGGCTAGGTATATAGATATAAACAAGTTAACAATGTAATAATAACTGGTAGAGTGGTTGCCTAACAGATTAACTCTAATTATATTCTAAGATTTACTACAAGGAGAGAACTATCTATGGTAGGGACTGAGGTCCTTTAAATACACAACTGTACGCCTAAGAAATCCTCTCTTGTACGTGGGGTACGTGTTATACGTAAGATACATAAGTTCCTCCCGTTTTTCGTGTTCAACACATAGCAAACCACGTGACCTCGGTTACCATTCCTCGTTACATAGTTCCACCGGTTCTATTCTGGGCCGTGCCTATATTAACCAACTAGCTTCCGCCGACTCTTCCCCAAGTAGTCGTAACATCGTACTTAAGCTGTCCGTAACACTTAATATTTATATTTTAGTAAGATATTTAAATAGCTATATCTTAAGTATACGTATATAGGGGGGTAAATCTTTATTAGACTTATTTAAGGATCTAACCTATAAGCAACTCTTCTTAAGTAGGGATTAAATGCTACTAGTATTGTAGAAGGGTACGGTGTCTCTCCAATAGAAAGTTACAGTGCAGTTAGTTAGTCGGTTGATCTATCTATTAGTTAATCAGTCGGTTATAATCAGTTAGAATAAATTAGTAGAAAGCAGTTAGTAAGAAAGAAAAGAATGTATTTCCTATAACTGGTAGGGTCGTAATAATATATAAGAGGGAGGAAAGCCGAAGCTCTATAAATATAGGAAAATGCCAAGACAGTAGGCGACGTCCAGTCTATACTACTATATACCTCCCCCACCAAGAACGTTGTCCCCTAACGTTCTATACCATAGAAGAATAGCCAAACAAAAGTAAAGCAAAAACAGAGTAGAAGAAGGAAAGCATAAAATAAAACGTAGGAAACCTCTTTCTCCTAGTAAGATACCTATTAGACTCGTACTAAATAAATACACCTATTAGCCGTACTAGTTGCCTATGCACTATACCCACTAGCATTACTGGTCAAAAGTATAAATGCACGCACTAGCCGCCCTAATCGCGTATATACTACACCTACTAGCGGTACTAGTTAAAAGCGTAATTCTACAGCCGTTTATACCTTACAGCCCTGCAAAACTATTCTACAATATCCTTCCGTTATCCATAGCTAAGATCCGATCTTCCTACTAATAACCAGAACAGTAAACCAGAAATAATAACGGCAGCAGTAACAGCAGTAATAGCAGTAGCAGCAGTAACAGTAGTAATAGTAGTGGTAGTAGAAACAGTAATAACAGCAGTAACAGTAATAGTAATAAAAATAGTAATAAAAGCAGACAGTTAGCGCGGTAAAATAAAATAGAACAGTCGGCGGTAGAACACTCGGTAGAAGAACTCGGTAACAGTTAGTAAGCAGTAGGACATCCAGTAGCAGAACTTTTGGTAGTAGAAATCTCAGTAGCGACAGATGGTCGATAGCAGTCGGTTGGTAGCAGTCGGTCAGTAGCGGCTAGTTGGAACGGCGGCGGCGGGGCGATCGAAACGGTAGAGTATGGCGGTCGGGAGAGCAATAGTAAAACAGTTAAAACAGTGTTAGGCCTAGAACAGGTTGGTCGGAACAGTTATCTAGCAGATCTCGCAGCGGCACAGAGCCGGCATAGTTAGATAGAACAGCAGAGACGGAACAGTCAGTCGAGACAGCAGGAACGAAATAGCTAGACGGAATAGTGGCAGTAGCGGCGGTAGCAGCAGGGCAGTCAACTAAGGTAGCAGAGACTCTAGCTTGGTTTAATCGTTTAGTTGGTGACATTAAGACTCTACACCTAGCTCCGCGTCTAGCTGTATATCTAGCTATGCATCTAGCTGTGCATTAGTAGCTCTACATTACATATTCTGTGTCTATATCTGCGTGCGTCTCTATATACCTGCCCTAACTATTAGCTAAAGACTGTCTAATTGGTCAGCGACGATGTGCTGCAACTAATCGTTCGGTTGTTCGGTTAAGGTAGAAAGTCAGCCAGGTTAAAGGCTCTAACTGTCCTAACTTAAATACAGAGACGGCGTTTAACTAATTAAGATTTAATAAGGCCCTAGCTTAACTTAAGATGTCTTCTACTATATATATAACTATAGCTTTACATCTATAGATAAATAATTAACACTTCCATATAGACGTGCGATCAGTTAAGGCTCCGCATCTGCCGTTTAATTAATGCTTCGCATATATAGGCGTCCAGGTAAGCTGCCGTACTGTTGTCCAATTAAGGCTCTATACCCGTATACTCTATATCCGTAGACTCTATATACAACTCCATATAATACTCGATATAAAGCTTCGTATTTATATCTGTAGGAAAGATTATTCTAGTTAAAGAGGCTCTAAGACGTTAATTAACCGTGTTTCTAACGTTCTGCGGTTATATACTAATTTCCTTATTAGGCCTAGTATCTATCTGCCATTATAAAATCTTTAACCGCTAATTAAAGATATCTAACAGCAATGGTAACTAATTTAATTTAACCGTAACAATATATAATCAACTAACGTTTAAATAGGGTATTAGGTCGGCCTGTAAGGGCGCGAAGAGGCTTCAGGGAAGATTCGAAGGAATGATATAAATTCTATCTAAATCTAAGGGTATATAGCTCTTGAAGAGAACAAGACGTTGC
>Ga0307507_10012261_pt1 | contig 10628 bp, 8 predicted proteins | sample 7_EM_MG_FD_207223 | JGI IMG/M metagenome (GOLD analysis project Ga0307507, IMG submission 207223) | Populus trichocarpa ectomycorrhiza microbial communities from riparian zone in the Pacific Northwest, United States - 7_EM | ecosystem: Host-associated > Plants > Roots > Unclassified | place... | reverse complement strand
ACTGTTATTTCACATGTTTCTCTTTGTCCTTGTGCAGGCCTTGCAACATATTTGGGAAGGGTCTTCTTGGTACTGCAAGATCAAGCTTGTTTCTATCTGTGTATTGTTCATCTGCCTGGTTAGTATTCATTCCTCTATTGTATTATACATTGCTGTGGTATATTGTCGATCTTGTTGTCTTTTTTATGTTTTTGGGTATGGCGTTCTATTTTAGCTTTAAGAAAACAGCACACCTTGCCTATCAAGTAACTTGCAGGTCATGCTGCGTTAAAATCACTTCGGCACTTAACCATTTAGTGATTGTTTGGTAGCGTGGTGGCTGCCACACCTCCAATGAAAGTACCAATGGTTGGACTTTTAGAGGTGTAGATGGCAGCATAGCGATATATATATAAGGTGTAGGTAGCATGCATGATTGAAAATTAGACCATGCAACCAAGCTGCCTTGAGCTGACTTTTTGGCGCCTTTGTGACACAGTTCAAGCTTTTGTTTCGTGATCTGAACCTTATTTGAATGTTACTGCTATTATTCTAGCACACATTCTGACAGCACGGTGAGACATGAGAACAAATATTATACATGTTTGTGCATCATGCAAGAAACAAAATGAAGTCTGGCAGCTAAATAGAAGCGGGGGAATCCAGATTTGATATTAACATTGCCGGGGTGCTATTGTTGGTGTTCAATGACGTTTATCCCAGTAACCTGTTTTGACTGAAATTTGTCGAGAAAAACCAGCTTTTGTAACTATTTTTCTTTTTGTGGCCATCAGGATGTGGACGTGTCTGCTCTTTAGAATTTTCAGGTGGTGTAACATTCCGATGGTGGCAATAGGGACGGTACAGGACTTCTCGAAATATTTAATTAATTAGGGAGATTTACAGACGTTTTCTTTTGTTCTGAAATCTCGCTTGTGATCCTGCACAGTTGCCAACTGGCCTGGCCCTAGCTATTGAAAAGAAAAGCAGGCGGATTGAAATATCTCTTTACTGTTTCGCAAGGGCAGTTGAAAGCTTCTTTATCTGCACGCGAGATGCCGGATATTTGCCAGAGTCTCTGAATTTGAAGAGAGCTGATGTGGTGATTTTCAGCATCTCAACAGCTATAATAATGCATTGCTATGAGCAGGAAAGGGAAGTGTTCCGGTCCAAGTACCTTAATGTTCTTGATTGGGTATTTGGCGTGCCTCGCCCCCCTGGTGACACATCACCCCGCAAGGATGGGTTGAAAGCAAGCTGACAGACCTCTCCGTCTTTATTAGATAGAAGAATTTTTACAATTGAACTCGCCTCACAGAAGCGCAGAGCAATTATTTGCACCACGTAATTTATTGAAAAAAGGAGCGGGCAGATTAGTTTCACATATGAGCATGCGCTACTAAACAGAGTACTATATTTCTTGATTCATAAATTCTCGGGTTCGGTGTAATTTCCCCCCTTGTAATATGCATAGATGTTTGTTAACTGAGCAATCCAGGCAGTCGCTGAACTGTTTCCAGTGTAAAAGACTAGAATGTCATGTGAACAATTAATGATAGCATTTTAATACTGCTTAATGCAAATCGTTACGTTTAGGCTCTTTTTTGTTTTAAGACATTTGGTTCCATGACAGTGACGAACAGAAATTCATCTCTCGGATTCAATTTATATCATATTGATGATAATACACAGACAATAATCATTGAAGCAAAAGCCTTTTATTTTATTTTTTTTCTTTCCACACATTTCACTAACTCAAAACACTCAAAAAAGAAAAACCCCAAATCCCCCAAACGAAAACCCTAATCTGAGAAAACAAACAGGCATCTCAAACCTCATCTTCGTGAAGAAGCATATTAGGAATCCCTTTATTGACCGGAAACTTTCTCCCAGTCTCAGGACAAACCAAAGCCCCTTCTTCGAGGTGAAGCTCCAAAAGCGCGTGGTGCAACTTCCTTAAAAATTCCTCAGACTCCAGCATCGACGAATCGGCCTCCTCAGGAAGCTCGGTGTAGCCCATGGTTCGTGCGGCATCGACAAGGGCTTTCCACTCGAGCTTTGGGAACATGTTTCTGAGGAAATCGGGATTGAAGTCCACTTGCTTTTCGACCACTTGATCTACCTCGATTCTTAGAGGGAAGCCGTTCGCAACTCCCTTGATATTGGAGGATAGCATGTTGTGAGTAAATAGCCTCATGTCTGATATCTCCCTGCCTCTCAAGTCTCAACAATAGCAGCAAGCCAGCAACAGAGCAGAGGGAGAAAATTGGGTCTGTTGTGTTGTTGGAAGAAGGAAAGAGATTCTTCCTTTTCTTTTCCAAAAGGCGAAAACGGCCTCGCTAAGTTGAGGACTAGCTAGGGTGATCTAAATGCCTGGTTATTGGGCCTACGAGGCAAGTTTTGTTTGCATACGTGTAATTATGTCTCCACGCAGTCAAGCAGTGTGGGTTTTTTCTTTTTTTTTAAAAAAAAAAAACTAAGCACAATAATTATTATTTTTGTAAAATAGTGCAAACAAAAAAAATATTTAAAAAACTAACATCCTAGATCCAGCAATATAAGATTTGTAACTTGAATCACATTCTTTTATCCGTAACTCAAGAATCACAAATATTAATTGGGATACTTGATTCATAAATATTATCCATGGCTTAACTGAGAGACTCACTTCAGAAAAGTTTTTTCTACCATTAACTTCTTGTCCATAAAAACCATAATAAGATCTATATTAATCAACATTAACAATTATAATCAATTTTCTAGTATAAAAATACAATTCACATAAGTAGTACATAATATATTCAATCATAAATAACAAAAATAGACTAATGATTAACATAACATAACATTTTATTAAAATTAAATAACTATACATTTATTTATATTTTTCGTAATATATAATAACATGTAATTATATCTAATAATCACAAAATCTATATTAATCAACATTGACAATTATAAATTAGTATTTAAAATGTCATTAATTCTAACAATCAAATAATTTAAAATAATCATACTTGAAAAAATAGTAAACACTAAAAAATTTATCTTTTTTTTTTTATACATGCTTTACATAGTTTTCAATATAGATATGCAAGCATAGCTCCTTATCTGTAATTAAAAATAACCTAAAAATCTTTAAGCAGTGTGAGAAAAAACAATGGTACTGGATTGCTAACTATACTAGTGAAAATAATACCTCTAAACATATATAATATATTAATCACTATATGTCTATCTAATAAAATTACATAATACAGTGTCGACGAAGCAAATCTAAAATACATAACATAATCATACGTGGATTCTGCAAAACACAAAATTCTCGCTTGTACAAATTTTCATTTGAAACTAGCCCTCAAACCCCTTGTGTGAGCTCATCCAAAGCCCTTCACTCTGATATGAACAACCACCACCTGTACAAAGCATAACCATAAACGGCGGTGTAAACAACCAATCTGAGAGGAGAAATCCAAAGCCTGCACAGAAATCAAATCCCATTACGAATATCATTCAGCAAAAACTCTTCTTTTTTTGTTGTCATTTTTTAAACTGTGCAACAACGCCTTATCCCGAGCCGGTGTATTATGCAAGCCCTAACGTCATCTTTGTAGCCAGTGTCCAAGCCATCATGAATTCATGATACACGGATTGTTCAACCATATTCAAGTGACTAAGATTTGGATTCATAGACAGGAAGATAAAAACATGCATAAATGTCTTTTTTAATTACTACCAACATTCAGGGACGCTAATTAGTAACAACTTTAATTTTTCAACACTAAAAAATCCAAACACAACAATAATTTGACCACGAAGAAGTTAAAAGAACTAATGAATAAATCAGCTAGGAAATTAAGCAAGAAATTAACTAACCAACCTGAAGCCAGATCTTAGAGCAAGAGCCAGCTTATCTTGTTCACTAACAAAAGAAAACCACCTGGAGTAATCTCTATCAAAATAATCCCAATCAGGTAAAAGCACTCCAGCAATCCCGAGCACACCCAATACATAAGTTACAATCACTTTCTTGAAAGAAAGCGTCCATATCCCTACTACCACCATAACCACAGCCAACCACACCAATGAGGTCCTTAGAGCTGCGTCATTAGCCATGGAGAATAAGATAGAGAGAAAGTAATAATAATGGCTACAACATACTGAATTTAGATTCAGGAAAAACTTGAAGAGTGCTTTTTTTTTTTTTGGAAAACTTGAAGAAGTTTGTTGCGTTATAAATGCCACGTTAACTTCAATGGAGGTTCATTTAATGTGGGCAGTTGAACATGTGCTTGAGCTCTTTTGATATTACTGTAGAAGTATTTTTTTTTAAATAATATTAAAATAATATTTTTTTATATTTTAAAATTTATTTTTAACATAACACATTAAAATATATAAAAATATTTAAAAAATAATTAAAAATATATATTTTTGTACAGCAAAAACAAATTATGCCAATGTATAAATAATTTAGAGCTTGTTTGGTATCGTGGTAATGATTGTTTTTTAAAATATTTTTTTATTTAAAAATATATTGAATTTTTTTTAAAAAAAATTATTTTTAATATCAGTGTATTAAAATAAAAAAAATAAAAAAATAATTTTTTTTAAAAATGAAATGTGAAAACAAGCTTAGCTTTGAGCCTTATAATCGTGGGCTAATTCAATCTTGCATGACTGGATCTTATCCGGTTGGGATTCGGAGGCGGACTGGAATGCAACCCGATCCCAGCATTGCGATCCGCGGGGCTTATAACGACGTCGGAGCAACCATTTTTCCCAAATGCCAAAAATATAGTTTTGAAACAATTAAGCAGCAGCACTTTTGACTGATTTGTTTTGCATTTGAAACAAGGAAATAGACATGGCGGCAAAGAGCAAATGTAGGTTCAAAACTGCTAATTAGCAGCAATTCTTTTAACCTTGACGTTTGCCTTACTCGTGTACTTTGCAATTTTGTGCTCAATTTCATGTGACTTGAATTACAAAAGAAAATGATTCATTAATTTATGCTCTTGTTTTATACTTTTCTTTATTTATTTTTATTAGCGTTACAAAGTCAAGCTAATAAGTTGCATATGGTCTTAATTTGATATAAGTTGGATTGAAAGGGTATATCAACCTGAATGAACTCAAGAGACGATGATAGGATTTTGCAAAGAGAACGAGGAGGAAGATGAAATGTAAACGATTGTTTTTTAAAATATTTTTTATTAAAAAAATATATTATAATAATATTATTTATTTATTTTTTTAAAATTCATCTTTCACATTAACACAATCTAAAATCATAAAAAAAAATTAATTTAAAATAAAAAAAATCAAAAATACTTTTTAAATATAAATAAAAAACACTCTAGCATTCCAAAAAATGGAAAGGGCTTGTGGGAAGAAGAAGTGTGAATCAAGAGAAAGAAAGAAAAAAAAGACTAGTGACAAATTATAGTATCCCATCATTTTTGTCATTATTTTTCTGTTTCAGACCATACGTGGCACTATTTGGTAATTTAATTAAAACGATATGCATCAATTTACATTATGCGTTTTGATTACATTTAAATTCTTTACATCTGTCTCTAACTATCATCTTAATTTCCCCAAATCGATTTTCTTCTCCTTGTCTATCTGTCGCTTGAATTCTCTTCCCAAATTGTGACAGTCTAATCCAAATTATCCAATTTCCTTGTGGTCGATCAGCTCCCTCCTTTCAATCTCTCTTCGTTTGAATTCTCGGACTGATATTTTCTTTGACTTTATGTATTTTCTTTTTAATATGGAAATAAAATGAAATTCGATGCATGCTTGAGACACTCTTCTTTTTGTCCTTGTATCTTCTTGTCTTTTCTCAGTTCCTAATGTGTTTGTCCTTGTATTCACACTTTATGTGTTCTGTCATCTTCATTGCCATTCTTTGCTTGCTAGAAGTATATAAGTAATCAAGTTAATTAACCTTGAATTTACTAGTAATCTTTTTCCTCAATTCCCTCCCTGGCTTCTCACTCTATCCGACACACACCAACCCTGAGTTGTTTGTGTGATGTCATTGTTAGCAAGTTGAACCAACATAAGAAGCGTAAGCGTATGGTAAACAATTGAAGAGTAAGAATCAAATGTTTGCGGCATTAAAAAAAACAGTTTGAGCTGAAGTGCTGAATTCACCTTGCCTTACATACATGCTGCACTTTGCATGAATTTCATGATCTTGTTGATATTTGGTTGTACCAGTTGAGAAATAGCCAGTACCAAGAACTGTTACATGATTATAAAATATTTAAAATACTTGAAGAGGATTCTAGTCTTGCTATTTGCATTTCTTAATGGAAATTGAGGAAATTTGATCACCAAATCTTTGAAGAATATTTTTGTGCAGGAATTCTGCAGATCAGGGGTTTCGTATGCCATTGAACGGATGATCTATCAAAAGAAAGTGTTTTGACTACTTGCATGAAAGATATTTTGTAGGCATGCGACATTTTGATCTCTACTGCTGCAATCTAATAACAGATTCCTCCATGGATCACATGAAGCTTGTGCTGCACAGCATTTTGTATTTACTCAGCAATGATTCTGATGTGGATGGTTTTCCCATTATCACTGAGGGTTTGAATTTCAAAAGCGGTTATATATATATAGGGAAGAATTTTGAAGCACGAAAATTGACCGGAAAAGTTCCTCTTTTTTTTTTTTCTTTTTTTTCCGATAACGCATAGAGATCTCTATTAGCAGTAAAATTGAGGGTCCGAATTTAGTCGTAAGTAAGCCAGGATTCTACACGATAACGCTCTGATTGTTAAAAAAAAAAAAGGCAAATTAGGATTTACCATCGCAGTATAATGCTGGTGTCCGATTGGTTAAACGGGGGCATTCAATTATGTGTCCAGATGTGGTATGTGTCTCACTCTCAGTCAACCTAAGAAAAAGTTTGTAACATTTTTTATTTGAATGGTTAATGACAAGAAGCAAGAGCAAAGATTGTGTATATATAGCAAGCCTTGGTTTTGGTGAGAGTACTAGAGAGAAGCAACCAAAGTAGAGAAAAGAGAAGTTCAATAAGAAGATGGGGAGGTCTCCCTGTTGCGATGAGATTGGCCTCAAAAAAGGACCATGGACTCCTGAAGAAGACGAAAAGCTTGTTGATCACATCAAAAAACATGGTCAGGGAAGTTGGAGAGCTCTCCCAAAGCTTGCAGGTCCGAATTATAATACCTCTCTGTCACATACAAAAAAAATAAAGACAGAAATAGGTGTTCAGTTGTTTTTCTCTTTGCAGGTCTTAATAGATGTGGCAAGAGCTGTAGGTTAAGGTGGACAAATTACTTGAGACCTGATATAAAGAGAGGCAAATTCTCTCAAGATGAAGAGCAAACGATTCTACATCTTCATTCAATTCATGGAAACAAGTAATTCTACGCATTACCTTCTGCTGCTGCTTTGAATTATCAGCTATATTTTTAAAACTCCTTTAACTACTTGGATTAATTATCAGAAACACTAGCATGACTAATTTGTTGTTGCATACCAGATGGTCAGCTATTGCTACCCATCTACCAGGCCGGACGGACAATGAAATTAAGAATTTCTGGAACACCCATTTGAAGAAGAAGCTGATTCAAATGGGTTTTGATCCAATGACCCACCAACCATTAACTGACTTCTTTGCTAGCTTGCCTCAGCTCATGGCCCTCGCTAACCTGAGAGAACCAATGGAGCATCATCCATTAGATGAACATGCCATGGGATTGCAAGCAGAAGCTCTACAGTTAGCTAAGCTTCAGTATTTACAGTGTCTTCTCCAGTCAGCAGCTTCATTAATCCCCTCCGCCACCTCTTATGACCAAAACGGCATTACAGACCTGGAAGTTCTCAATCTGTTGAATTCAATTCCACCCATAAAAGAAAACCCAGTACTAAATTCATCAGAACTTGAGAATCAAGGCTCATATCACTTTGGAAATGCTACCTCTCAACTACTCCACCATCCAAGTTTATTGTCTCAATTGTCTGCCCCACAAGTCCCTTTCAGTTATCAACCATCTTTGAATACTGAGATGGGTCAAGCTCCATTTTTAACTACAATTCTCAGCCAGGGAGATAGAAACCCATCTGATTCTTCATGGGTGCTTCCTTCTCCTACGCTTGCTCCTCAAGCTGCAACCGAGACTTCCAGAAGCAATCCAGGTGATGCTAGCAGCATTACTTCTAGCTATGGTGGAGTAACTTCTTGGCCCGAGCTTCTTTTTGAAGGTCCTATTATGCATGATATTTCCTAGTTAATTATACTGTCTGATGAGAGGTTTGGATTTGTATCACCATGTTTTTTCTGATATTCTAGCCATCCCATCTTTTACATGTACCATGTATAAGCACCAGTAGCACAACACGCATGCATTTGCATGTACTTATGCGTACAATTGTGCATGTACAAAAAGACCTGTGTAAAAGCGTATTATGTACATGTTGTTTTATAAAACAAAAAAGAAAAAAAAAAGTCAATCTGAGTTATTTAACTAGAGCAATTTTGAAAAGTTTTGAAAATTTAATTTCTAATCAAATAGTAAAAAATAAAATTAAAAAAAAAAACATATAAAATGATAGAAAAAACAAAAAAACAATTTTAAGTCAAAAAAAACTCTCAGCCCGCACGGGTGAATTCGCCAAACCCATGAGTAAAATTATGAAATCAAGATAAGCTAACAAAAAAGAAAATATGAAATCTAATTTTTTAAAACCAAAGTTGAATTATGATGAAAAAAAAGTCTATAAAAAAATTGGTATCAACCATTGTTAGTTTATAAAACCCATGTCTTGGATCATTTGATTGGAAGCATCAAATATGAAAAAATCACGAATGTTAATTTTTAAAATTTTAAATATTGAATGATGAAATAGAAGAAACAATCACCGAAAATGAAAAAAAAAATTAAAAGCTAAAAAAAGATGTGAGTCTCTCGGGTTAAACAATCAAATCCATGAGTCGGCCATGAGATCAGGATAATCATATAAAAAAACCCATAAAATCTATTTTAAAAAAATTAATATAGAGTAATGAGCTCGGAAAAAAAATAAGTTAAAAAAATTATCTGAACTTATGCTAGCTTATAAATCTATGTTTAGAATATTTGATTGAAAGCATATGCATAAGAGAAGACAAACATGAATTTTTAGAGACCAATACTTAAATATTCTTAATTAAAAGGATTGAACTAAAATTTTAAATGTCAACCATAAATATTCTAGGGAGGATAAAGAAAAGAAAAAAAAGAAATGGCTTGAGATACTTGTTTTCAGTGTGTTTCCATTTGCCAGCAGTTTAAAAAAGAAATGAAAAGAAAGGAGCAATTTTTTATCTATTTTCCCCGCCTTGATTTATGACTGAGATTGACGTTTATTTACTTCGTAATATTTTTGTATTTGTGTTTCCTCAGGAGCAGATAGAAGAAATTATATAGGCCACCAACAAGCAGAGCCACTTGATATCAGGAACCGGTTGAAATCGTAATTTTTAAGAATTTAAAAAAATAATTAATTTTTTTATATTTTTATATTTTTTATTTTAGTGTGTTGATATAAAAATATTTATTTTTAAATAATAATATAAAAAAATAATATTTTAATATAATTCTAAACTTAAAATCCTTTAAACACCACTTGCAACTAAAATTCCAAACATTCTTCTATTCAAGTAGACGAGGTGGTCTCATGAGCCTATAACTGGGTAGCGCGCAGGGAGGTCTTCCCAAAAAAATACCTGGGGAAGATTGTCAAGGACATTGAAAATCTTCCTCGTAAGAGGGGAAGAGGAATGAAAGCCAAGATTCATATCAATTAAAACCCAGTGCAAATAAGAACATCCAATAGAGATCAAACGAAAATATCAATGAAGAAATGGGTGCGGTAGATTTGAATTAGCAAAGGTCCCCGGAAATACAGGGATTAAAGTAATAGTAAAATCTCAATTTCCTTGTTGAGCAGTTAAGACTTGATTTCTTTTCCATCAAGAATTGACTCCAATTATCATAAATTAATTATTTTATTACGTCTTTATAATGAAGCCACTTACCACAATTACAAATGGCAATGATCCAGTGGACTTTATAACTTGTACTTAAGCTCAATTTATGATTATTTCTATTCGGGTTAACCCGTAAAATACACGGTTCAAGTTATAAAACCGGGATAATCTCATAAAAACAAACTAAAATAAATCATGAAGTATAATTCTTAATCAACTCTACGTTGAAGAATTAAATTAAAAAAATTTCAATTAAAAAAAACTATAGTCAACTGGGTAAGTTCGCTAAACCCATAAATTAAATCATGAGACCGAGATAACTTCATAAAAAGTAAACCAAAATAAATCATGAAACATAATTTTCAATCAACTCAATATTGAATAATGAAATTGTACTAAAAAATACAAAAAAAAAAGCTCGAGTCAACTGAGTTAACTCGTCAAACCTGTAATACGAGTTATAAAATCGAGCTAACCACGTATAAAACAAATCACAAAATAAAAAATAAATTTAAAAAAAGAAAAAAGTCAAAGAAAAAAACATTATTAAAATAAATAATATTTTATGAAGTGATGCAAGCATAATCACCATGTCTTTTAGATTATACTATAATAAATGTAGGGAAAATAAAAC
>Ga0307507_10012259_pt1 | contig 10628 bp, 10 predicted proteins | sample 7_EM_MG_FD_207223 | JGI IMG/M metagenome (GOLD analysis project Ga0307507, IMG submission 207223) | Populus trichocarpa ectomycorrhiza microbial communities from riparian zone in the Pacific Northwest, United States - 7_EM | ecosystem: Host-associated > Plants > Roots > Unclassified | place... | reverse complement strand
TATGATGTATAGACCATTCCTACAGAAGGAGTAAGTCATATTATTGAGCTTTGCAAAAATTAGTATTTTTGATGAGATTATTTGGCCATGTTTACCTCCTTGTACCTGTTACAAAACATGCTTGCGCAAACTATCTCGCAAGTAATGTACAAAAATATACATGCAAAATAGCTCTAGGACCCTGTATACAGTGTTTTATAATGTTTTCAGAAGGTTTGAAATTATATAGCAGCTCTGAAATTTAGTCAACTTAAAGCATGGCTTAGCCGGCTCTAGCCGGCTCTGAGCTGGAGCCGATTTATCGGTGCAGATGGCTCAAATAACGGCTCGGCTCAGCGGCTCGCGGCTCCGGAGCCGAGCCGTTTGCATCACTACCCATCACCCCCACTGGGCCACACATCGTCGTGCTGTCGTCCTAATGCCAATTATTGTACGATTTCAACTGCGGATAGCAGAATACCTACCGCGGCGGGTTAATATTTTTATGCCCCAATTACTTTGGAGGATTTCTCTAGAAACGTACGGGGATCTCCATATGGTCAATTAACCGTGGCACATATCGATATCTACGCGAATGAACCGTGACACCCTTCCTTTCGAGAAAGGGAACCCTTGCAGACTCGCTCCACTCCAAGTAATCAGGGCTTATGACCCAAGGGAAAGTAGAGCTGTTGCAGCATTTAATAATTAGCAATTCCTTCACGACTTCTAGGTACCTGGTTGCCCGATAATCGAGTCTGGGGAGAGCCAATCGCAAAGCGTCAAATCTTCTAGATTCATTGAATATATAACGAGGACACACTTCGATGGCGCCAGTGTATTGGCAATGCGGCGGAGTTCTTTTTGCAAGGGAATGGGATACGAGCTCCACAGTCCATCCGAAATATGCTCCAGATAATTAACAGTCTTGATAGACAACATGATGCACGCAAGGAATCTACAGAAGGCACAAGAATTGGACTTAGCTAACAGAAGCTCATCGGAATCGCCTCCCTTATTTTCCAACCTTTCAACTTCAGCATCTCTGCCATCTTACATTGATATACCCTCGGGTAATCCTGAGCGAGGGTGTATTCCATTCAATCAACCTGCCCAGACACAACCTCATCATCGCCCTGGCATTGACGAAATTTCGCCTTGGGCCCATGCTGGTCCAGTTACGATGCTAACATGTACACCACCAGTACATAGTAACCACCCACCACAATTTGTTCAAGGATCAGCGTACGGTCATGCGCAAGGACCAGCAGGTTACGCTCAATGTATTGGAACACAGTGAAAGTGTTGGCTGGAGTCCAGAAATCGTATCAGAAGTGACGCGGAATTGGTGTGACATCAGAATTTCACCTCAGCGCGTGAACGGTGAGTTAATTGAAAACGATATCATCACATGTGTGCAGCAACATTAAGGAAGGCAAGGTGATTTATCCGAGTGCGTTTCTTGCCGAACGCATCAAACGGGGAGAGCAGTTGACGCTTTATGTACGAGAGTAGCAGCTGGAGAGGCTATATTCAGAGTCTACTTAGTGTAGAGAGGCAAGCGAGATGATGAGGCTCACCTTTTGCTAAGTAACGCCATGACAAGAGGTGACTCTCGTCGAATTGATTTGTCCGAGGTAGTATACATGAAGCACCGGAGTACTTTGTACCTCGGAAGATGCGCCGACCACTGCGAAGGGCCAAAACACCCGACAAACTGCATATACATGCGCATCAAGCTGATGGAAATAACTCATTGGCATCTGTGAAAACTAGCGCACCACGCCCAAGAATACCGCTAAAGTGGAAGTGATATGGCTAGATGACGGCATTAAAGGGACAAGACACATACTTCAGGGACCGGCGGTGTGAAGTGAGAGCCCAGACCTTATCAAACCACATACAGCTGGAACTCCATGTGTTAAAGCACGATAGTGGATCTAAGGTGGCGAATCAGAACGGGTAGAGGGTAGTGGGACAACGATGGCCACTTCTGCAAGGAAACACGTCAGAACCGCACAACCCTTTGTGTATATGCGCGTTCAAGTGATCAGATTTACTCGTAGAAAAATCCCTAGTTAAGCCCACGTCAACAGTCAATCAAACCAACCATCATCGAGTAACCTCCACAAGGCACTCTATCCAGCTCCCCTAACAGGGGACCAACAAGAAGCACCATGGTTTGATGTCAATTCTCGTCAAGGCTTTCGCGTAGCTGCCATTCCTGGGGGAAGTTGTCGCCGTAGCGGCGGCAGAAGATGATTAGGCCTGGGGGGGACGGGGAGGGTGGAAAGTCCGGAGGGGCAGTGATGGACAGAAGATGGTGGGGATGATTTAGGCTCGTGACCAGCCTGTATATGATAACTTTGTATATCGCAGGATTTCCTTCATATACAGACGGTCACCGGTCTAGGGATGATTGTCAACGTTAGATGTTTATTTACATAATGTCGTGTGACCAAATATCCGACAAGGCGACGGTTTTCGGCAACAAGACGCATAGCATAGGTACACTCCCTCGCATCTTATACATATCAACTGAAAAGTTTTGGTGATGATATGTAACTACGAGTGGTTTTTTCTGGGTTGCAAGAAGCATGTTGAGGGCGTGCAGAGCAATTTTTGGCTCCGACTTGAAAGTCCGCTGATAAACCGCGTCTTTGATCTCTTCGCATCGCTAGGACGTCGAACAAGCGGACTATCCCCTCCTATACGCTTCCGCAAAACAAGGTTGGGCCCAAAATACCCTCCTCACACCCAGAACCGATCACGCTTCTTCAAACAGGACCATGACCCCGCTGTTCGAGCTCATCCTGAAACACGTACCTCCCCTAGTCATTGGACCGTACCACGCCTATCTCAGTCCAAATCGAGAGTGACCAATACGTTGGCATGTTCCTGTTCAGCCATGTGCGTAGTAGGGTCCTAAAACCTGATGATACGCTCTGGGCCTTAGATCCGGAGGGTAATAAAGTTGGAGAAGGCAAAGTCAAGAAGATATTTTGGAGGAGGGGGCTGGAGAGGTTGAGAGGGATGTAGCTGGTGCCGGGGAGATAGTGAGCGTTGCGGGTGTTAAAACGAGAAGTGGGGCTGGTGTTAATGTTACGATTGTGCAGCCTGAGGGGTAGGGTGATGAGGGTCCTCGTGCGCTTCCTGTACGTTTTCCTTTTTGGACGCCAGTCTAATGTGAACAATTCAGACTACACCCATAGACCCACCGACCATCTTCGACTTCGTACATGCCAACGACTCCCCATTAGCCGGACAGGAGGGAACCAAACTCACATCCCAACTCATCCGCGAGCGTATATACAAAGAAGCCGAAACCAATGTCGCTTTGACAGTCTTACCAGGTCCTACGTCCGAATCTCTCGAGCTACGCGGGCGTGGAGTCCTCCACCTCGGTGTCCTCTTCGAAACTTTGCGAAGGGAGGGATCCAAGCTTGGTATTGGTTCCCCCTAAGCCATCATGCTTCCCAATCCGGATCCAATCAGGCTAGGGGGGAATTTGGAGCCTATAGAAAGGTGTGCGGTGCTTTTGGAGGAGGAATATGCGCGTAGCGTGGTTTAGAAGCTTACGATGAGCGAGGGGGAGATGGTTAGTTATGATACGGAGGAGGATGGGTGGGCGAAGGTTATTATGGAGGTTCCGGCGAGGGGGTTGATTGGATATATGACGGGGGAGTTTAAGAATGATGTTCATGGGCAGGGGTGAGTCGTTTGTGGTTGTGTGTTTTAACCGTTTGACGCTGATTTTTTTTGCTTTTGAATAGGACGATTAACCATATCTTTAAAAAATACGAACCGTATAGAGGAGCTATTGATGCGGTTCGGAATGGGGCTTTGATATCGATGGCTGCAGAAAAATCGACTGGGTACGCAATGCAAGCTCGCGGGGTGCTCTTTATCCATCCTCAAAGACAAGGTTCGTTTCTGGTCTTGTCTCAAAGTCTCTTCCTTCCTTACTCACCTATAAATCCAGTCTACCCAGGCATGGTTATAGGCGAATCCCGCAAAATATCAAGACCTCTTCATAAACCTCTGCATCAATAAACAGCTCACCGACATCCGAGCCGCCGGGGCGGATGAGAAGATCGTATTGGCTTCGCCGAAAATTATGACGCTTGAGGAGGCGTTGGCGTATAGCAATTCGATAGAACAGTAGACTCGAACGAATCAAAAAGACTGGCATCCGGCTGCACAGCTACAAACTTTTCAATCGGTTTTGTTCCACAAGTGAAAAGGGGAAAATAAGTTTGATTTCCCCTGCACTCTCCTAAAAAGTACTAAACAATTACGCCGTCGGCACTTTTCAACCAAGGGCCCAATTACAGCGCGTCCTCTGATGAGAATTTTATACGCCAAGATTTCTAGGAAGAGGGTGATGCCATGAGTGAAAGGTATGGTTGAGGATACCTGTGGTCTCCGAATTCCCGTGCGTCATAAACTAGCGACCTTACGTTTGACGTAGAAGTTGATCTGCCTCCGCATAGGATGAAAACCAAAGGACTTTCTTGACCCTAGATATTATTTTGTCATGGAACGTTCTCTACGAAAATGCTGCAGGTATGTGACTGTCTCGCGTAGCCTTCTCTTGAAGTTGCCATACATCTGAATGCCTTTTGTGGAACCATCAACCCCTTGAAGATGCGAAGACAACCGAAATTCCATGAAGCAACTGATTGGTGGCCGACCAGGTGGACGTCGTCGTACTTATCGAGCGTCGACAGGTGATGAGTCTGATGACTGGCGAGCGCTAATCGGCGCTTAATCAAGTTAATGTGCCTCCGATAATCAGTAATCATCAGCGGGGGCTATTTTGAATGGCAGCGTGGAGAGTGAAGATATCACCCCCCTCAGAAGCCAATTACCACCAGTCGAAGAATTGTCTTCTGTGGCCATCTAGCACTTGATTTGAAGCTTCAAGCCCGAGGTGTGTTTTATCCTCTAGGGTAACGAATGCTGTCAATAGCCGTTTTCTAGATTTCATTGCCCAAGCGCTCATCCCAGGACCCATGACCTCTACAGCAATACCTTTACAGTATGATTGACATGAGAAATGCAGTGACACATCGTATTTATGTCGTATGTCATCTCACGCACATAGCAGACATTCTTACTTTCTCCATGATTAGTTCGTCCTCCCCCATAAGCAGTCCTTCCTCCTCCAGCTTCGACTTGACGGAGGATAAACTCCTTAACAAGATTGATGCACTTAGGACTAGGATTCGTCGTCGTCAGTATTCCCTTCACTTTCCATATCCTTTGGTCAGCAGCTAAATTATCAATCAGTGGATGACGAGACCCCCAATGCCGACTTCACTGACGATCAGCCGCCTGGCGTAGACCCGGATTCTAAGCGATCTTCTAATAAGCCGCTTTCACCCTGCACCCATAAACCAGATGCTAGAAACCTCATCGTCTGTATTGACGGGACGTCGAACCAGTTTGACGACAAGGTGAGTGTCAGCTTGGCGTATCTTCTACTAGTAGGATCTCGACGCTTTCCACGATCAGAACACAAACGTAATCGAATTGTACAACCTCATATTGAAGGTTGGACATAAGCAAAGGACGTGGTACAATAGTGGGATCGGCACTTACGCTCAGCCATCATGGAAGTCGCTCAACTACTACAAGAAAGTTATTTATCACAAGATTGACTTAGCGATTGCATGGTAGGTCATAGTGGTACCTCGTGCATTGTAGTCTGATTTTCCTTCTTGATAATCCAGGAATTTCGAGCGAACAATTTTGGGTGCATACCGCTGGTTGTCAGATAATTACAAGGAAGGCGATCGTATATTTCTATTTGGTGTGTCATCGTAAAATGATCCTGATTTATATGTACATGCCCTGACCCATGTTAGGGTTTTCTCGTGGAGCATTTCAAGTTCGAGTCCTCTCGGCGATGATTGAAAAGGTACAAGTTGCCTTGTGTTTGCAAAGAGCGCATCAACTGAGGTCTCTCGAAAACTTCAGGTTGGCCTGATCCATAAGGGGAATGAGATGCAGATACCATTGTGTGTCTCCCAATACGTATCCTTCTCATACACTCATCTACATATTCAGTGCATATGAGCTATATGCCGACCCAAAAAGTGATGATCCAATTAGATCCCAGAACACCAACGGTCAGGAGAACCTGTCCAAGGCTGATCATTTTAAGGAAACCTTCTCAAATGAGAATGTCAAGGTACACTTTGTTGGAGCCTGGTGCATATTTTGAATTATGACAACGGAAAAACAAAATTATTGATCATGACATTAGGGATACTGTTTCATCAATTGGGATCGCACGTGGAAAGGCCATGCCTCCAGGGACAGTCAAAGGGATGAAGCACGTCTGCTATTTCCGCCATGCACTCGCACTCGATGAGCGGCGAGTAAAATTCCTTCCCGAGTACGCCTACGGGGGATCTGCCAAACCGACAGACAACACCACAGGTAAGTGGGCCGTAATTCGACTTGTTACGTGTGTGACCCCAATTAGATACAGAGTCAGGGGGAACGGTTCCACACACAAAGGAGGTTTGGTTTGCAGGGACGCACTCAGATATGTCAGTATATTCGCACTTACAAGTCGATCACTAATGTACGGCATTTAGTGGCGGTGGAAACGTAGAAAACCATGCGATGGATCGTAGCACACCACCATTAAGGTGGATGGTCTTCGAGGCGGGGAATGCTGGCCTTCGCACCGCGCTATTCGAGCGTAAACACAAGGAACATAAAGAGATCGAGATTATTGAATCTCTAACATGGCCCTGGCTTTTCTTTGAGATCTGTCCATTTAAGAGACTAACATTCACACGAAAGGAAGACGGATTGCCGAAGACGACACGACGGTGAGTTTGTTCGTGGTTGCCATTGTATACATTAAGCGAGGCTTTTGTCAGGCCTCACCTTGGATCAAGCCGGAAGATCCATCCGGGTCAGAAGATCCACATCTCCGTAGTGTGGTCGGCCGCTGGATCGATAGCTCAGAGCTACATCCCGAAAGCAAGTCCTCCTCCTCTCGATGGTAACATTTCGTTCTGGGAGATGCTGCGTAGGAAGGAGAAGGAGCCAATGACGAACAACTATGAATGGCTGGAACTCGACTTGTATGAATACAGCAGAATTGCAGTGGAGAAACTGGTTGCTGAGGGCGACGATAACCCCATGAAGTATCTGCGTGACACGTCCATGTTGGGTAAGCTTTGTCCTCTTTGATGTTTTTCATCCAGTTGAAGGGTTTCAGCGGACATTCGCCAGGCCGTATACAACAATGTGATTGACGTCTTGTATAAGGAGGAACTCACCCTCGATAATAAGAATCGGCTCCTGCGCACCACGATGCAACTTCTGAAAAAGAGCCCTACAAATAAGCCGGATTTTAAACTGCGCCCGTCATACGATATCAGACCCCTGTTGTCGGACTTTTTTGGCGCCAACACAGATTATCAGCGAACGGCATGTGAATTTGTGACCCTATTCACAGATTGTAAGCAAATACTACCTTTTGTTTACCCATGTGCGGTTAAAGACCTTACTCCAACGCACAGTTGCCTTTAAAGTGATCCATTTACAGGATGTCAGGGGCTTTGCTAGTTGTGCAATCTCACCTGATGGCAAACGCATAGCAGCTGGCTTGGTAAATGGGTCGGTTCGAATCTGGGATGCAGAAACTGGTAGCCCAGTAGGAGAGCCATCGCGAGGACACGATGATTGGGTCACGTCAGTCGCATTCTCACCTGATGGCACACGCACAGTATCGGGCTCGGAAGACAAGACAATTCGCATCTGGGATGCAGAAACTGGTAGCCCGGTGGGAGAGCCATTGCGAGGACACGATAAGCCGGTCCTGTCTGTCGGGTTCTCACCTGACGGCACGCGCATAGTATCTAGCTCGGAAGACCAGACAATTCGGATCTGGAGTGCAGAAACTGGTAGCCAGCTTGGAAAGCCGTTGCGGGGACACGATCGTAGGGTCGAGTCTGTCGGGTTTTCACCTGACAACAGGCGCATAGTATCTGGCTCGGGAGACAAGACAATTCGCATTTGGGATGCGGAAACTGGTAGCCCGGTGCGAAAGCCATTGCGAGGACACCATGATTACGTCACTTCTGTCGCGTTCTCACCTGACGGCAAGCACATAGTGTCTGGCTCGGATGACAAAACTATTCGGATCTGGGATGCAGAAGCTGATAACACGCTGAGAGAGCCATTGCGAGGGCACAATAAATGGGTCACATCTGTCACGTTCTCATCTAACGGTACGCGCATAGTATCTGGCTCGTATGACAGGACAATTCGCATTTGGGATGCAGCAACTGGTAGCCCGGTGGGAGAGCCTTTGCGAGGGCATGATGAGCCTGTCCTGTCTGTCGCGTTCTCACCTAACGGTACGCGCATAGTATCTGGCTCGGATGACAAGACAATTCGAATCTGGGATGCAGAAACTGGTAGCCCGCTTGGAGAACCTTTGCGAGGACACGATCGTTTCGTCTCTTCTGTCGCGTTTTCACCTGACGGCAAACGCATAGTATCGGGCTCGGATGACAGGACAATTCGCATTTGGGATGCAGAAACCGGTAGCCCAGTGGGAGAGCCATTGCGAGGACACGATTTAGTCCCGTCTGTCGCGTTCTCACCTGACGGAGGGCGCATAGTATCTGGCTCAGAAGACACGACAATTCGCATCTGGGATGCAGAAACTGGTAGCCTGGTGGGAGAGCCTTTGCGAGGGCATGATGAGCCTGTCCTGTCTGTCGCGTTCTCACCTAACGGCATGCGCATAGTATCTAGCTCAAAAGACAAGACAATTCGGATCTGGGATGCAGAAACTGGTAGCCCGCTTGGAGAACCTTTGCGAGGACACGATCGTTTCGTCACTTGTGTCGGGTTTTCACCTGACAGCAGGTGCATAGTATCTAGCTCGGGAGACATGACAATTCGCATCTGGGATGCGGAGACTGGCAGCCCGGTGCGAAAGCCATTGCGAGGACACCATGATTACGTCACGTGTGTCGCGTTCTCACCTGACGGAAAGCACATAGTATCTAGCTCGGATGACAAGACAATTCGGATCTGGGACCCAGAAACTGATAGCCTGATGAGAGAGCCATTGCTAGGACACAAGGGTTGGGTCAGGTCTGTCGCGTTCTCACCTGACGGCACGCGCATAGTATCTAGTTCGCCTGGTGGCACAGTCCGGATCTGGGATGCAGAAACTGGTAGCGCGGTGGGAGAGCCATTGCAAAGACACCATGAGGACCTCTGGTCTGTCGCGGCGTTTTCACCGGACGGCAAGCGCATAGTATCTGTCTCGCGTGACAGGACAGTTTACATTTGGGATGCAGAGACTCTGGAAATACTGGATGCGACGAGGAAGGGGTTCCCCAAGGAAACAGATTTTAGACACATTGCCTAGTTCCGCTCCGATCATTGCGGTCAGGGCGGATGCAACAAATCGTTTACGCGGCGTCCGAATCTTACACCAGCTTGCAGCCCTACCCCAATGCTTTCATCAGTCTTACGGTCAAGACTATGGAAAGTTGACTTGCCCATCTACAGAAGTTCCTTCGAACCACAATCTTTCAATTATGTCACGCCTTTTCATCCACCCCCACGTCTCTTCAGAATCCTTTGACAATGGCGTCACTGCTCCCGAAAGGATTCGTTTAAAGCTCATGGTGTGTGCGTCATCTCATCTTCCAGGTTCGCAGAGCTACTACAGTTGGACTAACCTAACTTAGTCGACCACGGAAAAACCACACTAGTCGACCAACTCCTCCGTCAATCCGGGACTGTCAAACCGCTAACTGCACCAGAACAACTTCTCTTTACTCACACTTCCGCCTCATCCTCCTCATCATCGTCAACCAGCACAACCACGTCCGACAGTCCCATAGACGACGGGATGGACTCCAACGACCTCGAACGCGAGCGTGGTATAACAATCTTGTGAAAGTACACTAGCGCAATTTATAACGGCAACTTGATTTATATGCAGATTTTGGAGGGGAGGTTGAGAGGATTATGGGTATGGTGGATGGTGTGGTGTTGGTTGTGGATGCTACGGAGGCACCGATGACCCAGCCTAGGTTTGTCCTTGCGAACCCTCTTACAATAGCCTGTACACGATCATGATCCTTTTTCTGTACTGATATCTTATACCCCAAGATTCCCATGGTGGTCATGAACTGGCGACCTTGGGTGTTTCATCTTCTTTTTGGGCTTGAAAGTTGATCTGAGTCTGCCTAGGATACAAATCGTGCGACTTCTTGGGTTCACTGTAAGCCCTCGATAGTATCGCTTTCGCGCAGTCCTGTACATAACTGGCAGTCTGGAGAACACCACTCAAGGGAAATAGTTTGGGTATGAGACCGTTTCCTACAGACTTCCTGGCGAAATGTCTTGAACTGAGGGAGCCTGTCACAGATTTGTTCTCTTGTGGAGCCATGAAGGCCGCCAAGACGCGAAGTAGACCGAAATTCAATGCTTCTGTCAAGTACGACACCGTGGTATAATGTCAGGTAGGACCGGTGAAAGTGATGTCAGATGGCTGATGCGTGTGCGGACAAAAATTTGATGAAAACCCGGACAGGCCACAGGCCTGTCCGGACAAATTTTTGAAAATTTCCTGGAAATCTATGAGCCAGATG
>Ga0307507_10012258_pt1 | contig 10629 bp, 7 predicted proteins | sample 7_EM_MG_FD_207223 | JGI IMG/M metagenome (GOLD analysis project Ga0307507, IMG submission 207223) | Populus trichocarpa ectomycorrhiza microbial communities from riparian zone in the Pacific Northwest, United States - 7_EM | ecosystem: Host-associated > Plants > Roots > Unclassified | place... | reverse complement strand
AGCCGATGGACAGCGCGCCGAACCCGGACGCCAGGGCCGCCGCCGACCCGCCGGAGGATCCGCCCGGCGTGCGACCGTGATCCCACGGATTGTTAGTGGTGCCGTAGATCTCGTTGAAGCTCTGTATATCTTGCAGCCCCAACGGCACATTGGTCTTGCCCAGCACGACCGCGCCCGCGGCCTTGAGTCGCGACACCTGTACCGCGTCCTCGGCCGGCAGATGGTTCCGGTGCGGCGGCATGCCCCAGGTCGTGGGCAGCCCGGCGATGTTGTACGACTCCTTGACCGTCACCGGAATACCGAGCAGCGGCCGGTCCTCACCACGCGCGCGTGCCTGGTCTGCACGGTGTGCGGCGGCCCGCGCACGGTCGAAGTCCGGCACGCAGATCGCGTTGATCACCTCGTCGTCGCACTCGATACGGGCGATCACCTCGTCGGTCAATTCCACCGATGTCACCGCACCGGCGCGCAACGCAGCCTTGAGCTCTTCGGCCGTCTGATAGCTCCACTCCATGAATCCGAAGCTATCGACTTGTCACAGAGGCCACGAAATTCCGGTTCGCGCGACAGGGAGGCCGAACAGGCCACCTTTACCGACGAAGTCGCGCACTCGTTCTACCACCGAAGGTGGCCCACCGCAGGTCACAGCGCTGACAGTGGGCCAACTCCACCCGCACAGGCCATGAAATGCCGCATCGTGCAACAGGACGGATGTCTCAATTCTTGTCCGCTGACCGTTGATGTTCCCGATCGCCCATTGGGCGTTGCCCAACACATCGTTTGTCGACGGGCAATTGTCGTCATGTTTCTCAACGTCCGCTCATGCCGCTGGTCGGGTCTTCGGGGAACACGCGCTCATTGCGAGAGGCGGATGCCCCCAGGCGTCAGCAGGGTCCTGTCGGTCAGAGCAACTCCAGGAGGACACCGTCATCGGATTCATCACCGCCGGGGCCGTGGTCGCGGATGGTGTCGACGGCTTCGTCGCTCCACCACGTTCAGTGTGAGACTTGCCCGAAGCAACACGAAGTGCCTGCAAAACAAGGGTTACAGAGCTTCGACATTGAAGTGGAAACTTCACTATACAAGGCTACTCCCGCCGCCATTAAGGCGCTACCACATCTGCCCACTTTCTGTCCACCCGAGCGGACTGTGCTGATCACTGATCTACAAGCCCGCGACGTGATCGTTCTGACCGACCAGGTATGCAACGTCCGCGCATGCCGAGTTGAGTGTCAACGGTCATGTTGTGTCCCGGATCAACGGACTGCTTGGACCACTGGGGCGGAAGTGCGGCCGCGGACCAGTGGACAACAACGTCTTCGGACTGGCCGTCAACGCGGGGCTGACGGCCGCACCACCATTGGGTGCGGCATTCGTCCGGCGGAGATCAAGGTGCTGGCTGGGGCCGGCCGAGGTTGTCCATGATCAGGCCGAGGGTGAACTCGAACCGGTCGCGTCCAGTGCCGGAGATCAGTTCGGCGGCATAGCGTCGGGTGTGTGGAAATGTGTCGGCCGGCAGCGCGGTGAACCGACGGAGCAGTTCCTCGTCCACAGCGCGCCCCCTCGATCGACAGGCGGCTGAATCCTATTGCCTGAGAGGCGGAAGACGTCTAATCGGTGCGCTACCGGGCGCGTTGTCGACGAACCGCGGCAGCGCTTGTCCCCTCTGTTGGTTACACCGGGGTGCCGCACCGCCCTGGCTCTGGTGAAACGAAGACGTGGTCATGAGCGATCACCACGAGGTGCGCGGTATTGAGTTCGGATTCGACGGAGCACTGTGATCCCCGCCGAGGTAGACAGGCCCCAGTGGTGCGAGCCCAGTCGCGATCGGCGCGGCGGTCGCTACATACTCTCGGTCGAAGCACCGGTGATGAGCTTGGTGGACACACTGACGACCGGCATTTCCACGCTGACCAGACTGGTCCGCACTCATACCGTGAAGACGCTGCCGCGCAGAGGTCCGGCCACTGGTCTGGCGGAGCCGGGGCGCTCGTCGTACTCGCCTTACTCCTGGAGTTCTGGTCGCAGCACAACGACCCAACCATGACCCTGAACACCGTCGCCGCCGAGGCCGGTGTGCTCCGCCCCGGCTCACCGAGGCCCTGCCTAGGTGAGCCGGATGTTCCAGCCGGTGGTCGACCTAGCGGTCCGCTTCGGCATCGAATCCTGATCGGGAAAAGAGACCACGTGGTCCTGGCACGCGAGACGACCCTTCAGGAACTGCTGGAGGGGTCGAAGCAGTACCAGATCCCGCTGTACCAGCGGACCTACTCCTGGGAGACCGCCCAGCTCAAGCAACTGTGGGAGGACATCACTCAGCTGGCCGAGGACCGCGCGCACGACCGCGAGCTGACCCACTTCATCGGCTCGGTGGTGCTCACTCCCAGCCCGACCAACGGGCCTACCGGCGTACCGGAGTTCCTGGTGATCGACGGCCAGCAGCGGCTCACGACCCTCTCCATCCTGCTGTGCGCCATCCGCGACCACCGGGCAGCGACGGAGAGCAAGGAGCACCGCGAGCGCATCGACGAGCAGTACCTGATCAACAAGTGGCGTCCGGGACAGCAGCGGTTGAAACTCGTCCCGACGCAGGCGGATCGCGCCGCTTACCTCGCCTGCCTCGACTCCACTCCGCAGGCGGGCGGGACCGACCGCATCGGCGTCGCCTACCGGTTCTTCTCCTCGCGACTCGCGAGCGCGGACGATCCTGAGGACCCGCACGACATCGAGCGGATCGAGGACGCGGTGATCTCGGGCCTCGGTCTGGTCTCGGTCACCGCGCAGCAGGGCGACAACCCCCATCGCATCTTCGAGTCGCTCAACAACACCGGCCTGCGCCTGACCCAGGCCGACCTGCTGCGCAACTACCTGTTCATGCGGCTGCCCACCCGCGGTGAGGTCGTCTACCAATCGCTGTGGCTCCCCCTCCAGGACACCTTGAACCGCGAGCTACTGGAGCTGCTGTTCTGGCTCGACCTGGTTCAGCGTGACCCGCGTGCCAAACAAGCCAACACGTACACCGGCCATCAGCGCCGGCTGGGTTGGATGACCTCGGAGGAGGATGTCGAGCGAGAGATCGCCAGGTTCAGCAGGCTCGGGCAGCTGCTGCGGACGATTCTCGACCCGTCGAGTGAGCCGGACCCGGAGGTGCGGCACCGCCTGGGTCGGCTCAGCGCGTGGGGCACCACAACCGCGTACCCGGTGCTGCTGCATCTTCTGGACCGGCGGGCAAGCGGCACAGCGGACTCCGCGCAGATCGCGGTGGCGATGCGGTACCTCGAAAGTTACTTCGTTCGGCGCGTCCTCATCGGCCGCGCCACGACCGGCGTCAACCGGACGCTCCTGTCGATGGTGACCGAGATGGATTCCGAGGCTCCGGTCGACCGCGCCGTTCGCCGTTATCTGGCGACCGGCCGCAAGCACTACGCGAGTGATCGTGAGATTCGGGCGGCGGTCCGGTCCATGCCCTTCTACCTGAACGGGCGTCCGCACCAGCGCACGCTGGTGCTGCGGTGGCTGGAGGAGACCTACGGCAGCAAGGAGCCGGTGGACCTGTCGACGCTGACGATCGAGCACGTGCTGCCCCAAACGCCGACCCAGGCATGGCAGGACGTCCTGGCCGAGGACATGGAAGCAGGCGAGGAGTTCGAGCAGGTGCACGAGGCTCTCCTGCACACTCTGGGGAACTTGACGCTCACCGGCTACAACTCCGCGCTCAGCAACAGCCCGTTCGAGAAGAAGCGCCTGAAGCTCGCCGGCAGCGGCGTGCGAATGAATCAGGAGATCGCCGAGCAGGAGCGCTGGGGACGACCACAAATCCAGGAGCGTGCGGACGCGCTCGCCGAGCGGGTGATCGCTGAATGGCCCGGCCCCGACGCGCACGAAGACGACTCGCCAGAAACGGCATGGGACGTGATGCACCAGGCGTTGGCGGAGTTGCCCGCAGGAGCCTGGACGACCTACGGCGACTTGGCCGCGCTGATCGGCAGCCACGCCGTGGCCATCGGCCAACGGCTCGCCACGGTCTCCGCTCCGAACGCGCACCGGGTGCTCCAGTCCAACGGCAAGGTGTCGCCGAACTTCGCCTGGCTCGACCCGGCCCACACCGATGACCCACGAGAGCTGCTGGCAGCGGAGGGGGTGACGTTCGACCATCGTGGGCGGGCGGATAAGGCCCAACGTGTCACTACGGAAGGGCTTGCCGTGCTCATCGGCGCTGACGTCCCGGACTCGGTTCCCGAACCCGATCAGGGTCAAGACCCGGCGTTGCGCGACCGCTTCCTCGAGCAGCTCGCGGAACGGCAGGGACACGACATCGCCAAGGTGGTGATCGCGGTGCTCAACGCGTGGACCGGGAGCGGTGGGCACCTCGAATACGGTATCGAACTGGAGACGTCGTGCTTCCTCATGTCTCGCGCGAAGTCCCACCCCGATGGCAATATCTGGCCCGCGGCCATCTACCCGAGCGGCAAGTTCGAGGTCGTGTTCCAGCACCTCTGCAGACGACCGCCTTTCGACGACCCCGCTCAGCGTGAGGAGCTGCGGAAGCGACTGAACGGCATCGACGGTGTCGACCTGCCTGCGGCGAAGGTCGACCTGCGACCGGGTTTCGAGCTCGGCGTCCTGCTCGACGCACCGGCACGCGAGAAGCTCATCGAAGTGCTTGGCTGGTTCCACGCAGTCGCCGGTGATGGCCAACTGGCCGACAGCGACGTTTCGTGACATGCCAGGCGCGCCTGCCGCGACAAGGTGACGTTGAGGGACGACAGTTCGAAAGTGGTGCCACTTCACCTGAAGAGTGCGGAGTGCCACGACGATGAATTCAGCTTCGAGCGGAACGGCCGGAGGGCAGGGCACCCGGACTGTGGGAGGAGATCGCATGCAGGACCCATCGGACTCGACGAAGATCGCCGAGCCGGGGGAGCACGGCCGGAGCGATACCACCAACTCACCTGTTGTGGACGATCCGACATCCGACTCCGGCATCGACTCGACGACGACGGTCCTGGTGGAGGTGCTCCCAGGGGTGGCTGTCATCGCCGGTGAGGTCCCGCCGGAGCTGAAGCCCGATCTGATCGACTTCGGGATCGTGCCGGCTGCCGACCGCCAGCAGATCTCAGCGATCCTCGCCTCGATCGGGAACGCGGCGACCGTGGTCGGCAATGTCGGAAACGCGTTCGCTGGCGTGCAGGGGCTCTACCGGATCGGCGGCACGGCACAAGCCCTGCTGATCAACGGCGCGACGCTCGCCATCAAGGACGGCGGGAACCTCGGAGCGGTGATGGGGCACGGCCGCATCCTGCATCAGGCCCGCTTCTACCCCGTGAATGCGGTGAGCAAGGCTCCGATCGCAGCCTCGGTCGGGCCGGCGCTGGCCATGATCGCCCTTCAGATGATGGTGAATGAGGTCACGGGCCTCGTCAGGACCAATCTCGCGGTGACAAGTCAGGTGCTCACCACCATCCGCAAGGATCAGTGGGCCGAACTGACAGGGCTCGTCGCCGCCATCGATCGCGCGGTCGACCAGGCGCGAGAGATCGAGTCGGTCCCGACGTCCCTGTGGGAGGACGTCGCGGGCAGTGGAGCGCTGCTGCAGAAGCAGCTCGAGCTCTACCGGGGGAACGTCCGCGACCACGTCAGTCAGATCAGTCAGGCCGACCCACGCACCCACCGCGAATATCTGCAGACCAACAACAAAGTGATCGCCTTCGACGTCCACGCCCTCCTGTCCTCACTCCAGGCATGGACCGGATATCACGCGCTTCGCGCCGCGAGGGCGAGAGCCGCTGGACGCGAGGACGCCACCGAGGCGCACTACGCCGAGATCATCGCGCGCGACACCCGCGCGGAGTTCGACTCCGCTCTCGCCGAGACGACGAGCCTCATCGACGCGCTGACGCGGGAACTGCGGATCACCGCCGAACTCGCCGTCCCCGATTCGTGGCCGCTACTGGGGAAGCGGAACGACGTGAAGGTAGCCCGCGAACTCTCCGCCCGGCTTCTGGAGGCGATCGAGCCTCTCGCCGACACTCTCCATCCGCCAGCCCCTCCACTCGACGCTCCGGGCGTCGTCTGCGCACCCGAATCGCTGGATTCCGAGCCGTACCTTCGCATTCTTCGATGGCTCTTCGAAGACGGTGAGTCCTTACGTGTCCTCGGCTTCCCCGACCAGCTCGATACCGTCAGTCCCATTTCCGCGATCGTCGGCGGTGCGATGGATATGTTGGCGGCGGCGATGGACAAGTCCACGGCAAAAACACTGGTCGCCGTCACGGATCGTCGCATCATCATGGCCAAGACAAACGCATTCCTCGAGCAAGCCGAGATTCGTCACGACATCCCGATCGACCAGGTGCGATACGTCCGAGCAACAACCACACAGGACAAAAGCTCACGCTCGGCGATCGATCTCATCACGCGCGACGAGAACATCCGGTGGCTCTTCCACGCCGACATCGACAACGCGCAAGTGGACGCGCTCGCCGCCGTGCTTGCCGAGTCGATGACGATCCCGGACGCTGAACGCGATGAGCTTCAACGGCGGCGCTACGCCTCCCTTGAGGCGGGCGAGAAGAACGGGAATACCGGCACGACGTCAACCGAACCGCCTGGATCCGAGGCCACGACCTGACCACTGCCCGCAAATCAGGGCGCGCGGTTCAGAACACCCATCAGGCCTGGTCCCGGCAGAGGATCCATGCGCCGCAGTCATCGAGGCCATCTAATACCAGATGATTGAGGGACAACGCACCGCCGCAGGTGGCGGGCATCGCGTCCACCACCTGCCGAATCTGACCGCTGTCTGAGCTACCAGTCGAAGCAGTGTCGGTATTGCAATGGGCACTGTCGCGTCATTGATCGTCGAACCTCTCCGTCAACTGCAGCCTGACCTTCTGACGTCCACTCGCGTTCACCTTCTCGTAACTAGTCAGGTCGCCGTGTTGTCATTACGGAATCTCAGGCAGCCAGGGGCGGCCCTCGGCAAGCATGACGAGGGTGTCGAAGAAGTGCCGGCCGTGTTTGGCGGCCGTGGACAGGTAGCTGCGTATCGCGCAGAACTGTGTGGCTCCGGTGAGGGTCCGCAGGCAGCCGGACACCTTCTGCCTCAACTTGATCATGCGGATGTCGCGTTCCGAGCCGTTGTTGTCGGCCGGTACTCGCCGGTCGGTGGTGAAACGGAGGTAGTCGTCCTGCCGGTTGAGCAGCCTACGGGCGAGCGCGTTGTGCTTCTTCATCACCTTGCCGAAGCGGGCTGCGGTCTGCGTGATCCCGATCTGGACAGCGGAGCGGTAGAGCCGGACATGCCCGCCCAGGCTGCCCGCATCGACCGTGTCGACACCGGCGGCGATCGCGTCGGACACCAGTTTTTGCATCGCGACCAGCGCGTCGGCGGCCTGGCCCGCCCAGCACCACTGGGCGTCGGCGGGCGCGGAATCGACGACAGCTCGCAACTCTCGCAGCGCGTGCGCACAACAAAGCTGGTGTTCGATGTCGGCGTAGGTGTCATACGGCGCCCACGCGTCGTGCACCGCGACACCCCGGAAGCGACTGAGGACCCCGGCGTCGTCGATGCCCTTCGTGCCGCGCTGGGGATGACACGTGATCAGGGTGCCAAAGATCCTCGTCAGGATCACCCGATCGGACCACTCGCCCTGGAGAAATCCGTGACCCTATTTCGAGCCCAGAAAATCGATTCTCCGGTTTTTCTCCAGTTTGGTGCACCACTGTCCACTTGAGACAGACAACGAAGATCGCCCGCCGAACCTGTTTAAGCAGGTCAGCGGGCGATTCGTATGCTGTATCAAATTGTGGAGCTGAGGGGACTCGAACCCCTGACCCTCACACTGCTAGTTTGGTCCACAAAGGACTCTGACCTGCGGAAACCCAAACGCCCCAGGAATTGCAGTGCCGTTGGGCGCCGTTCAATGCCGTTGCGCGCCGTTTGGTGCCGTTGAACTCCTTGCCGTGCTCCAGTTTCGCTCCACCACGTTCAGTGTGAGACTCGACCGAAGTAACACGAAGCGCCTGCAGCACAAGAGTTACAGAGCTCCGACACCAACGTGGACACTTCACCCCACGAGGTGACTCCCGTCGCAATCAAGGCGCTACCACGTCGGCCCCACTTTCTGCCAGCCCGAGCAGACCGTGCTGATCACTGATCTACAAGCCGGATGCAACGTCCGCGCATGCAGAATGGAGCGCATCCGGCAATCACCATCCGGGCGAGTCGACTCGACAGCCAGAATGGGTGACCATGACGATCACGCTGTTCGTGCCGAAGACCGAGTCGGCAGTCGCCCTGCGGCTGCGCCCGTGGCGGTTGGACGATTTACCGGCACTGCTCACGGCGCATCGTGACCCGGTGCTGCGCCGCTGGCTGGCTACGTCGCTGGCCGACGAGACCGATGCCCAGCAGTGGCTGGACGCACAAGCCGCCAGCTGGGCCTCCACAACACGGTTCAGTTTCGCCGTAGTGGCCGATGAAGTCGGCAACCCGCCCATCGGTCACGTGGCGGTGAAGGTCGGGATCGCCGGCGTGGCAGAGGTCGGCTACTGGACCGCAGCCGCTGTCCGGGGTCAAGGCATCGCCGCCCGTGCCCTGGAACACTGCGTCGCGATGGGCACTGGGCACGCAGAACCTGGTCCAGCTGACCCGCTTGGATTTGCTGCATGCGAAGGACAACCGAGCCTCCTGCCGTGTGGCGGAGAAGTGCGGCTACCTCCTGCACGACCTGCTACCGACCGCACCTCCCGCCTTCCCGGACAGCGGACACCGACATGTGCGCACACCCTCGGGAAACTGACACGCCACGAAGGAGCCCACGGCACCGCTCGGCACCGGGTCGATGCGAATGCGCTCTTCTGCCGCATAGCGCGCGTGCTCCGTTGGGACCTCCACTCAGGTCACCAACGTCATGTCCGGTAGGTGGCGAAGTTGACCGGACGAATTGAGTCGGAGCGGCTGAAGGACCGGGTCCGCTCAGGGTGTCGGACTTCCTCGAGGCGCTGCGCCGGGTGGCCGCCGGCGGCACGGCACTGGATCCCGAGGCGGTCGCCCAACTGCTGGTGCGCCGCGACGATCCGATGCAGCGCCTGACACCGCGGCGCTGAAGGTCGGCCGCAGCGCGGTGGAAAAGCACGTGAGCAACATCTTCACCAAACTCGACCTGCCGCCCACCGACACGGATCACCGCCGGGTGCTGGCCGTGCTCAAGTACCTCGGCACGTAGCCCGAAACTCAAGGGGCAGCGCTCATGCCGAATTGAGGGCGATGTGACCGCCTCACGTGGGCGATTGCCTTGAGGGGGCGGGATGGCTGGTGGTGGTGGTGGTGGCTTCCTCCGGGATTGAACGGATCGGGGTGGCTGGACGCTGGAGGAGGTTCTCGATCCGCGTGGACGCCGTGGTTGATCACTGTGGCCGTCGACTCGGCATCGTCGGCGACGCGGCCGATGCCGCGCCCGGTGAGGGCTTCTCAGCGTCGAGCGTTGGTGAGGCCTTCCTCAACACCTTGCATCGAGCGGCTTGCTGCTGGGGGATTCAGAGCAGCCGTCGTTGTACGACATCGGCGATGATGGTGGTGACGACCTTGTCGACAGCTCCGGCATCCGGCGGGGTGCCGTCCCGGGCGGTGAACAGCAGGTGCCCGGCCCCGATCAGCGAGAACGCGAGCGAGTCGATGTCGGCATCGGCCGCGATGCGGCCCATTTCGCACTCGTCGGTGAGGTAGGAGGCGATCATGGCGCCTGCCTCCGTCAGGACCGGGACGCCATGGGCCGGTCCGGCTTGGCGCAGCCGGGCGCGCAACTCGTCCCGGAAGATGATCAGGCTGACGATCGCCGCGGCGACCGGGTCGAACAGGTCCATCAGCGCGCCGGTGAGGTTGTCGGCCACGCTGCCGGTCCCGGCGGACTTGCGCAGAGCGGTGGCCTGGTCCTCGACCCGTGCGACGCGGTCGTGCACGAGTTCGGCGAGGAAGGCGTCGAAATCGGCGAAGTGCTTGTGCAGCACACCCTTGGCGCAGCCCGCCTCGGTGGTGACCGCGCGGCTGGTCAGCGCGCTCGGCCCGTCCCGGAGCAGGATGCGCTCGGCGGCGTCGAGCAGTTGCTTGCGCGCGTCACGGATCTGTATCCCGGTCGGCATACCGCGCACTCTCCTCACGCTCACCGCGAGCCACTACCCGGTTGCCGAGTGGGCACATGCCCACTACGGTGGGCATGTGCCCACTATACCGCAGGAGCAATCACATCCGTCCCGGCCCGAGCCTCATCAAGCCAGGCAGGTGGCCGAGTCGTTCGGCGCGGACGCCGAACGCTACGACCGGGCCCGGCCCCGCTATCCCGACGCCCTGGTGGACCGGATCGTCGCCGCCGGCCCCGGGCCGGACGTCCTCGACGTCGGCTGCGGCACCGGCATCGAAGCCCGGCAGTTCCAGTCGGCCGGCTGCACGGTGCTGGGTGTCGACCCGGACGTGCGGATGGCCGAGTTCGCGCGCCGCAGTGGGGTCGAGGTCGAGGTGGCGACGTTCGAGGACTGGGATCCCGTCGGCCGGGTCTTCGACGCGGTCGTCGCGGGGCAGGCCTGGCACTGGGTGGACCCGGTCGCGGGTGCGACCAAGGCCGCGCGGGT
>Ga0307507_10012257_pt1 | contig 10631 bp, 6 predicted proteins | sample 7_EM_MG_FD_207223 | JGI IMG/M metagenome (GOLD analysis project Ga0307507, IMG submission 207223) | Populus trichocarpa ectomycorrhiza microbial communities from riparian zone in the Pacific Northwest, United States - 7_EM | ecosystem: Host-associated > Plants > Roots > Unclassified | place... | reverse complement strand
TGGGAGTTTAAGATTCATTAAATACAGATGAATGTACTAGCATATACATGAACCCCTACTAATTATATACATTCATGAACCTCGAATAAATAATGAATCTAGAATTTTCTTAATTATTTCTAAACATTTTCCTTGCGTTTCAAGTTAAAAAGCAGAACCTTGTTGTTATCATTTTGTGATCACTTTTATTTTTCTACTCAATCAATCAGTAAACTGAACTTGGACGTAACTTGTTGACCATGGGCCAAGCCATCAACAATCTTAGGACAGTGAATAGAGCTAGACTAGCACATTGATCTCTGTTAAGTTGTGGGTCAGGGCAAATTTTTTTTCAAACACAATAAAAAGAAAACATCTCTTAAAAAAAGTAAATTTTAACTATGAATTCAGAAGAAATTGTATATTAAATGATAAGATAGAAACACAATGCATCTACTTCAGTCGATCTGAATTGACTTGCTAAACTTATAGAAATAATAATTAAAAAAAACAAATTGAAAAGTTTAATCCTCAATTAACTTAATGTTGAAGAATGAAATTGGTAAAAAATAACACTCAATTACAAAACAAACCAAGTGAACTCAAGTCAACCAAGCAAACTCACAATGCAAGTCGTGCACTTCCTTGAATTTAATAAATTTTTTATCTCAGAAATTATTTTTTATTTAATTATACGATAATAAAACATATGAGAGTTTTTCTGTATCAAATATTCTTTAGAAAAGAAAAGAAAAAACCATGATAGGCATATGGGTCCAAGATAGCAAAAGTAGATAATTGATAACAAATGGTGAAATTGTATTTTTTTTAATTTTGAGATAAAAAAAAAAGATCATCAATAACAAAAAAGATGAAATTAGATTTTTTAAAAAAAATTAGGGACAAAAAAAATCATCAAACAAAAAAAAAGAAAAAAAATATAATAGTCGGGATGTTGCAGATTACCCCGTCAAACTTATGACTCAGCTCATAGACTCAACTAGGTTCAATGATTTTTCTTATTAATTTTTTCACCCAAAAATAAAATAACAAAAAAAAAGTTGTCGCACGAGCATGGTGGCCTTCTTACAAAAAGAGCTCAGACACGTGGGCCTTTTAGCCAGCACGCACACTTAAGCCTAGCTTTATATTTTTTTTATATTTTTTAAAGGGCGAATGACTATTATGAAAAAAAATGAGTTAATGATGCATCTTCTAGTGTTTATTGAAGCCAACACCAAAGGTTTCTAGAAAAGCGGGGCTTTGGTTTTTTTGCTAAAAAAACTATTTTCATCTTGTTTTTTAACCTCGAGATCATAAACAACTTGATAAATCTATTGATGGCCTCAAACAACTCAAAAAATGACTTAAAAATCATATGTAAAAAAAAAATCCTTGAACCAAATGTTGTAAAGAATGTATCTTCTACAAAAAAAGGTTCGTGGATAGATACTTGTGTTGGTTTATACATAGAGAACCATATATTCCTCACGAGACCATGGTAGAAAGGATATCTGGGTCAACTTTTAGTTCTAGCAACATGCATGAAGTTATAGATGAAAATAGTAATCCTTATAGGAATATTATTATAGATGTAATGGGAATGAATCAGAGTTATGTCGGTCAATGTCTAATTGTTGATGAAGAATCTAATGTAGACACAGCCACGATGGGTGCACAAATCACAATAAATTATCAGTCATTGCACAAGTGTTCAGCATCAAGTCAGATCATAGGTTTAGTGAGGTCGGTTACAAAATTGTTGAATAGGTGAAAAGAGTTTATCTAAAGGGAATAGGCTAAAAGAGAACTTTTATGTTGCTAAATCCATGATGAAACCCCTCGGCCTAGGATACTAGAAAATTAACATGTGTCCAAACTTGTACATGTGTCCAAACTTGTACATGTTGTACTACCTTGAAAATACAAAGTTGACCGAGTACATAACATGTTGGCATACTCATTATAAACCCAAAACTAGCAAGGAAAGAACTCTTATCGCACATAGAATCACACCTAAATTATAGAGGTTATTCATGTCACCAAAGACTATTAAGCACATGACATAGCACCAATCACATAATGAGGTAGATGGAGTAATGGTGTCACCTTCCGATAGTAAAGCCTTCAAACACTTTAACATTGTGCATCCTCAGTTTTCAGTGGAGATAAGGAACATGTGTCTTGGGTTATGTATAGACAGTTTTAATCCATTCAGGTCTTTTGCTGCTCTTTATTCTTGATGGATGGTGATACTCAAGGTTTTCAACTTGATGGCTTAAGAATATTTATTTTCCTAATGGACATGCTTCGAACATATCAAGGTTGCTAAATTTAGAGGATTGCAGATTGTATGGAATGAAGAGTCATGTCTACCACGTATTTATGCAAACACTCATTCCGTTAGCTTACTAGGATTTATTGCCAAAAGGGATATTGGATACACTCACGGAGATTAGTCACTTCTTTAGAGATATATGTTCTAACAAGTTACAGACATAACACATGGAAAGACTTGAAATGAATATCGTCCAGACAATTTGCAAACTTGAGATGACATTCCCTCTATTATTCTTCGACTTAATGTAGCATTTACCAATACATCTACGATTTGAGGCAAGAGTCGGAAGCCCAGTCTAATATAGATGGATGTATCCATTCGAGAGGTTATGGATTACACATCCATCGTAATTAAAATTCTATATTTTTTTTAAATTAAAAACATTCATTTAATTCCATAGAGGTGCTTATTCAACCTTAAGAAAAAAGTAAAAAACAAGGCGTATATTGAGGTTTCGATATGCAAGGCTTATATCGTTGAAGAGATCTCAAAATTTATCTCGTACTATTTAAGCCTCACTTAAGAACAAGAATCAACCGCGTTCCAAGGTATGATGACAGTGGGCAAGTTCCTTGAGTGGAAAATTATCAATATTCTCTCATCTTGGATGACTCGTACCAAAAAATATTGTAAGGAGAAAATATTTGACAGAAATAGAATTCAAACAAGCACATAATTATATGCTATTTAATTATGATGAACTAAGGTCTATTTAACAAGTACAATATTCCACATGTTGTTACTTTTAAACAATTTATCTATTATACTATCATAAATTGATAGATTATTGAATTCCTTATAGGCAACATCGTCAATTTTTACTATCCAAAAACTCATAGCTAACTGAATCCCAAATATTTTGATTACAAGATGAAAAAAATTTCATGTGGTTTAGAACACATGTAAGGACTGTTTAATTATTCTTATCTCTCAAGATACTTAATTTAATTACATATTTCTCATTAATTGTGATGGAGATGTAATTCATGTACTAGATTTATTGGAAGGGAATGCTAGTGTTTCTTTGAATTTATTAAGTATGGGTCATAAAAAAAAGGTGAAGTACTATAACGAGTATTTCATTAATGGACATGTGTTTTATACTGAAGCATATGGTTAGGGTAGAAAGACATATAACAGTGGGGTCTATGTTAATGAATGGACTTTTAATGAGTTTGAAGTTGACTAATATGGAAAGTTGGAAAAGATCATTGAATTGCAATATCATAGCAAACAGAATAGAGTCTTTTTATTCAAATGTTATTAGTATGATACCATTGACAAAGAAATCAGATTAAATATACATCATGGTTTGGTTGTAATTAATGCAAAGGCTAGACTCTGCAATGCCGACATGTCAAACAATACCAGCAAGTTTATTACATACACTCCTTCCTTTAGAAATGATCATTCAAGAGTTGATTGGTTATCCATAGTGAAACCCAATCCCATGGGTCGTGTCCAGGTTTTTCATGATGGAAACGATGAATTAACTGTGGGAGATGATGTCTTTTAACTTGATGAGTTAGTTGATCTATATCGAGTTGCTCCATCTAATGACTTAAAAGAAAATTCAAATTTTTGCATCACCAAGAATACTTTTTTTAATGCTGACATTGAGGAATTAAATGATGTTTTGAGAACCAGTGGACATACACAAGTCAATGAAGATAATGATAACGATGAAATCAATGTAGAAGATCACGATGGATATGATGATGATGAAATTGAAGAAGAAGACAATTCTGATTAATTTTCACAACACGAATATGTAATGCCATAAAATATAATGTAATATTTTTGGACAAAATTAACTTTAATGTAATGACAATGACATTTATTTATTATTAAATCACAATGAAATATTTATTTTATGTGATTTTATTATTATACATAGAACTGGTGTTATTGTGTTGTATGTGATGCTATGATTTTAAGTATTTACTGGATAGATACATAAAGAATACAAATATAATCTGGCAACATAAAATGTTTTGCATCAATGGACATTCCAACAGACCTATAAAATACAAACAGATACATCAACGGATTAAGTCTGTCGATATATTCCAAAGAGCTAAGGTATCGCCCATCATCAGATGAGGGAGGCGCGTGAATCTGTGGTGTGCACAACTCCTTCCTTTGGTACGGATAACATTAATCACCTCAATTAGAGATGGGAGATCGAAGACAAAAAAGGCTATTGACGTTGTTGAATTTTCTAGGCTATCTTTCTACAGCTTAAGGAAGCTAGGTTTTTTTGTGTTTTTATGATCCTTTATCTCCTTGTGTGTAGTTTAGATTTTTGTTTGTAAAAGTCTCTTTTTTTATCTCCAGGTGTCTTTTCTCTTTGTTTGAATGTCTCATATTTATATTGTTAAGCAATTATACTATTTCTTTCTTGACCATGGATTCTTAATTAATTAAATTTTCTCTTCTTAACGTGCAAGATTTTTTCCATTTATTTTTTTATTTTGCTTTATCCTCCAATTTATTTTTCTTTTCCTCTTATGCATATCATTCCCTTATTATTTTTTAGTTCCTACTCTTCTTAGCCTTGTTCTCTCTTTCTTCTTATTTCTCTCTATAAACTTTTTTTTATTTCTTTTTTTTTAATGCCAAAAATTAAATTTGATTGAAAATATAATTTTAAAAACACATAGGAAAATAAAGATAAAAATAGATTATAACACTCATTACGTGTAAAAGGTAAGGGATAACTTGACATCATACATGGAAGGTAATTAACAAAGACTAATATCATAAGACTCTTTCAACACCACATTTATCTCTTTAGACAATTCAAAAGTTTCTTAAAACTTTCTCTATAACTAAAGCGCACATTATATTCTTTGTTAACCTCTTTATCAAACTCATTTAAAGTTATTGTGTTCAAGTTCATCTTCTTGCGCATCTTCTTTATTTAGATCACTAATATCCTCAATATTGGATTCTTTATTTAGGTCACAAACTCAAGCTGAACCATTTATGCTCTTTATATCTCCGACAATGAAGCACAAAGAACATAAGAAAAAGTGAAAACATGCTTCCATATAGGGCCTCTGAAATCTGGATTATGATTCTGCTAAATCAGCCATACAACAAGTCCAATATTAGACATTAATGGCAATTATGCTGATCTACAGCAATGTTCAATGTTGTGAATGGCTGTGAATAACCAAGCTCTATCCAATGTCTCGGGTTTGACATACACCAACATTCGGAGACCTGACTCTTTCTGTGGTTGGGAAAACTCAGTATATGTACAACGATTGGCCACAAAACTTTTGCTGAAATGAAAGGTAAGAAAAAAGTTGCTGGTGGTGTATAGAGTAGAACTCTAAAGAATCATTATTGGCATTGTTGAAAAATGAAATAAAAGAATTTAACTATTAATTGAAAGCAAGTGAATGAAATAAAGAAACAAGAAAATTAGATTGTATGGAAACAATAAAAGAAAATTATCGACTACATCAGAAGAAGAAATCAAAATATAAAGGCTTGCATATAACACCTCCAAGCTACAGTGTGATTAAGGCTTGCATAAATATAAAGGATGTAATCAAATGGGGCTTCAAAAGAAAAGGCAAGCTCTTTGATATTTCTAGCAGAAATTCATACAATAATCACAGTTCCACTTGCGTAGGATCCTGTGATAGTAAGAAATTTTGGCTAGACAAACAAACAATACCTCACCTTGAAGATAAACTTGCTCTACCATCAAACCAGAAGTGGCGTGAAATGGAATGTGGATATATGACAAGTCATATGGTAAGAACTTCAGTGTAGCCTTGAAGACGGATTCTGTAAATCATTCACACTCATATTACTCCTGGACCAACATATCTAACATCTACAAGACGCAGGTAGTCCTACCTTCAGGATGTTGCAAACATCAGTAGAGACCATCTACTAGGCAGCGACCAAGGGGCTTCTAGCATACTTGGTTGTCCTAAAACTCTCGTCAGCAAATTTCAATTGCTATCCAGAACATTCTCTAGGAAAAACAATTCCTAACTCCAGTACTAGAGTTCTCTAAACTTTTCCAACAGCATTGTCTATAGCAAAAATACAAGCTGCATTCTGTCGTTCATTTCCAAACTTCTTCACTTGCATGAACCATTGCTCATTTGCTAACTGTGGTGATGCCCGACCACAACCATCGCTCAAGGTAAACATGCTCACAATTATGCTGGATGACACAGAAATATTACCAAAACAGAGATCTGCAGATGGCAGAACAGCAACAGTGTGCAGTAGAGGATTTACTTCATGGCATATATAGAAGTAGAGGAGAGTTTCAAGATCACTTGTAACCCTCTCAGAGAAGATATAAGAAGCCAGTGAAGAAAAAAGATTTCAAGGAATACAAGATAAAATATATAAGAAATTAGTTTCGAAATTAGCTAAAGCTAATTTCCTCTTACAACAATCAATAAGGATAATTGAAAAGCTTCACGACTTACAGCAATTATATTTTTTACAATATTTCTAAGCTCTAACCCCAAAAGCAATGTTCTCACAGAAACTATTCATACAAAGATCACAACGACCGTATGGATAACAAAACCAAATAACTGAAGAAAAGGCCCAAAAACATAGGTCGAGATAATGATGAACAACAAGATGGTGAAGCAGAAAGGGAAAATAGACCAAAAGTGACAAGTTTTGGAGGGGAAAATTATCCAAAATAAACCATTTTTCTATATCAGATTGCCTATTGTGTGCCAAAGTGTTATCTAGTTGTATGTTTTTTTCTCAGTTAATAGTCTCACCAGACAATGAAATTAACATATTATTGATAAATCAGATGAGTGGAAATAGTTGTGGTATCAGTACATAGCATTGCTCAAACGCATACCACATTTAAAGTTAAAAAGAAAATGTAAGCAAACTATGTGACATGAAGCTTCAATTCTAAAAGGTACTTAATACAAAACTTTCAGAACATATATTAGACTACGATATGTCAAAAGCTGTATCAGCTTACGTAAAAGAGCTCTCCTTTACCTAAATCTTCAAAGTCAAAACAGACTTGAGAGCAATTCATCCTTCTGTTGGAACACATTCTTCCATTGGATCACATTCTTCAGCAGGAGCACGTTCAACAACTGGAACAGATTCTTCGGCAGAAGCCTGTGCTACAACTGGAACAGATTCTTCGGCAGGAGCAGGAGCCTGTACTACAACTGGAACAGATTCTTCGGCAGGAGCCTGTACTACAGCTGATTCTTCAGCTGAAACACATTCTTCAGTTGGAACAGATTCTTTAGCTGTATTGCAGTCCTCAGTGGCAACACATTCTGACATCTCTGACACCTTTCGCTTTCCAGACATTTCCTTCAAGAGATTGAATTTTTCCCCAACAACCAGTAACTTGTCACTCAGCAACTTAACAGTATTCTCGTATCCTTCAAATTTAGGAATGCACTCTGCTTCAAATTCCTTAACCAACTTCTCGAGAAATACACGGTTTAGCCTTTCTTCTTCCTCTTGCTTCAAGCGCTGCTTCTCCAACTCCATGGTGCTCAAAACAAGACCACCAGACCCAGTATCCTTATAAATCGGTTCTTCAGGTAGTTGGCATCTTGCTCTGTATTCAGAAAATGCCTTGTGTGTCTCCTTCAACGCCTTTCTATAGCCCTCTAAAAGATTTCCCATCATATACAGTTCACGTTCAAGCCTATAAACCTCCAACTGGCTCTTCCGCTGCTCTTCCATCTTGGTCTTCTGCAACTGCTGAATGAAGTTTTCACGCTGCTGCAACTCATTATACAACACCTGTTGATGCATACTCATTTCCTGACATGACTGCTCCTTTTCCTCCATCATCATTCTGGCTTTTCCCATCATATGCTGCATCTCCTCCTCAAAACTATCAAAGTCCGAATACGGCTTTGCATCCCAATGCCCATCACTCCGCATCCTCTTATTACCACCATTAAGTGAGTGATGCGGTATATCACTCTGAAGATGCTCAATCACCCTCTTGCTTCCACCAACATTACCAAAAATTGAAGAACCACCTGGAATTGTCTCTGTATCAACCCTAGAAACGAGAAATTCCCTGGAAGATACATTATCATGAATTTGGACACCTGAACTAAAAGGAACGTGAGCTGCTCCCATCACCTCAAGAAGATTCTCAGAGCTTATGCCCTCCAAAATATTTCCTCTCGCTGCGATATGGAAACCAATATCATCGTCGTCCTCCCCCTCCTCTTCATCCTCCTCCCCCTCCTCCCCCTCCTCCCCTTCCTCTCCTCCCTTCCCCTCTTCCTCTCCCTCCACCTCATCCTGCTGTTTCCTCTCTTCCTCAAATTCCATTCCCGCAACTTGACTAAAACTACCACATGGCTGCAGATAATGCCCATCCATACTGATCTTTTCCCACTGACCCTGATCTTCTTCCTCTTTCCTCTCCTCAAAATCCATCACATCCTCATCACCCACATTCTCCACCTCTTCCTTCCCTGCATTATCCATCCCTCCAAGACTCAACTCAATTCTATGCTCCTCTAACACAGATGATTCACCCCTAAACTCCTCACCCATCTCCGCACCCTCTTCCATCATCACACTCTGCTCCATCTTCGCACCCTCATCATCTTCATCATCCTTAACATCAATCTCCATTTTAAGACTTCCCTCCTTCAACAACTCCTCTCTCTGGCACTTTATCAAACACTGCAAATGCGACGCATAATAACAATTTCCTAAACCAGGTTCCGCATTCAACTCTTTCTCTACCATATACCAAATCATTCCAGCCCAATCCAATTTGTCAAAGTTCCCTTCTTTAATCAATTTAATCCAGTTCAATATATCTGGCGGCATCATCCAAGTATCCTCATGTAACAAAATCCAATTTGACACCAACTCCTCTATAAACCCAATTGATTCCGCACTCTCCGTAACCTCAGATGCACCATCACCTCCACTACCTTTCTCTTTCTTCACCGGTAACTTCAAAGCACGCCCTAAATCAGCACGATTGACCATGATCTTAACCTCATTAACATAACTACCCCGCATCGCAGGATTATAACCAGCAATCAATTGTGCTAGCAAATCAGCACGAATATTAGTATCAAATTGCAAATGCACAAATTCCCACAAACCCAATTTTTTTAAAAGGGTTTCATGTGAAGCGAGGTCGAGGATTTTGTTGGGTACAAAGGGGATTGGATTTAGGGTTTGGCTTAAAGTTTCAAGCTTTTTTTCAGACTTTTTAACCTGTACACGTCGTTTTTGGTTAGCCTTCCTGCTTTTCCGTCCACCCCCAGCACGACGGTAGGTGGTGGTGGTTGTGGTGGGAGAGAAAAGGGTGAGGTCTTCGAAGTCGTCATGGTTTTGGTTGGTTGGGTCATCTTCTTGTGAGTTAGGGTTCGGGATTTCAAGGGTTAGGGTTTTGGGGAATTGGGTATCATCATCATCATCATCATCAGGTAACGTTTGTTGAATTTGATCTGGGTTTGTGTTGTTAGGGTTTTGTGAGAGAGTATTTGGGTCTGGGGTTGAATCTTGAGGGAGAGTTGGAGACGAAGCCATTGGAATGGAGTCGAGCTGGTGTGCTGTGTTTTTTTTCTTTTTTGCATAAATTAAGGAAGCACTTATTTACTTAAGGTTGACTAAAAAGGATTGATTGGGATTCATGTTCTTTTCGGATTTTGATCAATCTGTTTATACGTGGACACATTGAGATGATTTGAATTTTGATCAATCTTTTTTATTATTTAATGTTCTTGGTATTTTTAGTTTTTTACACTATTTACTGTATTTTGAAACAAAATTATCGATGGATTTTTTTTTAATTGACAACTAATTCTTCTTTTTATTTTGGTTCATCAATTTAAATTATCTTCAAGCTAATTTTTATATAAATGAAAACTAAATTTCTGACATTAAAAAAGAAAAATCTCTAATTTCAAGTTTTATGCATCTAAAAAAAACTCCCTCATCTTCTCTGTTCTACAATCGTCTTCTCTCTAATTCTTAGTTTGTAAGCAAAAAAGAAAAGAAATCAAAGAAAGTTCAATCAACTACGAAAAACCTTAACGAAAAACTTCAATTAAAACTATCCTTAAAAATCTCAGTTCATCCTTTCTTATGTAGGGCAAAAAAAACAAAAGAGAGAGAGAATCCTATAGAGGGTAATGGTGGTAAAATACAGGTGCAAACTAAGTTGTTAATATTTATGAATATTAAAAAGAAATTAGAAATTAATATTCTTAGCTAGCTTTGGTGGTAGAAGGTGTTTGGCTCTACGGCAGCTATTGTTTTTTTTTTTTTTTAAAACTCAATAATATAG
>Ga0307507_10012256_pt1 | contig 10632 bp, 8 predicted proteins | sample 7_EM_MG_FD_207223 | JGI IMG/M metagenome (GOLD analysis project Ga0307507, IMG submission 207223) | Populus trichocarpa ectomycorrhiza microbial communities from riparian zone in the Pacific Northwest, United States - 7_EM | ecosystem: Host-associated > Plants > Roots > Unclassified | place... | reverse complement strand
TGTCGTGGATCCAGTCGAGGTAGACCGAGCCCACGTCGGAGACGAGCAGCGCGGCGAGGACGACCACGATCGCGGCGACCACCAGCAGCACCACCGCGCCGATCGACACCCGGCTGCGGTGCAGCGTCGCGACCGCCTTGCCGTCGACCAGTTTTGTGCCGAGCTTGAGCCGGGTCAGGAAGGTCGACGGGTTGGAGCCGGACCGGCCGTGGTCGAGGAACTCACGCAGGGTGGCCTGGAACCCGACGGTGACCACGAGACTGGCGCCGTGCGCGTCGGCCAGCAGCAGCGCCAGGTCCTCCGCGTTGCCCGAGGCCGGGAACGTAACCGCGCCGATCCCGAGGTCCTGGATCCGCTGGACGCCGGGGGCGTGCCCGTCCGGCTGCGCGGGGACCACGACCTCTGCGCCACCGCGCAGCGTCGTCGTGCCGATGCCGTGCGGGTCGCCGACGATGACGTCCGGCGAGTAGCCCTGCACGCGCAGGGTGTCCGCGCCCGCGTCGACGCCGATCAGCACCGGCCGGTGCTCGGCGATGTACTTCTTGAGCTTCTTGAGGTCCTCGGCGTGCCCGTTGCCGCCCGCGACGACCAGCACGTGCCGGTCCAGGATCGCCACCCGCAGCTCCGGCACGCCGACGCCGTCGAGGATCAGCGTCCGCTCCCGGCGCAGGAACTCGATGGTGTTCGCGGAGAACGCCTCCAGCTGCGTCGACATCCCGGCCTTGGCCTCGATCATCTGGTCCGCGACGCTGTCGGGGGACTGCTCGATGCCGGAGGCGACCTGGCGCTCGCCGATGTAGACGATGCCCTCGTGCAGGCGCAGCTTGGTGCCGTCCTTGACCGTGCGCAGCAGCTCGCCGCCGACCGAGTCGACCAGCGGGATCCCGGCCGCGACCAGGATCTCCGGGCCCAGGTTCGGGAACCGGCCTGAGATCGACGGCGACGCGTTGACCACGCCGGCGACCTCCGCCTCCACCAGCGCGTCGGCCGTGGCGCGATCCAGGTCCAGCTGGTCGAGCACCACGATGTCGCCGGGACCGATCCGGCGCAGCAGCTCCCGGGTGCGGCGGTCGACGCGGGCGACGCCGGTGATCCCGGGCAGGGATTCGTTGTTCCGCGTGAGCAAGCCGGTGAGCTTCATGTGGCCGATGGTGACAAATTTGCCGATGGGAACCGGGACGCCACGCCGATGGGGGCGTGACTCATTGTGGTGACCTCCCCCGTGCGGGTTGGTCCGATCAGGCTTCGGATCCCTCCGGCAGGGCGCCGAAATCCATGTGCACCCACGGACTCGACGAGTCCTGAAGCAGCAGGTGGTGGACCCGCACCGCCGAGGTGTACCAGTCCCCGAACTCCTCGTCGTCGTGGTGCAGCACGCGCCCCATGACGTACCCGGCGGACAGGTCGGCCCATGACTGGTGGTAGCGACGCGCCAGCGCGCCCGCCTCGAGCACCATCAGTTCGGCGGTGAGCGCGTCGCAGAAGCCGACCGCCAGCCCCCAGCGCGCGACGTTCACCGCGCGCCCGACGTCCCAGGACAACGTCGTCGTGACGTAGCCGTCCGCCCCCACGAGCCCGTCCGCGCGGAAGCGCTGCTCGTACCGGGCGACCCGGCGCACGGTCTGCTGCAGTTCTTCGATCTGGTCCTCGGCGTCGTTCTCCAGGCACCATTCGCCGACCAGATCGGACCAGGTCAGCGGGTCGAGCTCGCCGTCGCGCAGGCCGTAGTCGGCGGCGAAGCGCAGCCGCAGCATGAGCACGAGGTTGCCGGGCGTGAGGGCGTAGTGGTCGCCGATCAGGTCGGCCATCGCGGCCCGCCACTCGGGTGGATCGTTGATCCCCCACCAGTCCCGCAGACAGCGGACCTCGGCGACGTAGTCGTGGAAGCGCGCGTCGAGCAGGTTCCACGGCGCGGCATTGAACACCGCCAGGTGCGCGCCGCAGGCCAGCGCGTGCGCGATCGGGCCGTCGAGATGCCCGTAGGGCGCGGTGATCAGCCGGTCGACCTGGTCCTCCAGCGCGCGCACGCGCTCGATGTTGCCGTCCAGCCAAGGCTGCAGCGTCGCCCCCGCCAGCCGCCACTCGCCCCGCGTGCCACGGTTGAACACGACCCGCTCGTGCCGCCCCACGCCGTCCACCGCCCAGTCGAGCGAGCCGCTCATGAACACCACGTCCTGGCCCAGGTTCGGCAGCGCGCCACGGGTGAACACCTGCAGGAACTCGTCGCCCCCGGTCTCGAAGTAGACGTTCGGGAACGTCTCCGCCCGCTCCTCGACGATCTTTTCGGCGTCGGGGCGCCGGATCGGCACGAACAGCTCCTCACCGGCGAGCAGCCCGAGGTAGGTGTCGAGCTCCCCGGCCCGGCGCGCGGTGGCGAGCTCCCCCTCGAGATCGGCGGAGGGCGGCAGGATCACGTGGCGGCTCCTCCCGGTGGGCCGGTGAGGACGACGAGCTTGCCCGCCGTCCGGTTGTGCTCCAGGTCGTCGTGCGCCTGCCGGACCTCCTCCAGCGCGTACACCTTCGCCGGGCCGAGGCTGGCTTCGCCAGTGGCGATCCGGTCGAGGTGTCGCTGGAGGACGGACGCCGGCAGGTCGTCCGCCTCACCACCATAAGCGGTCAGGCGGACACCGGCGGGAAGGTAACCGATCGGATAGAAATCCGGAATCGTCCACTGATTCGAAAGCATGCCCGTGAAGCAGACCGTGCCGTGAACGCGCGTGGCGGCGAGGGTGTCCGGCAACGTCGGGGTGCCGACCAGCTCGAGCGCCGCGTCGACGCCGTCCGGCACGATCTTGCGGACCTGCGCGGCGACGTCGCCGTCGTCGAGCAGCGCGTGGTGGACGCCGTGGTCGGTGAGCGTCGCGAGCCGCTCGGGCTGGCGCGTGGTGGCGAAGACGGTGGCGCCGATGTCACGCGCGAGCGTCGCGGTGGCGAAGCCGAGGGCGGACGTGCCGCCGCGGATCAGGATGCTCTGTCCCTCGCGCAGATCGAGGCCCGTGGTGAGGGAGCCGTAGGCGGTCTGCAGGGTTTCGGGGACCTGCCCGATGACCTCCCAGGGCAGCTTCGAGCTGAACGGGATCACCTGCTCGCGCGGGACGACGGTGTATTCGGCGTAGCCGCCGTCGAAGGTGCGGCCCATCCCGCCCATCATCGTGGCGACCTGCTGACCGGGCCGGAGGCCGCCGTCGGGATCGGCGTCCACCACGCCGACCGCCTCGATCCCCGGCACGCGCGGGAAGGTCACGCCCTGGGCCAGGCCGAGGCGGGTGTGGAGCTCGGAGCGGTTGAGGCCGAAGGCCTTGACCGCGATCCGGACCCAGCCGGGCTTCGGCTCGGGGACCGGCAGGTCGGTGAGCACCAGGTTCTCCACCGGACCGGGTTCACGCAGCACCACCGCGCGCATCGTGGCCATGATCGCCCTCTCGTCGTTTCGCCTGCGAACAGTGCGGACAACAGGAGGGGCCTGGGGAGCATTCCCGGATCGCTGAAGGACGCCTTCAGTGCACTGGATCCGGTGAAGGACGCCTTCAGTGGATCGAACGCACTGAAGGCGTCCTTCAGCTACTTGGACTTCTTGGGGGCGCGCTTGCGCTTGGGCTCGGGGGCAGCCTTGTCGGCCGCGGCCACCGCGAGGAGTTCCTCGGCGTGCGCGCGGCCGGTCTCGGTGCCGTCCATCCCCGCGAGCATGCGGGCGAGTTCGCGGACGCGCTCGGTCTGGTCGAGGCTCTTCACCCCGCTGCGGGTGACGCCGCCGGTGTGGCCCTTGTCCACCACGAGGTGCTGGTCGGCGAAGGCCGCGACCTGCGGCAGGTGCGTGACGACGAGGACCTGGTGGGTCCGGGCCAGCCGCGCGAGGCGTCGGCCGATCTCGACCGCCGCGCGGCCGCCGACCCCGGCGTCGACCTCGTCGAACACCAGCGTCTGCACGGTGTCGGCGTGCGCGAGCACGACCTCGATCGCCAGCATCACGCGCGAGAGCTCACCGCCGGAGGCGGCCTTGTGCACCGGCAACGCGGGCGCGCCGTCGTGCGCCTTCAGCAGCAGCTCGACGTCGTCGACGCCGTCCGGGCCCGCGTGCACCGCGCGGCCGTCCACGGCCAGCGCGTGGGTGTCGCCGTGCTCGGCGGGGCGCTGCTCGACCGTCACCTCGATCTCCGCCTGGCCCATCGCCAGCCCGGACAGCTCGCGGGTGATCTCGGCGGCCAGCTCGGCGGCCGCGATCGCACGCGCGGCCGAGACCTCGGCGGCATGCGCGCCCAGCTGCTGGGCGAGCTCGTCCCGGCGCAGCGCCAGCCCGGCCAGCGCTTCCTCCGAGGTGTCCATCGACTCAAGGCGGCGCCGGGCGTCATCGGCCCACGCGAGCACACCGTCGACGTCGGCAGCGTACTTCCGCGTCAGCCGCTTGAGATCGGCCTGGCGGGCCAGCAGCTTCTCCAGCGTCGCCGGGTCGGCATCCAGTGTCTCGACGTAGCTGCCCAGCTCGGCACCGACGTCGGCGAGCAGGAGCGACGCCTCCTCGAGCCGCGGCGCCAGCTCACGGAGCACGCCGTCCTCGGACGTCGAGAGCCGGCGCAATGCCTCCGACACCAGCCCGGCCGCGCCGGGAGCGTCCGGATCGCCGTCCGCGGACCCGGAAACGGCGGCGTGTGCTTCGGTGGCGGTGGCGCGCAACTCGTCCACCGCGGCCAGGCGCTTGATCTGCTCGGTGAGCTCGGTGTCCTCCCCCGGCTCGGGGGCGACGCCGTCGATCTCGTTCAGGCCGTGCTTGAGCAGGTCTGCCTGCTGAGCCATCTCGCGGGAGCGGGTCGACCGCTCGGTCAGCTCGGCGATCACCGCGAGCCACTCGGAGCGGATCTCTTGGTACCCCCGCAGCGGCTTGGCCACCGTGTCCCCGGCGAACCGGTCGATCACCGCGCGCTGCTCCGACGGCCGCAGCAGCCGCAGCTGGTCGTTCTGCCCGTGCACCGCGATCAGCTGTTCCGACAGCTCCGCCAGCACGCCGACCGGCACCGACCGGCCACCGAGATGGGCACGGGAACGCCCGTCGACGGCGATCGCCCGCAGCGCGATGACACTGCCGTCCTCGTCGACGTCGGCGCCCGACTCGGCGACGAGCCGCTCCGCGCCTTCGACGCCGGAGAAGGTGAACCGGCCCTCGACGAACGCCTTGAGCATCCCGGTCCGCACCTTGGACACTTCGGCGCGACCGCCGGAGAGCAGGTGCAACCCGGTCACGACCATGGTCTTGCCCGCACCCGTCTCACCGGTGACGACGGTGAAGCCCGCGTGCAGTTCCAACAGGGCGTCCTCGATGACTCCGAGTCCCTGGATGCGCATCTCGGCCAACACGCCGCCTACCGTAGCGGCCACCACCGACGATCTGTGCGCACCCCGCCCCGCGAGTCGCCGATATGTTCGAATCCCGCGCCGGGCGGACCTACTCGCCGGGGCGGGAATGCCGCTCGCGCCAGCTGGTCACCGGCAGCGCGAACTTCTGCACCAGGCGGTCGGTGAACGGGCCGTCCCACAGCCGCACCAGCCGCACCGGCGTGCTCCCGCAGGTCACCCGCACTCGCGCCCCCGGCGGCAGATCGATCGCGCGGGAGCCGTCGCAGGTCAGCACCGCGTCCGAGCCGTCCGGGTCGATCCCGACGGTGATCACCGAATCGCGCGAGACGACCAGCGGCCGGGCGAACATCGCGTGCGCGTTGCTCGGCACCACCAGCAGCGCCTGGACGTCCGGCCAGATGATCGGGCCGCCCGCGGAGAACGCGTACGCCGTCGAGCCGGTCGGTGTGGCGCACAACACACCGTCGCAGCCGAAGGCCGACACCGGCCTGCCGTCGACCTCGATCAGCGCGTCGAGCACCTTCTCGCGCGAACTCTTCTCGACGCTGGCCTCGTTGAGCGCCCAGGTGCGGACCAGCTCGTCGCCGTCGTTGGTGACCGTGACGTCGATGGTCATCCGCTCTTCGACCTGGTAGTCGCCGTCGACGACGCGCTGCACGGTGTCCGCGAGCGCGTCGGAGTCGGCCTCGGCGAGGAAGCCGACACGCCCGAGATTGACCCCGAGCACCGGCACGCCTGCCGGGCGCGCGAGCTCGGCCGCGCGCAGCAGCGTGCCATCGCCACCCAGCACGAACACCAGCTCGACGCCGGCGGCCGGGTTGTCGTCGGCGCCCACGACGGTGCAGGGCGCGCCGAGGCCGTGGTCGTCGGGGTCGATGAGCCGGCAGACGTCATCGTCGATGACCCGCAGCCGGATACCCGCCTTGGCGAAGCGCGCGGAAACCTCGCGCGCCGCGTCGCCGGTCGCGTCGCGATCGGGGTGCACCATCAGGAGCACTTCACGTTCGGTGGTCATGCGGGCCCTTCCTGGACGGCGGTACGGACGAGCCGCTCGGCCTCAGACCTGTCTACACTGTCCACAGTGGACTCTGCCACGTTCTCGCGGCGGAGCCAGACGAAATACTCGACATTCCCGGACGGCCCCGGCAGCGGGCTGGCGACGACACCACGCAGCGCGAGCCCGAGCTTCGCGGCTTCGTCGATGACGCCGAGCACCGATTCCGCGCGCAGTTCCGGGTCGCGCACCACCCCGCCGCTGCCGAGCCGGTCCTTGCCGACCTCGAACTGCGGTTTGACCATCGGCATCAGGTCACCGCCCGGTCGCACACACTCGACCAGCGCGGGCAGCACGAGCTTGAGCGAGATGAACGAAAGGTCGCCGACCATCAGGTCGACCGGCCCGTCCAGGTCCTCCGGCGTCAGGTTCCGGACGTTCGTGCGGTCCAGCACGACGACCCGGTCGTCGGTCCGCAGCCGCCAGTCCAGCAGCCCGCGCCCGACGTCGGCGGCGATCACGGTCGCCGCGCCCTCGCGCAGCAGCACGTCGGTGAAGCCACCGGTGGACGCGCCGGCGTCCAGGCAGCGCTTGCCCTCGACGGCCAGTCCGAGCGGCGTGAACGCCTCGAGCGCGCCGAGCAGCTTGTGCGCGCCGCGCGAAGCCCAGCCGGGGTCGTCCTCGTCCTTCACGACAATGGGCGCGTCGGTTTCCACACCGGTGGCGGGTTTCGAGGCCACCATGCCGCGCACGCTGACCTTGCCGCCGGTGATCAATGCCGAGGCTTGCTCGCGTGAGCGCGCGAGACCGCGCCGTACCAGCTCCGCGTCCAGGCGGGCCCGCTTGGGCACCAGGTCAGACCTTGTCGATGCTGGACAGGGCCACGGTGAGCTCGGTGTGTACGGCGTCGAAGCGTTCGACGTGCTCCGAAAGCGGCAGCGCATCCAGGTTGTCCAGGCCGGCGACGGCCTCGTCGATGCCCGCGCGCGGGTCGGTCTGCTGCGGGGCGAACGAGCCGGGCGGTGGGCCCGGCATGGGATAGGGGTGGTCCTGCACGGTACAAACGGTATCAGTCAGCGAGCCCGAGTTCCGCCAGCGCGGCTCGCGCGGCGTCGCCGTCGGCCTGCACGTCGGTTACGGAGGACTCCCAAGCGGCGTGGCAGAGGGCGCGCAGCAGGTCGAGTGAATCGCCTTCGCCGGTCACCACGAGCGCGTCGGACACGGTCACGGTCCAGCCCGGCCGCGGTCCGATCTCGAGCTCCTCGGGGCGGCTGGTCAGCGCGGTCAGGTCCGGCGCCAGGTACGTGCCGCGTTCCCCGGGGATCGCCGTGATCAGCTGCTTCGGCGTGGCGACGCCGGTGAGCACGACCAGCGAGTCGATGCCGGCGGCGACCGCGCCCGCGATGTCGGTGTCCAGCCGGTCGCCGACGACCAGCGGCCGCTGCGCCCCCGCGGACCGCGCCGCGGTCTCGAAGAGCAGCGGCTCCGGCTTACCGGCCACGACCGGCACGACGTCGGTCGCGGTCCGCAGCGCGGCCACCATCGCGCCGTTGCCGGGCAGGAGACCACGCTCGGTCGGGAGGGTCGCGTCGACGTTGCACGCCACCCACAGCGCACCCGCCCGGATCGCCAGGCATGCCTCGGCGAGCGCGGCCCAGGTGTTGTCCGGCGAGTGCCCCTGGACGACGGCCCGGACGGTGTCAGCGTTGAGCCGCACCGGCTTCAGCCCGGCCTGAGCGACCTCCGCGGACAGCGACTCGGTGCCGACCACGAGCACCTCGGCGCCCGGTTCGACCCGCTCCGCGAGCACCGCGGCGGCCGCCTGGGCGCTGGTGTGCACCTCGCCGGTCTCGGCGGGGATGCCGAGACCGACCAGGTGTGCCGCTACGTCCTCGGGTGCCTTGGAGGCGTTGTTCGTGACGAACCGCGCGGGCGTGCCGTGCTCACGGACGGCCTGAAGCGTCTCCGCGGCGCCAGGGATCACCTGGCTGCCGTGGTAGACCGTGCCGTCGAGGTCGAACAGAACCGCGTCGTACGCCGCGAGCAGCGCATCACTCATCGGCGAGCTCCGCGGCGCGCTCAGCCGCGTCGGTCACGTCGTTGTCGTCAGCCTCAGCGGCGTTGAGGAACCAGCGGACCGCTTCGTCCTTACGCCCGGCAGCCGCGAGGTTGTCCGCGTACGCGTAGAAGAGCCGCGCGCTCCACGGGTCCCGCTTCTCCGCCTTCAGGTCGTCGGTCTGCAGCGAGACGACGGCCGCGTCGATCTGGCCGAGGTCGCGACGGGCACCCGCCGCGACGATCGAGAGCTCGACCTGAGTGGACTTCTCCAGCTTCGCGGCGTCGACCTCCTTCGCCAGGTCCAACGCCCGCTCGGGACGGCCGAGCGCGCGCTCGGCGTCGGCGATGATCGCGATGTGGTCGTCGCTGCGCGTCATCCGGCGGACGGCACGCAGCTCCGAGAGCGCCTCGGACCAGTTGCCCGCGTGGTAGGCGACCAGGCCGAGCGCCTCACGGACGATCGGGATGCGCGACGCCTTGACCTTCGCGTACTTCGCGTGCTCGAGGGCCGCTTCGGGGTCCGAGTCGATCAGGCCGCCGGCCGCGACCAGGTGCTTGCCGACGGTCTCGGCGAGGCCCTTCGGCAGGGTCCGCAGCTCGCGGCGGGCCTCCTCGTCGAGGTCGGAGAACTCGATGTCCTCCGGCAGCTCCGGCGCTTCGAGCAGCTCGCGCGCCATGGCTTCGTCGGACAGCGGGCCTTCGACCTTCGGGTGCGACGAGTGACGCGGACGCTCGGCACGGTCCTTGCGCTCCGGACGATCCTTGCGCTCGGGGCGCTCGTCACGGTCGCGGAAGCCGCCGGTGCGCTTCTCCTCGGTCCGCTCGCCGCGGTTGTCGTCGCGGCGCTGGTAGCTGCTGCCGCGGTTCTCGTCACGACGCTGGTAGCCACGGTCGCCGCCGGAATCGCGGGAACCGGTGCTGCGACGGTCGTCATCCTTGCGCTGGTAACTGCCACGAGAATCGTCCCGGCGGTCAGAAGAATCGTCGCGACGCTGATAGCTGCCACGATTGTCGTCACGACGCTGGAAACCGCCGCGGTCACCACGGGAATCGTCGCGACGCTGGTAACTGCCGCGATTCTCGTCACGAGGCTTGTAGCCACCGCGGTCACTCGAACCACTGTTTCGGTTGTCGTCGCGGCGCTGGTAACCGCGGTCGCCGGAATCGCGCGAGCCGGTGCTCCGATTGTCTTCGCGGCGCTGATAGCCACCGCGATCGCTCGAACCACTGCTCCGATTCTCGTCACGACGCTGATAACCCCGGTCGCCGGAATCGCGCGAGCCGGTGCTCCGACGGTCGTCGTCGCGGCGCTGATAACCACCACGGTCGCCGCGGGAATCGTCACGACGGTCGCGGTCTGAGCCGCCACGGCCGCGGTCGTCGGACCGGTAGCCACCGGTACGGGCGCCACCGCGGTCGTCGTCACGACGGCCGGAGCCGCCGCGGTCCTCCCAGCGGGGCTTGCGGTCGCCGTACGCGGCCTTGCCCTGGGGGCGGCCGGCGCCGGGCCGGCGGTCGCCACGGTCCTCGGAGCGGCGGCCGGAGCGGTCGTCCGAGTCGCGGTTCTGGTAGCGGCCGCGGTCGTCGGCGCGCGACTCGAAACGGCCACCGGAGCGGTTGGCGCCACGGTCCTCGAACCGGCCACCGCCGGGACGGCCGCCGGAGCGGTTTTCGCCGCTTCCGCGCCGGTCGTCACGGCCGGCGTTGTCGCGGTCGCCATAGGTCTTGCGGCCGCTGTCACGGCTCTGACCTGCGTATCCTCCGCGCTGGTCGCGGTCGCGCGGGCCGTCGCCGCCGCGGAACGGCTTGCTGCCGCCGCTGGCGGCGCCCCGGACGCCCTTGTCGTCGCGGCGCGGCCGGCCCTGGTAGCCGCCGTCGCGGCCGCCCCGGTCCTGCTTCGCGCCGCCCCGGTCCTTCTTCGGCCCGTCCGATCGGCCGCGGGAGCCTTCATCCCGGCGTGCCGACCGGCCGGACCCATCATCCGCTGAGTCTCGTCGACCGAACTCGGACACCTGGCCTCCTGCCATCGGAAAAATCTTGTGTCGGACATACACGTACGGCCCGCTAGGGCAGCCAACTGGCTATCCTAACGGGCCGTACGGAAGTTGAGTTCGGCGGTGTCCTACTCTCCCACAACCCTTCGGTTGCAGTACCATCGGCGCTGTCAGGCTTAGCTTCCGGGTTCGGAATGGGACCGGGCGTTTCCCTGACGCTATAACCACCGAAACAAG
>Ga0307507_10012255_pt1 | contig 10632 bp, 8 predicted proteins | sample 7_EM_MG_FD_207223 | JGI IMG/M metagenome (GOLD analysis project Ga0307507, IMG submission 207223) | Populus trichocarpa ectomycorrhiza microbial communities from riparian zone in the Pacific Northwest, United States - 7_EM | ecosystem: Host-associated > Plants > Roots > Unclassified | place... | reverse complement strand
TATACCCCCCCGTCGTATTTAGGGTTCGGTAAATGCCCTTGTGCTCCGGATCGTTTTATCCCGTGGGTTTGTTGAGGCTTTACTGATATCATCTCCCTCGCTTTATTTTTCGGTTATGGATTCCCGCGGTTTCATTGCCTCCTTTCCTTTCCCGCAGGGAAATGATTATATTGGAGATAGTATTATAAGGTATGAGGAACAGATACCGGGGCCAAGGTTTTTCCCGTTGGTATTTCGTGTAATATTGCCGTGGGAATGGGCACTTATCCTACCGGTAGGTGAATTTTGGATTTTGTCCGAGCCCAAAGGCAGTGATATTATATTACTAAACATGGAATAGGGTAGCCACGTCCTCAAGAGAAGAGGGAGTATCAACAGTGCTCAACTGATAGCAACCAATAAAACCCCTTCGCGTGCAAAGAGATAATCGTAGCTGGAATATTGGTGGTGAAACATGTCGGTTTGGCTGTGAGAAGATTGGATTTGGAGGGGTTAAGTGACGCCCAAAGGACATTGGGCACCAGTACGTTAACAAGTATACAACGGCAGAGTACTATGATATGTCATTCACGATTTATAGTAATCTCGTTCGGGCTATTCCATCTGGATTTCAAGCCCGGCATTACGAGCTAACTTTGATGCAGAGAATAACAGAAAACCCAGGGGACCGGGGAACTTTATAAGAAAAAATAGCTCACCACCACCACCCACATATCCCCGGCTCGGCTCCCTCACCCCCATCAAATACAAACTCTAGCCAGGTTTGTTTCTGCGGGGCGACCGCCGCGTTCAGTCGGGTAGAACGACACCGTTGCAAATATACTAGAAGACAACCGTTTAATTTGATAAGTGTTCAATCCTCTTGTTCACCCTTATATTCCACACTTACAACGGCGGCTCAAGCAGCAGGGAGCTGCCCGTCCTCATGCCCTATCACTCGTGGGTAGCTGTGTCGCAGGTGGAGGAAGGGTTGGTGCCGTACTCGAGTACAGTGCGGTGCACTGCCCGAACTGTCCGCACGGCCCCCCTCTGCGTTGAATATTACGAGCGATGGATTTGGTAATTTGGCTCTTAGCACTACCCTGGTCCCACGTTACTTGGGGCGCTGTGGATTCGGAGGTCTGTTGTCTGGTTCTTGGGAAGGCGGGGGCATTGACTAAGCCGGGATCACACAGTACTATACTTGTATGATATAATATGATAGTATGATATGCTAGGAGACTTGTAAGGTCTATCCCTAACTATGGTTTTGTGTGTGGCATAGCTAAGGGTTAGGGATAAATTTAGTTGCGTCTTGTTGAGTGACCTCAGGAGGTGGCTTTTTGGTGCTGAGGGTAATAACGCTAGCACGGACATGATGCAAACAAATGTGGGGATGTTAATGTTGTCGTTTATCTTTTTTTTCTATTGGTGAGAAGGTAGGAATTTCTCTATTTTGAAATGATCATTTATGATGTAAAAGGAAAAAAAATATATCGGTCGTTACGTTATTCATGGATCTAGGTGTAATACTACCCCGCAGGCTAGCTATGAGCATGGTCAAAAAAAAAAAGAAAGAGTTGAAAGACTATTAATCAGACCCAGACGCTCGCGAATCCCTCACAAACATAACAGCCCCATCAAGGAACCCCACAGATCAAGCGGAACAACAGGAGAGTAAAGGAAACATAATCCTTATGTATATCGGGTGGGCTATGGACTAGGCAGAAGTCTGAGGCCAAAAAATTCCTACTAGGGCTGCGATGAGAACGACGGGCAAGACACTACCGAGTTCCCCTAGACCTGCCCATTGGGGCTCAATCCGGAATTTAACGAAGGCGCCAGCTGCTGCGAGAACGGCGAATAAATTCCAGACGATGGCCCAAGAAAAGCCTGCCAGAATGCATCGCTTCACACGGATACATAGATCTAAGAATTCGGGGATCGAATTCAGCGAGGTGGACAAAACAGCAATATCAGAAGCAGAGACAGCGACCTCAGTTGAGTCTCCGAAAGAAAAACCAACATCGGCCTGGGTAAGTGCCACTGCATCGTTTGTACCATCTCCCAGAAATAAGACCGTACCACGGGAAGCCTCTTGGAGAGATTTAATCTCAGCAGATTTCTGGTCGGGCGAGCAGCCGTATCTATAGTTTTGATCGGAGAGGCCGAGCTCTGTGGCAACTTTCTTGACAGCCCCCTTGTGGTCCCCCGAGAAAATGTAGGCCTCGATTTCCCTGCGGCGGAGTTCCGCAATCACTGCGGGGGCTTCAGGTCGTATAGTATCTTCTAGGCCAAAGACAGCTCGTAGAGTGTGGTCGATCGAGATAGCAAATACGCTGAGCCCTTGTTCAACAATTTCTAATACCAAGGGATGGCTTTCACCCCCTACAGCGGCCCAGCTTGGCTGACCACCTCTGATGGTTCGGCTCTCAGAAATAGCCTGTAAACCCTTTCCGATGACAGTCTCAACCTCAAGGCCTGATATTTCCTCGCCGGCCCCTACTTTCGTTGCCAGTGCCCGGGCAACTGGGTGTTTCACGTTTTTGCAGAGAGTTCTAATTATTTGCTCGGCCTCGGCGTCAACATCACCCCACTCCCCGTTGAGAAGACACTTCGCAGAAACCACATTCAGCTTTCCAGTAGTCAGGGTTCCAGTTTTGTCAAAAACAACCGTTTTGGCGTTCCATCCTCTCTCCAGGGCCTTCGGGTTTACTAGTAACAAACCGCATTTCCTGATGCCAACCCGACTAGTAAAGGCAATGACCATTGGAACAACGAGTCCAATTGCACAAGGGCAAGATACTGCAAGGGTAGCGACGGCATAGGTGATAGCAATAACGGCGCTCTTTCCCCAAGTTTCTTCGCGAGAAAGTCCGTGAACAAGAATCCAGATAAGAAACACTGTTGCTGCTACCCCAAGAATAGCAGGGGTGAGATAGAGGGCAACCTTGTCTGCAATCTCTTGAATTTTTGGTTTCTCTCCCCCAACTGACCGAACCATGCGCCTAATGACAGCTATAGTGTTCTCGTGTGGGAGCCTTGTGAGCCGAAACCGGATGCTCCCTGTAACTACGATGCCTCCAGCCATTACGAGGCTGCCAGCCTTCATAACTGCAGGCTTGCTCTCACCAGTCAAAAGACTCTCATCCACCTCTGCCTCACCGTCAACTACTACTCCATCCGTAGGGATTAAATTGCCTTTTTCAACAATTAAAACATCGCCGTATTGCAAAGAGTCTGGGTTTATCGCTTGTGGAGTAGCGCCTTCGATGGAAAGCATAGCCATAGGAGTGTTTTTATCCTTGAGCCCTTCTCCTTCTCCAACTTCGACAACCCTCTTGAGCGCCCACATCCTCACTTTGGCCGTTATCCATCTTCCGAAAAGTATGAGAGTTACAAGAAGACAGCAAGTTTCGAAAAAAGGTTCGATAGGCTTGCTCTCTGATGTCGAGCTGCGCTTCCTTCCGGAGATTATTAAAATTGCTACGGAAGCAGCCCAGGCTGCCCCAGTGGCTACCGTGATAAGCACGTCCATGTCGATCCTCTTTCCACCTGCACCTCCTCGAAGTATGGTACCCCACGCGCTCTGATAGATGCGGTATGCCGTAGCCATTACCGCGGTTGCTAGGAAAACCTGGATAATATGCGCCGAAGGATGTGGCATGTGCAGGGGAGCCCATGCAAGGATCAGCACAGGGATTGTTAGCGCGGCCGCGATGACAACTTTCCACCGCAAAAGCTTCATGTGAGACTTTTCTAAGTCTGCTGTCAACATTTCTTCGCTTGGGATAGTAGCGATATGTGCTTCGGTTCCGGGATCTCTATCGCCTATTCCAGCAAGTAAATCTCGGATTCCAATAACGGTAGGGTCATATGCCACTTCGAATAGATGTCTTCCTTTAGTGGTTTTGAGAAGCTTCACTTTGGCTATCCCATCAATGTCCTCGATAGCTCGATGCCCGCTACTATTGCTATTGACTGAAATCCACGCCTTGGCCAGTCCAGCATCTTGCATATCTCCTGAATCCAGAATGACTACTCTGAAGCCAGTCGAGCGCTTCAATTTCTCCATAATTTCGTCTTCATGTGCGAGATCAGGAAGGAAGTTTAGATCCGCTCTGCCCATTAAGAAGTTCACGTTTACACTCTCTTTCTGGACCCCGGATGTCGATTTGAGGGCATGGACGACCTTGTCCGCACAACCCGTGCACGTCATGCCAGTAACCCCAAGGGATAGAAAGCGGGGTGAGATGTCATCCATTATTGCGATAGAGATCTCTGCATTTTCGGTTTTAGTTCCTTGGTGACTGTGAGAATGCAGGGAACAGCAACTACTCTCCGTGCCTTTTCCCGGGATTTGACAACATCCCCCCGAGAGAGCAAGGGAGACCTGAGATTGTGCCTTAGAGCCTGAAATCGCGTTTTTGGCGCCTTTTCTTAGATCCTTCATAAGTGTACAATAGCACTTCTTGACTAAATCCCCCGAGGCAGTTGTAAGGGTAATGGCAGCATCTTTGGCAAGCGCATAACATTTAGAGCATGTAAGTGCTTCCGTGTGGAGGGATTTCTGCTGTCTATGGCTGTGGTGGTGGTGGTGGTGGTGGTGGTGATGGGCTTCGTTCTCATGATGGGGAGCGTGCTGCGACTTGCTAGTCCAGTTGATGTTGGGTAAAAAAGAGGTGGAACCATTTATATTACAACAGCGAGTTTCGGGGTCGGCATCCGCATTAGAGTCGTTGCAACGGCTTCTGCAAAGAACCGCGGCGTAGTCCAACAAACAGTTTTCTATATAATTTAGAGCATTAGTTTCATTCATGATGAAAATACTAGTCGCATGGCTAGTGGGATTATAGGAGAGGAAACGGGATCCTTGCCATCACAGGAGCAGTAGTTGTCAATCAGTGAACAGCACTGCTCGACAGGCTTTCCGGACATTTCGCAAGCCGCTGATTCTGAATTTTCTCCTTGGATTATAGTTGTATCTTTGGGCCCACAACAGCCACTGTCGCACCCTGCTTCCTGGATTTCATGGGAATGGTCATGTGAATGGTGCTCGGTTTCCGGAGCCACATGAGGAGGAGGGTTTTCGTCAGATTCTTTCCTCGAAGAGGAGTGAGAGTTTCGTGATCCCATTAAGACAAGTGGGAAAAACGGGTTAGGAATTCGGTCTGGTCTGCTTTCTAGGGAAATTGTCAATGGGGAAATCTGATTCATTGGGGTTGAGAGGGCGCTTACAAAGGTACTCCGGGTATTGGGTCGGTGGGGATCACCGTATATGTGGTCAGGGTGGGTGTTGAAGAGATAACGCCTTGTAGGGAGAGAGGCGGGACAGGACTTGGGTATCAGAGGAAAACAATTGAATTTGACGGGGGGTTCGCAGAAGATCCGGTCCCTAGGAAAGACTGTAGGATAACTTAGAGGAAGAGGAAGAGAGGGTAAGTGTTGTGGTTCTCCGGGTCTTTAATCTACGACTGCGCGGCCGTTTTATCCCACGCACAAGCACCCGCCTTGCGGACAAACCTGCGGAAGTTTGCATCATGCAAACACAGTTTCACTGCTTAGAGATGGTTTCGTGATACCTGGCTCTCGCTGGTTGGATCTCTCGTTAGTGGTGGAGTTCTTCGAGCGCACTGGTGATGTTCCATCCAGTAGATGGCATATCAGAGCAGAACAAGCAAATTATTTCTCGAGCGGCAGGAATTCGGGATTCTTGTTGATTGGAGGTCAAGTAGCAGCAAATGTGTTGGAGGTGTATATTTCAGTTCTCGAAGGCCCAGCTCTTACCGCACAAGCACCCCGGCCTCCGATCCAGCTCATTGTCTCACAATTCTAGTACGTGTACAGTCGCACCTCGCTGTCCCGGATTGCCAAAATCCAAGGAATCTGTCCGAGACAGTGAATCATCCGGGGCAATGAGTTAGGTTTTGGTGCAAAACAATTTAGAATTTAGGGAATTTCATCCGGGACAATGGGGGATCCGGTGGAGCGAAAATCCGGGACAGCGAGGTGCGACTATAGTAAATAAGATCAATCCCTACCACCACCCTTGCAGGAAAGGTTTAAATAGGCTGGTAGAGATCTAATTGCTCTTGACCAGGTGAAAACGGCGCCAAAAAGCTACCCGAGAGTTCAGTATTCCCCTCGGTTTTGTGGGCGGATGGGTTCGGCTCCTGTGGTAGCTTAAGAACGGTTCCACGTATCTGTGGATCGGCCTTGGCTTCCGGATGACGGGCCTGGGCTTTAGCATAGTCCGGCAACAAACCCTGAGAAGACAATATACTGGGAGCGAGATATTGAACGCGTTGTTTACAGACCAGAAGATCAGTATCACATGACTTAGTAATCATATTCTAATGCCTCACCATCTCGGGAACTAGAGGGTTTAAGTTCTACACTGCGCGGTGTGGGCTATGTTGATCACAATGGTGGATCTATAGCGTAGCTACAAGCTCCTATCGAAGTAATCAGCATGGAAGTGCGGTATGTTTCTTTTCTCTATTGGGGGTAAGCTATCATGTGCTGCTTCGTCTTCTTTCCATATATGGGTCGCACCTTGATATAATGGCCTCGACATACCCGAAATTTTGCTACAGTAAAAAGATCTAACGGGAGTCCGACTGCCCGCAAAAGTTCTCACTGTAACAACACGGCGCCCATACTAAGTTTGAATGAAAATTTCTGAGATGAACCATCCTGTTCCCATGAAAAATCCTCGCTATAACGAAAAAGGATGTGAGGAAGAAGATTGGCACGAAAAGCTAATGGATGGCTAACAAACTAAGGAGGTGTTTGTTTAGGTAACGCCTTCGAAGTATGCTCGAGTAGGAGTTAAATTGTATGAGTGAACATGAAATTGACCGCGGCCCGAAGCTCAGTTCAGATTCTCAAGTTATTTCATTTGGCCCCATCCACCGCTTCACTTCCTCTCACCCTCTTCCATTTTCCTTCCTCTTTGCCTCCTTAGGTCCCTCCCACACTCATTAACCATCTCCCCCCGCAGTTCTCCAACCCGAGGTGTTCATCCTAGGGGTCGAAAGAGGGTCCTTCGAGCACTAAGTTTCGGGTGGATCTCCAGATTTGGTTACACACATCAAAGTGCCTCAACCTCGAGAAACCCGCATCCAGCCTCTGCCGTACCCCCCCAGCAACCAATCCTTGAGTGCTGCGTAACAGTAAAATTCGTTATCTAGCCGGCTAAACCGGATATGGAATGAATTGGATTTGGTGATTCGCTAGGAATTCGGCAGATCCGGGGTGCTACAAGTAACCGGTTAGAAGTACCGTACTAGAAAACGGGGGGTTAGAAAATATTTGGCGAATCGCCCGGGGGTGTCTGAGCGCCCATACCAAATTGGCACTCGCATTTTTTGGTACTTGTTACTTGTTGCTTGTACAAGTATCCGGGGATATCCTTTCGTACACGATTGGGATAGTTAATCAGCAAGAGAATCCCTGTCTTGTACGAAAAATATATTCATGGGCACTTGCAAGTCAGTTGTGGTCCGAAGAGACCAATCTTGCTATCATACTAAGAACCGCTATTTGTAGCCGCTTTTGGTGTGGGGCGTCTGGTATCGTATAAGTAACGAATTTCACTGTTTCACATAGTCCAAGGGTACAAGTACCCTAATCTTGGCATCCGTCATGGAAAAGTACGATTGTAAGCTTCTAATAGAGCAAAACTTCACAAGCAAGACTCGTTTAAAACCCTAAGGGTCGGTATTTGCTCCTCTAGGCGTTCTACGGCTATTTCCGTTTCTTTCTTACTTCTACGATAGTCGGCGTTGTTAGCGGGCACTAGTAGTTCGGTCTTGTTAGGAAGATTTGAAGTTCCTTTGGCAAAAATGGAAGAAGTGGGTGAAACGGTTTGACCTGTAGAAATGGTTGTTGCCAACAGTCAACAATTTCTACAAGGCACCCATTCCCTTGCTGCTGGCGTGAGGCGGGGGGGTTGATATAAATTTGATTGAAGATATATTGTGCCAAAGGGCCGTTCTGTTTACACCTTTTTGGAACGGAAGGAATCGGTCATTTGTATGGGCCAACGGAACGGAACCGTCGCATACTATACAAACAGGCTCTAATACTGTGGGGAAGGCGCCCCACCCGAAAGGAAGGTGTTAGAAGTGGGGCAACCTAATTTTCGTTTCTCTAAGCAAACCAGCCAACTTAGGCTACGGATGTACTCGTACAGGTACAGGGTGGGATACTCCCCCCGCCCTGGGGTCCCCTTAACTAGGAAAATTATCCTCCGCTTCTGCCTTAGAAGTGGGGAAGTTGGAACTCTTGGTAAATATTTGAGAGAAAGAAACTACTCCACAGCTCCACAAGAGGAAGCTTATGTTATTGCGTATTCCCTACTTTTTATAGCGTTGCTTTTAGCATGACTACCATAAAATCTCGGATAACCCACTATCTCGGCAGGACCTCTAATCTCCATACCGTAGAATTCCCGAAATAAGGCGCGCGCCTCGTTTCGGGAATTCTATGGTACAGGGTCTGGTAAGAAGTGATTGAAAGGTTATTTAAGGTTAACCAGCCAAATATATCCTTGTCCGTTCGGGTTAATTCTTCCCTGCCTTTGTACAAGTGCCAGGGATAAAGTTTCCGAACAGTTAATTTAGGTTAACCCGCAAAATAAACCCTGTCCCGTACGAAAACTTTACCCATGGCACTTGTACAGTACTCAGAGGACAAAATAACCTCCAAGAAGGATCAGTGGCTGATTCAGATATTAAATCCTAGGTGTGTTAGGAGTGATTCGCAATTGTAGTAACCATCGAATTAGGCTTACAGTCCTCAACCAAGACATGACGAAAACCAGCCGGTGACGAACAAGGGTATATGGTAAGCAAAAAGTGAATTCGTCAAAATAGGGTAACAAAAAATAGCTGTTACTGGACCCTGTTCGTCACCCGCTGGTCTCCGTCACGGCCTGTTTGAGGACATGGTGGGTTAACAGGGCGGAACCTTCGCTGATAATCTGATAGTGGATTATGCCTAAAACTGCTGAGACTCTCCAGTCCAGGTTGCAATCTGGGGACATAGCCTATTGTAGCGGTTTGGATAGAAAACCACTAGGACTCGGAGGTTGTAGTGCTTAGAACACGGCATTGTGTGTACTCGGGTACTACTCATCATAGGTGTGACAGAGATGACTTGAGGTAGGATTCTTAGGGTGGTCTAGATGGGGCCATAATTTCTCGAATAGGCTGGTCCTCAGATTGCAAACTGAAAAGTCTTAGCGGTTTAACGGATACGATATTTTACGGTACCGTATTTTCTCGTGTTTTACGGTTTTTTGCCAAGACCGGTTTTTGCCCAAGATACACAACCCTTGCAGATGATCACTCAGCCGCACTGTTGTAGACTCCTAAAACTCCTAAAACCCACACCTTGGTTACTATGCTGGCTGGGGGAATTTGAGGGCGCATTTCAGACTCCGGGCACCGGCCTTGGCAAAAAACCGTAAAACACGAGAAAATACGGTATGTTCGGAACCGAGGTACACAGATGGTTCAATGGTAGGAACCTATTGATCGGAAAAGATAGGGATATGTTTGGCTGGTCAACCTTGAGTAAATGTTCCATAACTTCTTACCGGACCCTGTATCCCCTTGGCCGCTGATAATTTGAGTACTCGTGATATGATATGATAATAATATTATCATACGAGAAACTTACGGCTTCAGACGCAGCATAATGCCCGGAATAGGGCAAAACATGTAGTGCTCAGAAGCAACAATGAAAACAAGACTACCCATGATATACACTAACTTGGGTTTTATAATTTGGCCCTCATCCCTCACCTACTTCATGAGATATGGGGGTGAATGTGAACTTTTGCTAATAGCAGGGTTAAATGTAAACCAGAGCATTGCTCTTCCTTTGCTATTTCTATTTAGTCAGCGGGCTCGCACGTAAAAAGTTCAGTTCAATCCAACCCTCCCTCCTCCACTACGACATTGCAAAAAGAGCTTCTCTGTCTAAGGACTTCGAAGTGTCAAGGAAGCGTTGGCATCACAAAAAACCTCTGGGACCTGGGCAAAATCCTCGCCGCATGAGAAATATGAAACGTGAAAGACAGTGGTGAAAGTAACTACGTGACAAGAGCGAATGCGTCTTATCCTTTGAGTTCTGTTTGTTGCTATTGCTTATTGTGTCCATTTTTGATATCTTTCCATAATATAGTATCATACTGGTATTATACTTATGGAATGGTGTTTTGCATGCCGATGCCTGGTTTGTATAGTTAGCCGTCTTTGAAACGGATATTCTGTCTGTGTTCCCCGATCGTGCAAAGCGAATATTGGAGTATGTGGAGTCTACCGGTAGGGAAAAAATAGGTAACTTTGAAACCGCGCTGTATCCCATGCTTTGCGAAAGCACGAGGCCGTGATGAAAAAGCCCGCATCAAAGCGCATTAGCTCTCGCTGATATTTAAAGAAGAAAAATACGCAGGAAGTATGCAGATACAGGGGAAGATCTATTGGAGAACCTATTTTCTAACTTAATGATACAAACTTTCGCATGCCGGAAAGGCTATAGTAGCCCTCTAAGGGGACAAAGCACTAAGATTGAGAGGGGTTACTACTGAACTTGGTTGATTTTATAAAGCTCTCTCTCAACTCTCGATTTTCCGCAGTCATA
>Ga0307507_10012254_pt1 | contig 10633 bp, 8 predicted proteins | sample 7_EM_MG_FD_207223 | JGI IMG/M metagenome (GOLD analysis project Ga0307507, IMG submission 207223) | Populus trichocarpa ectomycorrhiza microbial communities from riparian zone in the Pacific Northwest, United States - 7_EM | ecosystem: Host-associated > Plants > Roots > Unclassified | place... | reverse complement strand
ACTCGCTTTCTTTTCTTTGCTGGCCTTCTTTGCGGTACTCTAGTAAATGGAGGTTCAATAATAGATAAACTGCCACTTTGGTCATTTCTTCTGTTGCCAGATTCCTGTTGATTTTCCTGGCCGTCTTTATTCAGATTGTAGTGATTAGGCCTCTCCACAACTGGTGTCTGCTCATTTACTTCTAAACCAATTCTATCCTCGGTAACTCCGGGTATAGCCTCATCAGCACTGCTAATCAGCGTAGGGGTGACATTCTCAATTGAGATAACAGGTATATTGTTCTTGTAGGTATTGAGATAGTTCGGAATGAGTGAGTATTGAGGCATATGGTCGATTGGTGCTTGCTGTAGCCGATAAATTACTGCGATCGCATGAGAGCAAGGTATATCTGTATCAAAAAATTGTCGACAACTGCATTTCCGAGATGCTAGGTTTACTGTATAAATCAGAGTACTAGGAGTTGACTTCATAACCCGAGCACTATCTGGGCCAGATATTTGAACAGTGAATTGCCTAGCAGAACTAAGGCTATTTTTGAGAGTCCGGACTCCAAAGTCAGTAAGTATACTCCCCGTTTCAATTGAGGATTTCAAAGCACTTTCATAGCATATCGCCGATCCATCTCCTTATGCCAAATGCCATTTAACATTTCCAGGACTGGTTGCTCCCACTCCTCAAGATAGATAGAATTCATACATTCGACTATGTTGGAAGTGTCATGCATATAACGGCGCCCAGCAAAATGCATCGAAGAAAACATTTCAAAGCCAATGTCGGTAATATAGGATGTAGCCCTTGGTTTCGCTGTAGATAATTCTTGAAGATGCTGCTGGAATTCTGACATGGAGTGCGAGCGGGCCAATTTCCAGAAGAGATCTTTGGCTCCTATTCCAAATTCTTTCTCTTGACATTTTCGCTAATGTGCTGGCAACAATAAGCTCTAAATGCTTGATCCAAGATTCGATCAGCTGCAATCAAGCCTTTATCACGGTCACTAATAAAAGTCGCAGTAGTAGAATTAATTTCCGGAATTGCACTAATATTTATTCCTGGTATTAGCATATATTCCTATACATAGGCACATCCCTTGGGCGGTCTGAAACACTTGAATTCGCTACCAGTCAGATTAGACAGCTGACAGCTCTACTTGGTAAGGAAATAGACACTTTGAGTCATTGTTGAGCTCAAATTACTCAGCGATCGTGGTCAGCTTAAATATTCCCTCTGCTCATATTCCTTCAAAATAACTAGTAAGGAATCCAAGTGGTTCAGACTGCCCAAGGGATAGTAAAACACGCCGTTTGATTAATATCACTATACCTGATAAGATTGTAGAGAAAGTACTCCCAAGAACTCTCATTCTCACTCTCAACTAACTTGAAGGCCCATGCAAGGAGGATGACCCGGTTGTCACCATCAATTCCAACGGCAAAAAGTAGGGTCTGACGAAACTTTGACTTAGTGAATGTTCCATCACTCGCTACTAGCTGAGGCGATACCTTGAATAGATTACTGCTAGAGGACGGACAAATAAACATCCGCTGAAAACGATTGGATTCCTCATTATAACTCAGGTGAAACCAGCCATTCACATCAGCCCTCCTAAGTACATCAATATACTGAGGCAGTACACGGAACTAAGATCTTTCTGTCTCAATATCTCGTCCTTTAAGATGTTGAAGAACCTTATAGGCTGCTGAGTAACTAATTTGCGCATTGTGATGCAGCTGCATGGCGACTTGTATATCTTTCGGTTTGGTATGTTGAGTAATCGTAATTATCTTTGGTACGGTATCATGAAGAAGAAGAAATTGACTTGGCGAGTCACGCTTTGGTGGTGCAAGACCAAGGCATGTTGTATGTACGGCATTTAGAACCGTAATAACTACCTGCTCTTCAACAGCCTTCCAGATTGCCAGGATACGGAAGGTGCAATTTGGTGATACCCGGCATTGGACTAGGCATCTGGACCGATCAGATTTAGTAAACTTGACAGTAAACCCATCCTGCACAGCCCATTTATGCAGCTGGATCTTGAAATCTGCAAAGGTTTCAAACATCTGATGCTTTTGCAGAGCTACTACGGACTCAAAGTTGAATGTCGAGTACGATGGCCTGGTGGAGAGTTGCAGGGTCTCCCCTGAGTTCTCCCTCTCTTCCAGACTCGCCATCGAAGGCGATAAATATGAAGAATTGGTACGTATTTGGTGTAATAAGTCGAGATGGATGAAGAAAGCGAAACTAGTATAAACTCAGGTAGAGTTCCGTTGAGGTAATAGTTTTGGCTCAAGAAATATTTACAAGTTTTTATCCTGGGTAACCAAGGGAGAACGGCGAGAAAGACAAGACCTAAGGGTATCCTGTGAAGAAATTTACTTTTTATGGCATCCTGTGAAAGTGGCTCCCCCGTAGGGGTATCCTGCGAAATAACCGTATTTAATTTTGTATTTTGTAATTCTTTTCTATTTTTTGTAAAAAAAAGGGGAGGAGGTATGATAAGTTTATATAGTTTTGTACGGATATATTGAACTCATTTTATAGGATATTACTCTCTTGAAGATTTTTTTCCTGAGTGGGGGAGGTGATTCGTCTTTTTTCCGTATCTTTGTGGTAATGGCAGTTCATCAGGGTATTCATAGGCTATCACTCGTAACAATGGTCCATAGCGTGGGTTGTAGCTGGGACCAGCAGATAGATGAATGTTAGAGATAGTCGAGAATACCCTAGGAGAGGAGCCTGCCAAAGCCTAACCGGTAAAACACCTTCTAGGCTATGCGGAGAAGAACAGGGAGGAGGGAGGATAACTTTCACTCATATATACCCACGTTCGTAGAGTCCTCATACCCTTTCTTGTACCTCAAGATCGATACCTATTTGCAACAATAGGACAGCAAAGGCCCTTTTGACAGCTGTTTTTCTGGATGTCTCTAGGGATATTGTAAAATCTTATCACAATATATCCTACAGAATAATTGAGGGAGAGGGTAAGGGAAACGTTTCTAATAGCCTGCGGGTACTCAGAAGGGTATGAGAACTTTGTGAATGAAGCTGTAGAGGGCGAATTGGGCGTGGGTGTTATTGGGACTTACGAATGTGCTTGCCAGGTACTGTAGGTGAGGAACGTGCTGAACTCTTACTTTGCTAGCTTTTAGTTATTATTATTATTATTTTTTCTAGTTAAATGGAGATGGGGCGAGGGGTGCGGAGTTGATACTAGGGAGTGGGAGTGGCAGAGTGGAGGCTAGGGTGCTGGGAGAGTTACTTAGCTAATGTTGCTGACTAGTTAGATTGCCTTAAGCTATCTCGTGTTTTCTAGAGAGAGAGACGATCGTTCGTACATCGTGAGTGAAGAGATTAGCGAGAGTGGATCGCCTTTCATTCTTTCTGACCAGACTTCCTTTTCTTCTACTTTACCTTCGTGAATAGCATTGAGCTGAACCGTGAGCTTTCTTTCTTTCCCCTTTCAACCGCCCTTTTCACTACTTTTCTACGAGAAAAGGCTTTCGGTTTGCTAAGTTTCCGGATAGGCATTTGGGCAGGAATTGGGTTTTCAGTACTCAATATGGGAAATTTTCTAATTAGAAGTGATCGCTAGCTTGTTAGTCTTTTGGCGAGTGGCTTGGTCCCGCCCTCTGGGGAGACGTGGCGTGGGCATCACGAAATATCACTCAGGTATATACTCTCAGAAGCTCCCTAGAGACCTAGGGGTCTTGTTCATTCCGGCATTAGCCATAGCCATAATAAGGGGAGAAAAATAACCCTCAGGTCATTTCTTAAAAGTGAGTGAGTACGCATGAGAGCTTCAGTGGTATCAGTAATTTCTGGCTATGGGGTCTGGAGCACAAGATATTGCATCTTCTGGCTTTGCTGCGGCTTCGAAATCTTAGGGTACGTCTGGCTGTATATAGCTTTCCACACAGAATTTTCTGCATATAAGCCTCTTTTCTCTTTCTTTTATTAGACAAGCGCAATCACAAACACACTCCCTGAGCGATAATTTGTCCTTCACTTCCACTCTATTTAGCTTTGCTTCCTTCGCGTTTATCTAGCTATCGACGTTGTTCCACCGTACCCATGCGAGGTCGAGTTCACCTTCCCAATCTCCCGGTATAGCCAGTCGGTCACGAACGCATTTTATCATCACAAGTACGCCTGGTCAGAACACCATCTAACTCCGGGAAGCCATCAGGAACTCCCACTCGGTAAGTTAGCTGAAACGGAAATTCTAGGGTCCTAGCATTTTTTTCGGTACGGTACGCTCCAAAGATAGAGTATTCTAGGGAAAGAACCAAGGAAAAAAATCTAATAAGTATGGAGAACCTGAGTGTACATGTAAAACAAAAGAGATAAACGGTATTCCACTGCGAAGTGAGAGACAAGAAGAAAAATAATGGAAGAGAAGTTTGAGCGAGCGACCGAGGAAAGTAGGGATCATGTCCATATTACACTACAGGACTCCCTAAGCTAATTTGCATTCACGCTCATGCATAAGCCCGCTGTCATATATCGAATACAAAGCAGTAACAATTTTATCCACCTCCACCCCGCCTATAGAAGATAGCATTCATCTAGGAAATGATAGTCGTAAAACGGGCGGTAAGGAAGAGCTGGTGAGAGCGAGAAAATAACAAAAAATAGCTAAGGAGCAGATAACGACGAAGGGAAGAACCGCTATTAAGAGGAGGGTTCGGGCGTCGGGGGGAAAGGGTGTCAATAGTGAAAGGTAGGTCCACGCCTCAGGTGAGCGGTGCTCTGCGACCTTTTTGGTATCTATTAGGATTGGAAGGGAGAGTTTAGGTTCGTTGAGTAATTGAACAACCCCTGCATGCCCACGGGATGCAGCTAGCCCAAGAGCTGTTTCACCAATGAGACTTGGCATGTCAGGGTTGAGATCCTCTCGTTCAAACAGCAACTTTACTATCCTCTCATGTCCCCCCATCGCAGCCCACAAGAGAGGCGTTCGACCATATCTAGTGTCTGCGGTGTTAGGACTGACACCGTTTCGTTCCAATAAGAGCTCCACTACTCCCTCATGCCCGCCTGCCACAGCCCACCAGAGAGGTGTCAGGCCGTATTCGGTGTCTGCTGCATTAGGATTGATATCCTCACGTTGTAATAGCAACTTTGCTATTCCCTCGTGCCCACCCATTGCAGACCACGCGAGTGGTGTCCGACCATATTCGGTGTCTGCGGCGCCGGGATCGATATCCCCTCGTTCCAATAGCAATTTTACAACTCCCGCATTCCCACCCCTCGCAGCCCACCCGAGTGGTGTTCGGCCATATTCGGTGTCCGGGGTGTTGGGATTGATATCCCCACGTCCCAATAGTAACTTGACTACTCCCTCGTGCCCACCCCTCGAAGCCCACCAGAGTGGTGTTCTACCGTGTTTGATATCCGCAGTGTTGGGATTGATGTTCTCTCTTTCCAATAGCAACTTTATGATCCCCTCATGTTTACCTATCACAGCCCACAAGAGCGGCGTTTGACCATATTCAGTGTCTGCAGTGTTGGGATTAATATCTTCTCGTTCCAATAACAACTTTACTACTCCCTCATGCCCACCCCTTGAAGCCCACCAGAGGGGTGCTCGTCCATATCCGATATCCGCCGCGTTGGGGTTAGTATCCTTTCGTTCCAATAGCAACTTTAGGATTCCCTCGTGTCTACCCATCACAGCCCACAAGAGTGGTGTTCGGCCAGACCAAGTGTCTGAGGTGTTAGGACTGACATCCCCCCGCTCCAATAACAGCTTTACTACCCCCTCATACCCATCCCTCGTACCCCACCACAGTGGCGTTCCACCATATTCGGTATCTGCAGCGTTGGGATTGATATCCTCTCGTTCCAATAACAACTTTACGATTCCTTCATGTCTGCCCATCACAGCCCACAAGAGTGGTGTTCGGCCAGATCCAGGGTCCACAGCCCCAGGATTGATGTCCTCTCGTTCCAATAGCAATTTTACTACATCCTCATACCCGTGCTCCGCAGCCCACAAGAGTGGTGTGCGGCCATATACGGTGTCTGCAGTGTTGGGATCGATATCCTTTCGTTCCAGTAGCAGCCTTACTATTCCCTCATGCCTGCCCATCGCAGCCCACAAGAGTGGTGTCCGGCCATATTCGGTGTCTGCAGTGTTGGGATTAACATCCTTCCGCCGTAATAGTATCTTTGTCACATCCTCATGACCTCTTACAGCTGCCCATAGGAGCGCAGTTCTACCCACAGTATCAATTGCGTTAATATTCCATTCCTTCATCGCCACTAGGGCAGCAAATATCTCTACTATCCCAAGAAATGCCGCTCCATGGAGCCCTGTAAAACCATTAGAGCCACCCCTCTTGTAAAATCGCCGGTCCCACCAAGGTCCACTGTTAAAATAATGTAGCAAGAGCAGCTGAGAGGACATATGCTGCTCGAATCCGACCAAAAGCTCCAGTACAAGCGGCCTCACTTCCCCGGTTTTCTCTCTTCTAATATGCTCTCCCCAGTAGCAAGAAGCATATTCGACAAGGGGAACTGCCGACGGGGCCGACCGGGGGGGCGGCGAAAGCCCCCGGACACACTGGAAATTGAGATACGTCAAGCAAACCTCCGCTATCATAGAGTGTGGGCTCCGGAATTGGCTTGGATTATTGGATAAATACTCCTGCAAAGTGACGTGGACAAGCCGGACGGTGGAGGAGTATGCCTCAACCGTGATAAGCCCCAAAGAACACCCCAGGATGGCTCGAATTTCAGGAACGTTTTCAAGATCTAGATCCGCGGATCCTATCTTTACTCCTAAGGCATGGCATAACTCGCGAGTTTGTAATGGCCGCTCCGAATTCGATACCCACATCAAGGCATCGATTCCAAGTTTGGATCTACCCCCGTTCTGCGCCTTCATTCGCTCTAGGGTTGTCGTGTATGCATCCCCCAAACGATTGCCCTTGGTTATCTCGCTCAACTTTTCCCTTCTCGCAGAGATGGTAACCTCTCCCAAGATAGCGTCGATGGTCAGTGAAACAAGGAGGAATCTAGAGACCAGGTTTGGTTAATAGCAGATCATTCCTGAAATGGGGACTGTGGATATCCCTACGCACATTCCTGAGATTCGTTCTGGAATAATTCTTAGGATATCCGATCGCAAGTCATCGCACATCGCATAGTGCTCTGTGTCCATCTTCAACTTATTCTCCAAATATCTTTTGATGTCCCACGTCTTCGGACTGATGGGTACTACTATAACACCAGTAGTGAAATGTCTTGTAATCTCAGTCTCAACCTGAGGCCTCCCAGTGAAAAATATTCGCGCACTCAGTGATTCCTGCAGGATATCCTTCAGTGATATAAGAAGCTCCAGCAGATGCTTAGGAAGGCACTCATCCAAAGCATCAATACAGATAAACACCGGGGGTAATCTGGCAATAGCTTGCTTCAGCATCCGCACCATATCTGGAAGTCGCAGACCTCGACCGCCGACCTCCCTTTTCGCCTTTCGAAACGCCGTTTGCACGTCTTCTGGCACTTCACCCCTAACCAGCAGTTGCTTAAGGATGGCTCCTATGATGTTGGTAGTTGTCTGCTTCTGCTGGTCACGGAAGTCGCAGTAGAACATTGCGACCGCAATTTCTTCCTCGCCAGATTCATCACACAGGTTATCGATCACTAATGAACTAAAATTTCTAGCCATCAGCGATAATTCCTGCTTCTTTCGGATGGGCCGAGCACTTACCTTAGATAAGTCTTCCCTACTCCCGGATCCCCAGGGCAAAACAAGATAGCCTTATCTGATCCACCTTCATTACTCTTCCATTGCCCAAACTCGTTTGTTTCTAAGAGCCAATTCCCCACACCATCGAGCCTGCTAAGACGCATGTCCTGATGCTTTCCCCTGGTGTCTAGTGGCGAGAGCCACTGCATGATTTCTGGGTTCTCGTCGGCTATGACAATTTTGTTATGACTATTTGTTATGTTATTGCAGTTCACATTACCGTTACCAAACGAGGTCGAGTGGGAGGATGTTGTGTGGTCCATAGTGTGTCCAAAGTCCTGGTTGAGAGAGAAATGCTATAGACAACTATGGCAACGATATCGGAGGTTTAGTGAAATTTAGATTAGACCAGCTGAAAAAAGGGCGGGAGGCTCCAACTTCTAGCTTTGCTACCCAATCATCTCCGGCTGAGTGGGTACTAGCACATCTATGACTAACGTCTCCCACGCCATAGCGAGCGCCCGGCATGTCGCGCCACACACCCAAATACTAGCCACTACTAAATCTGGTCTGTGGTTCAGCCAATCACATTGGCTAAACTTGCAGATGACTCGCTATTCCGGGCGCTCGCTATGGTGTGGAAGACGTTATCTCCTTGACTGCTGAAACCGTGGTACGGCAGATCGAACATACTAGTGTGTGTGCAAAAGTACGGCGAACTACAGGGCTCCGTTACTGTTACAACCCCAGCGGTACCTTTCGACTTTTCCGGTATAGTACCGATATTGAGACCAACCACTCCAACAATGACTTCAATGGGTTCCGGACAACAGATATTCTACAGAAGTTGCCATCCTTCCGTCAGTTCCTCAGTGTTCTCGACTCTTTTTCTTTTCCCGATGCCAGGTCTAGCGGGCAGCCCAGCCAAGGCCGCCTCCAAAGATTACATCCCCGTCTGGAGATACTCAATTTTTTGAGTTATTATGGTATAAGGTGGGCGGGATCGGCAAAAACCCCGCCCCCCCCCCAAGTGTACTTGTACTGGACATGTGTTTACAGAGTGAGTGTGTCTTATCGTGCATCACAAGTGCAGACGATTACTGTACAAATAGTCCCCATCGGCGCTACTTTATGTATGAAAGTTACGAGCAACGGGCTGGCGAGACCACCGAACCTCTTTCCTGTTGTTCCATCATCACCCCCGATATCATAAATTGAGACGGGCCGATTACGAAAGGACCCAGAGGGAAAACCGTAGTCCATTCATACAGTATTCTAAGAGAAAATCGAGAGAGAAGAAAACAAAGAAAATGAGTCATCTGGTAAGAGGGCGTTGTAAGGTACAGTACAAATCATTGTTGAAAAAAAATAATTGACTATAAAAAGGGAAGAAAACGAAGAAAAAGAGGAAGGTATACAGTAGATTATGCGCCACGGACCACCACAGGACCCCCTACATTAATTTCTATTCATGCTCGTGAAGAGCTCGCGTTTGTATATCCAACTTAGATCTGTGAATGTTTTGCCCACACCCTACGAAACGGCAGGAACACGGTGGTTAGTAAGGGAGGACCGATGACAAGGAGACAATATAAGAGAAAAATCAAAGAGAAAATAGCCGTTAAAGAACAAATCGCTGCCCAGAGGAAAAGTCGGGTATGGGGTTTTGGCAATGGGGGGCATGCCGGCGGGACATGCGCAGAGGAGCTTTGAGGTGCTCTAGAGCTTCATCAACATCCACTAGGACGGGAAGGGAGGGTTTGCGTTTAGAGAGTAACTCCACAACACCTACATGTCCCCGGGACACAGCTAATTCGAGTGCTGTTTCGCACATGAGGTCTGGGATGTTGGGATCGACATCGTCTCGTTCTAATAGCAACCTTACTACTCCCTCATACCCTCTCTGAGCCGCCCATCCGAGTGGTGTTCGACCATATTTGGCGTCCGCAGTGTTGGGATCAGTGTCCTCTCGTGCTAGTAGCAAATTTACTACACCTTCATGTCCACACCTCGCCGCCCACCCGAGTGGCGTCCGACCACATTTGGCGTCCGCGGTGTCGGGATTGATGTCCTCTCGTACCAACAGCAACTTTACTACTCCTTCATGTCCCCTCCTCGCCGCCCATTCGAGAGGTGTTTGGCCGTGTAAGGTGTCTGCGGTGTTGGGATTGATTTCCTCCCGTCCCAACAGCAACTTTACAACACCCTGGTGCCCGCCCTCCGCAGCCAACGAAAGTGGCGTTTGACCGTATTCGGTGTCCGCAGTGGTAGGATTGGTATCCTCTCGCTCCAATAACAATTTTACTACTCTCTCATGCCCGCTCTCCGCAGCCCACGAGAGCGGTGTCCGATTATAGAAGGTGTCTGCAGTGTTGGGATTGGTATCCTCTCGTTCCAATAGCAACTTTACCACTCCATGATGCCCACACTCCGCAGCCCACGAGAGCGGTGTTCGACCATATTTGATGTCGGCAGTGTTGGGATTGATATCTCCTCGCTCCAATAGAATCTTTACTACTCCCTGATGCCCACATCCCGCGGCCAACGAGAGCGGTGTCTGATCATTCACGGTGTCGGTAGTGCTGGGATTGATATCCCCTCGCTCTAATAGCAATTTTACAACTTCCTCATGGCCGCCCCTCGCAGCCCACAAGAATGGCGTTCGGCCATATTCGGTGTCCGCAGCATTTGGATTGATATCCTCTCGCTCTAATAGCAACTTTACTACTCCCTTATGCCCACCCTTCACGGCCCACCCAAGTGGCGCTCGACCATATTCGGCGTCCGCAGCGTTGGGATTGATGTCCTCCCGCTCTAACAGCAACTTTACTATTCCCTCGTGTCCACCCCCTGCGGCCCACCAGAGTGGTGTTCGACGATATTTGGCATCCGTGGCGTCGGGATTGAGATCCTTCCGCTGTAGTAGTATATTGA
>Ga0307507_10012253_pt1 | contig 10634 bp, 10 predicted proteins | sample 7_EM_MG_FD_207223 | JGI IMG/M metagenome (GOLD analysis project Ga0307507, IMG submission 207223) | Populus trichocarpa ectomycorrhiza microbial communities from riparian zone in the Pacific Northwest, United States - 7_EM | ecosystem: Host-associated > Plants > Roots > Unclassified | place... | reverse complement strand
TACTAGTTAGGAAACAAAGACAACTCCATATGTAAGGAAGGTGCTTAATTAGTGTGTTGAGAAGGTAAGAGACATGAGAATGATTTCAGCTAGTGCAAACGAATATCAAGTATATGAGGGCCAAACTAAATTATGTATTGATTTAAAGCAAGGACATTGCTCATATAGTAAGTGGATCATGACTGGAATCCCATATCAATATGTTATGACTTGTATGCATTATAAGAGAGTTGAGTTGGAAGATGTATGTAGTTGCTATTAGATTATATAAATAATTAAAAAAAAAACATACACTGGGATGTTGCATCCATTACTAAAGGTTGATTTAAAGCTTAAAGGAGTCATAATTGCTTTACATCCAAAAGTAAAGAAGAGTGTGTGTAGACCAGGTTAAAAAAATCAAGACGGAGAATACCAACTTGGCATAATAAGGAAAAGGGCATCCACACTTAGGTGCAATATCTGCAAACAATATAGACATAATTTTAGGACATGCTTAAGAGATAGTGTTGACTAAATTGCAAGTGGCAGTATTCAAGGTTGAAATAAAAAAATTAATTAAAAAGAATTTAAACTTGTCAAGCTTGCGAACCAAGTTAACCAGCTAAACTTGTGAATAGGTCAATGGACTTTATAAAGTTTAATAATATAAATTTTCCCTGAAACTTTTTTTTAATTATATAAGAAAAAAATAAATGATAAAAAAGTCAAGTTTAATTAAGAAAAAATCACCTCACCAAACTCGTAAACCAGGGCAACTCAGGTTACAACCAGCTAAACTTGTGAATAGGTCAATGGACTTTATAAAGTTTAATAATATAAATTTTCCTTGAAACTTTTTTTTAACTATATAAGAAAAAATTAGATGATAAAAAAGTCAAGTTTAATTAAAAAAAAATCACATCACCAAACTCGTAAACCAGGGCAACTCAGGTTACTTTAGCAAACCCGCAAACCATGCTAACTTTATATAAAGGTAAAATAAAAAGAAACAAATTATAAAGTCAAATTCTCAACCATCCCAATATTAAAAGACAAAATCGACAAAAAAATTTTGAAAAAAAATCATAACAAAAATTCAAAAAAAAAACAAAACATTGTGGATTACTATTGTCATTCGCATTGTAATGTGTATGGATGACCAGTGGTTTTTTCACACTTTTTATTTTTTGTTATTTTATAAAGTTTAATAACATGAATTTTCTATAAAAATATTTTTTTAACTATATATAAAAAAATAAACTATAAAAGGTCTAGTTCAATTATAAAAAAGAAAAAAAAAGACAACTCATCACATTCGTAAACCGAGGCAACCTAGGTTACCTTGACAAACCCGTAAACCACACTAATCTCATATAAAATCAAAATATAAAGAAGTAAATTATGAATCTAAACTCTCAACAATCTCAATTTTAAAAGATGAAATTAACAAAAATATATTTGAAAAAAATCATAACAAAAATTAAAATATATATATGTGTGGGGGGGGATTACTATTGTAATCCACAGTGCAATGGGTGTTGGGTGAACAGTGATTTCCTCACATCACTTAATTTTGTTACTTTATAAAGTTTAATAAATTATTTTTCTTTAAAACTATTTTTTTAAGGATATGAGAAAAAAATAAACTATAAAAAAGTCAAGTTCAATTAAAAAAAAACTTCACCAAACCCATAAACTAGGGCAACCTGAATTATTTAGACAAACTCGCAAACCACGCCAAACATATAGAAAGACAAAATAAAAAAGAAAAAATTACAAAGCTAAATTCTTAACAATCTCAATATTAAAAAATAAAATTGATAAAAATAATTTTTTTAAAAAAATTAAAACAGAAAAACAAGAAATGGAAAAAAATATCATACAAAAATAAAAATAAAAACTAATATAAAAGAAACACTGTATCAATCCATGATTTATCTCCGATGCTTCCTCATATACTCTAGCTTTTTTAAAAAAAACTAAAATTTTAATTATTTTAATATTAAAAAATAAAATAAATAAAAATAATTTTTTAAAAAAATATAACAAGAAAAAAAAATTCATGTGATCAAACAAAAATAATATAAAAACTAATATAAAAAAAATTATATCAATTCATAAATTTAGATAAAAACTAGAATACTTTCTCCACGTGATTTACCTTTTCTTTTAATTTTAATTAGGCCATAATGAGGCCATACTTAGTGTCTCTCTCACCAGTCACCACTGCCTGCTTTCCTACTACTTTCTCTCACGAACGAACTGGGAGATCGGTTTCCCTTCGAAATTTTGCCAAACCACAACATGGTCAGTAACTTTTCTCTCTCTTTCTTTCTGAGCTATTACTTTCTTTAACACACATGCAATAATAGAGAAAAATTAGGGTTTCATTTACTATATTAATTTATTGTTAAAGATACACACATTTATGCTTGGCTATACATGGGTTGTGCTTAGTTTTTGCTGTTTTGAATCGTTGATTCTGCATATGATCATTTCTTTATATTTGGTTTTGCCTATTGAAGCCTAATTGTGATTTAGAGTTTTGACTTTATAGAGATTTTTTTGGCTTGCATTGCTGCTAAAAAGTGGAACACCCCGTTAGGGTTTTGGAACTTCTGGCATGGCATAGCATTGAATTACAAACTGAATTGGTGCATTTTGGGATCTGAGTTGTTTTGAGAATTTTCTTCTTAAAGTGCAATGTTGATTGTAGGAGCTGTGCCCTTGCGTAAAAAATATCCTTCTACTGGATTTTGAAGGGAAGCGTGTGGCTTCCAAGTATTTTTGTGATGACTGGCCAACTAATGGTGCCAAAGAAGCTTTTGAGAAAGCTGTGTTTAACAAGACTCAAAAGACTAATGCACGCTCGGAAGGTTAGCCATTTGTCTCCTGCTTAAACTACTCTTAAGGACTTTCTTTTTGCGTGTTTGTAAGCGTTTAGTTCATGCCTGGGATTATTTTCATTATGTATGAGTTCACCTTCTGTGCTGCTTGTGTGGGGTTGGCTATCGCCCATGGCATTTCATATTCTTGCTGGTTAGATCAATGAGAGAGTAATATACTGTGCTCTTCCTGGTTTTTAATTTCACTGGTGCAATAAAAGTTTAAAAAAAAAGGTAACATGTAATTTTCTGTTGGCACTCATGGAGCATGGTTGAGGTTTCTTCTTCCAGGGGCAATACGTTCACATGTTTTGCAAAGTTCAGTTGTTTGTGGTTTACTGAATCTGTGGCATTGAGTTTCATGACCCTTTTAGTGACAGTGGTGGGGGCAACACATTGAAATGTTTTGCAAAGTTCAGTTTTTTTGCAGATTACAGAATCTTGTTTGTGAACAACATCTCCTCACTGCCATATTAATGAATTATGGTTATCACTACTGGTTGGCTCTGCTCAATTTTCGGTTATCACAGCTTCTGTATTAATATCTTGTGACCTTGTCTACAGTTGAGGTAACAATGCTTGAGAACAACATTGTTGTTTACAAGTTTGTTCAAGATCTACACTTTTTTGTTACTGGAGGTGAAGAAGAAAATGAGGTCATCTTAGCCACAGTCCTTCAAGGGTTCTTTGATGCAGTTGGCCTTCTCCTTAGGTTTTTGCAATGCCACTTCTTACCTTGTTCTTCCATACATTTTTATGCTGTCAGTACATATTGCCACCCTTTCTGTTATTTAATTTCATATCCATTTTAATCATTCTTTGTTTCAGAGGCAATGTAGAGAAAAGAGAGGCACTTGAGTATCTAGATCTCATCCTGCTGTGCATTGATGAAATTGTTGATGGCGGGTATGCAATGTGCTCTTCTTATGCAAATGAGTTGCTTATTTTTTTTCCTTTAGCTGATATGTAGTTTGTTTCTTCTTTTCTGTCATTATTTAAACATGTCCTTTAACCTGCTGAACTCCTGAAAGGGAAACGTTGGATCCATGGATAATCTACTTGTCATAGTAAATTTGTGGAAATAATGTTAAAAAGAATTGGATCATTAATGATAGCCAAAGCTTCACTTTAGTTCTAAAGTTACCTCAGTTACATCCAGAAATGTTCTCAAACAATTTTGCTACGTATTTTTTACTCATTTACTTCAGAGGCTATCTCTTATCACCCAGAAATAACTCTTGACACGTCCTGATGCAGTATTATTTTGGAAACCGATGCAAATGTCATTGTGGGGAAGGTTGCAAGTCATAGTACAGTTGCTGAAGGATTGTCTGAGCAGGTATTGCTATTCCAGCGGACTTCCTTTCTTCCAACCTTGAATTTAGAAAAATATAGAGTTGTTGGACAAATTGGTAATCGTTGCTACAGTATGTACTATAAACTTCTGCTTTCTTTGCAGACATTCTCACAAGCACTGGCAACTGCACGGGAACATCTAGCAAGGTCCCTTCTTAAGTGATAATTGCACCAGGAAAAAGGTGAGGAAAATAGAGGGTTCTTCTGTGTATATATTCACTTGCTTTGTAAGCACCAATTTCTCAAGATAGTCCCTCCTTGATGTAATCAACTCAATGGGCGTCCATAAGCTCGTCTGACTTGATCATATTTTGGTTTGTGTTGCTCAGACCTCTGTTTGGTCGAAACTATTCAAAGAAAGTATAATTTAGGCAAAGAGGAGCTTTTAAATTATTCAGTCTTCGAATGAATGAATGTCACCTCTGCTCCGTTGTTGCAGCAAGTGATGCTTAACAGCAACGAGTGTTTTAACTGTTTCTCACTTCACATCACAGTCTATCCCGGTGTCTATATCTGTATAAATAAATAGCTTAGTTCTGAGTTTGATTGGGGGGGTAATATGACCAACCTTCTAAACTCGAAGGACCAAGTGGTAATCTGCCAGCTTGTGTTTAATTTAAGTCCATTCTCAAGTTATACCAAGCAGCCGTGCTTGCTATCCAAAGCAGTTTCGTTTGTTTCACTGTGCATGACTTGAAGTTGCTTCTTCATGTCTCGCATGGTCGAACTGCAGGTTAACTAATGTCAGATTCTGCAATGTAAGATAACCAGTATTCTTTAGCATCCTCGCGGGCTAGAGGACTTTTGCATGTCTTTTTATAAAATAATCTGTGCCCATCATGCAGCAATTTGTCTCCTATTTACAAGCTTGCTCAGCTGGAACGACACCCAGACTACAAGGATTTAGCAATGAAGCTTCGAAACTGCATGTCGTTGCAATTGCAGTCGGTCGTTGCTAAGAATTTCGAAAAAGCTCCATTGAAGCCATGAGCATTAGGCTTTTCAGAGGAACACACAACTGCATGAAAAGGTGGTGATCCAAATTTTACCACAGCGACTACCTATATATAAATGAAGTCCAGCCCCAACTGTACTCCATAATAGAATCATAGAAATATATTCAATAAGATCATTTTTACCCAGTAACAATGGTGATAAATGTGGTAATGTCTTAATTAAAAAAAACCTTCAGAAGATATATATCCGATCCAAGGAATTAACATAAGATCTCTTTGAGCAGGAAGCATTGGTTGGTGCGTTTTTCTTCCATGACTTCGCTCAAATCTAATTTACTTTCTGTCTGCAACTGAATTACATAAACATATGCATTTACTTAACTTTTTTCCTAACAAAAAAGTGAAGTCACCGATGACTTGCCTTGAATTAGCATAATGTCTTCATTGGATGAGAACATAATCCACATCATCTGAGAAAATATCTCCAGAAGTTGGTGGCAAGTTATTGCGACGCACAGTTTTACGAACTTGGGCATGAGTCTCTGCCTCGTGCTGGAACATCTTTACTAATTCTTGCAGCTCCAACTTTTTTACTTGAACCTGCTCTTCGGTGACTGGCTTCTTCAGTCCAAGGTAAAGTAACCCAACAGCAATCAGCACCAATCCTACGAAGAGGAGGATGCCAGTAAATAGAGCAAATGCATATGGTGTACCAGATGCTCCAGGTATCCCATCAACATTGATCCCAAATAACCCAGTGATGATAGAAAGCACAAGACCACAGCCTCCAAAAACAGCCAAATTATGGGTTACACGAAGGCTTCTATCCTGCATAAGAGGAGAAAAGAAACAAAAAACGAGGGATTTCTCAAATCAATCCAGGAAGAAATGAAGATATGATCATATCCCCCACAAACACATGCACACACCCTCCAAAACAAACCTGCAACCATGCCCGAACAGTGCTTTGCATAACATCTTGAATAGTAAACAAACGACCTCGAACAGCTTCTTGCTCCTCTATCATTTGTCTTGTACTCTTTCTTATTTCCTCCAGCAACATTCTTGCTGCATTTCCCCTCAAATGATGTAGAAGCTCGAAAACAATCTCCTCTCTTGCGTGGAGTGACCATTTCACTCTGATAACCTGCAAATGAATAGCCCCTGGTTTTGGTACTAAATGGAACAAACATGCATTCCCTTGGGAAGTGAGAAGTAAGAAAATATGCCAACTCCAAAACAATGGGATTTTGCTGGCAGATACTTTTATGGACCACCAGGTCTTAAAAGCGCCATCTGGATTTTATAACTGCCATGTCTAGACCAAGGAAGTTTCAATGTCTAAATATCATCAGATCAAGATTTGCTCGTCAGAGCAGTGAGCATGACAGCTGTCAGATACTCATGGAATGGCAGAACAAGCACAAATGTACAATGTATATATACAAGCGATGAGACAGAAATCAGAATGTATATGCATAAAAGAGTTTCAACAATTGGAACTACCTGTCTTGACAACCTTCTGATTTCTTGGTTCAAGATAATACTGAAGAGACTCATATCTTCATAGTTTCTCCTGTTCATAGCAATTTATGTAACAAAACTTATATATGATATAGTAACAAATCCAAGTTTGGAAAAGTGCACATGTCTTTTCAACCTGTTCACAAACTTCAGCTCAATCTCATCTGCTTCCCCGAATATAGATTTTCGAAACAGCCTAAAAAATTAAGAGATGAAAACAAAAACTTGAAGTTAGAAAAAGAAAAGGATACATAATATATGCTAATATCCATTCATCTTCTCAGAATAAGTTATTTTCCTAAAGACAGTGCAGGACAAGACACGGGTGAGTTGGTACAGAGAAGTGATTTGAAGACAGTTGTTTTGTAAAAGAAAGTAGGAACAGAAAGGAACACATGACATGATACAGTTTTGCTGAAGTGCTAACGGTAAATACTTGTTCTTTTAATCATGCATTTTCATTTTTCATCTGAAAAACAAGAGGGAATTAGTTTTGCTATCAGCAAAAAAGAGGCCAGGTTCTCAGATATATTGCATGGATGCCATTGGCCTGCAGATGGTGCATTTGTCGTCCAAAAGAAGGGAAAAAATCGAATGGAAAAAAGCATGATTTCAAATTAAATTAAGCCATGAATATGTAACATAGTTTAGTTTCAGTGGTTTCCATTACCTATCATCCCACCTAGACATCCGACTAGCTAGTTGTGCAATGACCTCATGCACTGTCTTTGGACCATTACAGCCTCCAAGAAAAAGAAGTTCCTGACCAAATCAGGGCACCAAAGGGATGAATCAATAATCAAGTGACTTGAATACTTAATTAACAACACTTGTTTCAGTACTCTAGTCCACTTGAAAACTCCGAGTCATGAATAAACCTGAACTTCAGTGATACCCAAAACATTCACTCTTGACACATGCCCCTTTATGTGCAGTGCAGTTATAAGAAAGTTTTGTGCATGCCAGGAGCGCAGTACAACAGGAATGTCATCCTCATCAACAAATGGATCGCCGGCGGATTGTCCCAAGAGCTCAAACAGCAGACCTCCAGCAACCCTTACTGGGACCTAGATAGGAACACAAATCATGACAATTAATAATAATCAAGTAGAATGTCATGGGAGAAAAACTAGGAACCTATTAAAACCATTTTTTTTTTTTTACAAATTTTAATCAACTTGATATAAATATAATGAAATACAAATTCATGTAGTCTGTCATGTACAGACATCTCTTGGATCCAACAATTTTCACTTTCTTCCCTTAAGCCAAGGACCCATTCTTCAACTTTACATGGATATACAAAATACGTGAGATATGATAGGCTATAATTTACACTGCACAGACACATAATTCATTCCAGGTTACAATTTACAAAACAAGAAAACAACACAACACTGAACTTATCCAAGGATGAATCTCAGCAACTTTAACATAAGATGGATTATATGCCTAGGTGGGCACAAATACTACATTTTCCCTTGGACATAGGCTGTAAGTTCAACGTCTTCCCCTTCCTACATTTGCATGATTGCATCTATTCAACTAAAGGGAAAACTCCCAGTTCTTATCTTGTTAAAGTGGTTTCTTCCTCAACCTCTGCGAATTGTAGAGTGTAGGCACTTGGCATAGACCATTGCTACCTGGGCATTCTATTTAAGGATTCAGATTTTAATTTAAAATATCTATCAACTAGCCCTTTTATATGAACTCCTTTCCTAATAACTGCCATACATTTTCTCTCAGAAAAAACCACAAACAACAGTACAGAGGAGTTGAACCTGGAACCTCCAAGTTTTTATCCAGCAGTTGCTCTATATACACAGGTTCACAAAGTTATGGTGATAGTGACTGTAACATGCTCAAACAAGATAGCCTTATATTCATGCTAGAAATTATATCATCAACATAAAAATTTAGAGAAATTAAAATAAGAGGAAAACATTACACTAAAGAAACAATGGGTTACTTGAGAGAGAGGAGAATGAGGAATGTGAAGGTTCATTTTTCTCATAGCTTTTATACAATAATTCAAAGAAGGTAATATCACAGTCACAGTCACGGTCACATATGATGAACGTTTCAAATAGGCCAGTCACCAACAGTTTTCCACTACACAAACAATCCAGGCCCCCTTTTTTCATGCCACATAAATTGACCTTGGCTGAAGAAGCACAAAAGGGAGTTCAAGTATTTTAAGCACCACCCATCCATGTTAAGGAATAGCTATAACTTGAAATACAAAAGAAACTATCCACTACCTCATAAAGAAGGTGCTTCATCCGCTCACTGATGAGTCGACTTTCATCTCTCAAAGCTAAACTGATGGCAGGATGTAACCACTTAGCATTGTTGAGCCATGCCTGGACAGAGGTGTGACTTGCGGCGACATGACACCACCAAGTAGGGCCGGCTGGACGCTCCCAATAGGGAGCTGCTAAATCTGCAACAGTAGGACCGAGTTCATCATCCGGCAACCCTACTTGCTGCGTTGGCCAGTCACCGTCAATTTGCACAGTTTGGACAAGCTGAGAAATCCTAGCCCAGCCAATGGGTATCCAACGGCCATCCTCATGCCTGTCCTGTCTTGATGGGAGGATCTTCTTCTGAGCATCAGAAGAAGGGGCATTGCGATTAACAGACGACGATTCGAATAAATTGCAAGTCTCCTGTCTCTCAGGCATTCCGCCATCCTTTGATAACTCACTATTAACTGTGTGTCTGGTGCTAAACATGTTGGAGGAAGAAGGAGTTGTGGTTGAGGGAGTGGATTTGGGAGTACGCCTCGGAGAGAATTCAAAGGCACAAATAAGTCCATCTGTCCAAACATCACTCCCAGGCATAACATCTCTTCCGCCGTTACCATAAACCTTGCTCTTGTTTTCTGATTTCATGATTTCATGCACCGAAGAGGGACTCTCAATCATCATGCTGCCCTGTTCCATCTCTTCTTCCTTTCTTTTCTTTTCCGACTCGTCTGTGCATATTCAGATTTCAACTGAAAAATGACATTCACCTGAAGCATCACAGAGAGGAGATGTTTAGGGTAAGGGTGAGGGACAGGGTGAGAATAAACAGCGACAAAGAGCTTGGAAGGGGGGGAGCCTGCTTGCTTTTGCCGTCCGTTTCCCATCTATTCCTTTTGCCCAAAGAATAGGGTTCTTAAATTAAAGTTAAAATCACTGTGATCGCAGACACTCCCGCAGTTAAATTGCGTTTTTGTCCTCCGTTGAGAAAATTTGATGGCCTATTGACCATCAAAAGAGCAGAGCACATGCATCATCCAGTCTTTTTCTTCTTCTTTTTTTTTTTTTGACAGTAGAAGACGTTTTCGAGATCCAATTCCCATTCATAAAGGTATTATTATTATTATTATTATTATTAATAAAATAGTTTTTTATTATAATAAATTCGATTACAGTGATTTTATAAATAAATTAAATTCATACATGTTCATGGAATGTTGGAATGTAATTGGTATAGTTTTCAAACCTGTACTGGCTTGGTACATCTATACGAAATTTGGTGGCTAAACTAGTTCATATAGGTAAAAGATAGAAATAAACAAAAACCCCATAAAACGGAGTGTATCTGCTAAGTTAATTCATGATCCAAATGAATAACTCCGCAAAATCTGGTAAAAGTTTCTTTTTTTAAAATGTATTTTTTCTTTTTATTAAAGATTTTTTTTATATATTTTTTAGTTAATTATTAATCTTCTTAAATTTTACTAGAAAAATATATTATTTTTTCAACATATAATTTTAAACTTTAGTATATAATATATATATTCTATACTCACAAGAAAAAAATTATACTTTTTCAATATAAAATATACATTCTTTTTTATTTAAATACTTTAAACTTAAAAAAAATTCTAAAAATTCTTTTAAAATAATCTTTTAAACTTCATTACTAACCTAAACTATAC
>Ga0307507_10012252_pt1 | contig 10635 bp, 11 predicted proteins | sample 7_EM_MG_FD_207223 | JGI IMG/M metagenome (GOLD analysis project Ga0307507, IMG submission 207223) | Populus trichocarpa ectomycorrhiza microbial communities from riparian zone in the Pacific Northwest, United States - 7_EM | ecosystem: Host-associated > Plants > Roots > Unclassified | place... | reverse complement strand
CCCAGACCTGCGGCCGCATCACCATTCCGGGACCGCCGCCGTACGGGCTGTTGTCCACGGCCTTGTGCACGTCGTGCGTCCAGTCGCGCAGGTCGTGCACGTCGACGCTGATCAAGCCCTTGTCGATTGCCTTGCCGAGCAGCGCGGCCCTGATCGGGTCGAGGTACTCGGGGAAGATCGTCAGAACGTCAATCCGCATCGAGCAGACCTTCCGGCGGGTCGATGACGACCTTGCCCGCCTTCACGTCCACGCTCGGCACGATCTGGCGCACGAACGGCACCAGCAGCTCGCCACCGCCTTCGCGGTTGACGACGAGCAGCTCACCGCCCGCGCCGTGCGCGATCTCCTTGACGGTGCCGACCTTCGCCCCGTCCAGCAACTCCACGACCAGGCCTTCGAGCTCGTGGTCGTAGAACTCGTCCGGATCGTCGGTCGGCGGCAGGTCGTCCGTGCTGCCCAGCAGCAGCGTGCCGCGGAGCGACTCCGCGACGTCCCTGGTCAGCACTTCGTCGAAACGCACCAGCAGCCGCCCGGAGTGGTTCCGGGCGGCTGCGACGGTGAGGGTGCGCGTCGTTCCATCGCGCAGCTTCGCGACCAGTGCCGAACCGAGCGCGAACCGCATCTCAGGTGAATCGGTGCGCACGTCAACGGCGAGTTCGCCGGTGATCCCGTGCGCCTTGGCCACGCGGCCGACGACGACGTCCATGCCCTACTTCTGTGTGCTTGTTGTGGCTAGTACGCTGACCAATCCTTGCCGGGCATTTCCGGGCCCAGCACGATGGATCCACCTGGACGACGGAACTCCCCGACAAGGGTTACCGGTCAACGCACTACCGGTCGGTGTCGACCACGTCGACGCGAACGCCACGGCCGCCAATGCCGGCCATGACGGTGCGCAGGGCGGTGGCGGTACGACCGCCGCGCCCGATCACCTTGCCGAGGTCGTCCGGGTGGACGTGCACCTCGAGGGTGCGACCGCGACGAGTGGTGACCAAGGTCACCCGGACGTCGTCCGGGTGGTCGACGATGCCACGAACGAGGTGTTCGAGGGCGTCAGCCAACAAACTCACGCCTCGACCTTGGGCGCCTCGGCGGCAGGTTCCGCGTCAGCCTTCTTCGCGGACTTCTTCTTCGGGGTGGTGGCCTCGGCCATCGGCTCCGAGGACGCGGCGGCCAGCGCGGCTGCGAACAGCTCGGCCTTCGGCGTCTTCGGCTCCTTGACCTTCAGCGTGCCCTCGGCGCCCGGCAGGCCCTTGAACTTCTGCCAGTCACCGGTGATCTCCAGCAGACGCTGGACGGACTCGGTCGGCTGCGCGCCGACGCCCAGCCAGTACTGCGCCCGGTCGGAGTCGACGTCGATGAAGCTCGGCTCCTCCTTGGGGTGGTACTTGCCGATCGTCTCGATGGCCTTGCCGTTGCGGCGGGTGCGAGCGTCCGAAACGATGATCCGGTAGTAAGGCTGACGGATCTTGCCAAGCCGCTGAAGCTTGATCTTGACGGCCACGGGTACTGGTACTCCTCAAGCTCTCGTATACCAAGGTGCGGGCGCTCGTCACCCGAGTGGGGCACGGGTGGGAAAGCCCAAAGAACATGGCGCCACAGCACGGTGAGAGGGTCCGGCCTCGGCGAACAACCAGCCATTCTGCCAGACGGCCCGCGCTATGGCCGAATCGGCTGGGCGAAAGCCACCAGATCGACCCCCGCGGAGGTCAGTGAGGCGCGCACCGCACGGGCGTGCGCGACCGCTCCAGGGGTGTCGCCGTGCAGGCAGAGCGACGCGGTGTCGATCTTGAGGACCGTGCCGTCGACGGCCACGAGCTCGCCGTGCTCGGCCAGCCGCAGGGCCCGCTCGACGATCGCCGCGGTGTCCGTGAGCAGCGCGTCCGGGTCCCGGCGCGGCACCAGCGTGCCTTCGGGCGTGTACCCGCGGTCCGCGAACGCCTCGGGCACGGCACGCAGCCCGGCGACCTCGGCGGCGGCGAGGAGCCGTGAGCCGGGCAGGCCGAGCACGGGCAGGTCGGCGAACGCCCGGACGCCGTCGACGACCGCCTTGGCTTGGGCCTCGTGGTGCACGGCGGCGTTGTAGAGCGCGCCGTGCGGCTTGACGTAGGCGACCGCCGTGCCCGCCGCCCTGGCGCACGCGTCGAGCGCGCCGACCTGGTAGAGCACCTCGTCGGCCAGTTCGCCGGGGTCGACGTCGATGAACCGGCGGCCGAACCCGGCGAGGTCGCGGTAGGACACCTGCGCGCCGACCGAGACCCCGCGCGCCGCGGCCAGCGCGCACACCCGGCGCATGGTCGAGGGGTCGCCCGCGTGGAAGCCGCAGGCGACGTTGGCGCTCGTCACCACGTCGAGCAGCGCGTCGTCGTCGCCGAGCGCCCAGACGCCGAACCCCTCGCCGAGGTCGCTGTTGAGGTCGATCACGTCGGCATCACTCCCAGTGCCACGAGCAGGAACGTCAGGCCGGGCAGGAAGTTGTTCACCACGTGCGCCACGACGCTCGCGGTGAGCCTGCGGGTGATCAGCCGGGCGATGCCGATGGGCAGCGCGATGACGATCAGCAGCGATGTGCGCAGCGGTTCGAGGTGACCTGCCGCGAAGATCAGCGTGGTGAGCAGGAACGCCGCCCACCGGCTCCAGCCCTGGCGTTCGATCGCGCCCCACAACAGGCCGCGGTAGATCAGCTCCTCGCAGACCGGGCCGAGGAAGCAGACGTAGAGGAACATCACGATCGCCGCCGACACCGGCATGGCCGTGCCGCCGACCAGTTCACCGATCGCCGAGGTCGCGTTCTGGTCGCCGACGAACCGCGCCCACACCATCGCGGCCACGTAGGTCAGCAGGATGCCCAGCGCGCCCAGTTTCAGCCCGACCTTCACGTCCGCCCAGTCCCAGCCGAGCCTCAGGTCGATCAGCGGGCCGTTACCGCGCACGTGCGTGATCACGACGGCCACGACCGCCGCCAGCACCGTCGGCACCATCGAGCCGATCAGCACGAACGACACCGAACTGGTGACGTTGGTGCCCGACGTCGTGGCTATGGCGGTGATGAACACGGCACTCAGGATGAGGACGGCCTCCACGAGCAGGAACGCGCCGAAGCCCCAGCGCTGTCCCTCCCGTTCGGGCTCGGGCTCCCGGCTCACCGCGCGGACGCTGGCCAGGAGGCCCGGCTGCTGCGGTGTGGGTTCGAGCGGTGGGTTCACGGGACATCACCCTAATCAGGAGGCGCCTACGTAGAGATACACCGCTGGGAGCAGGTTGTTCGTGGCGTGCGCCACGATGCTCGACGAGGTGCGCCCGGTGATCATCCGGGCGGTGCCGATGGCCATGCCCTGCGCGAAGAGGCCGAGCGTTCGCCAAGACTCCTCGTGGAGGAAGGCGAAGATCAACGCGGTGAGGGCCAGGATGACCACCTTGGGGATGCGGTGGTGTTCCAGGGCCTTCCACAGGGCGCCTCTGGTGAGGAGTTCCTCGGTGATCGGCGCGCCGGCGAAGACGAACAACGCGGCAACGGCCAGCCAGACCGACTTGCCGCCGGAGAGCAGGCCGATGTCTTCCAGGGCCGAGCGGGTGCCTGCCGTGTCCCGGCGGATGCTGAGGAGCAGGACGCCGGCTATCCAGGCGACCAGCAGGGAGAGGCCACCGCAGGCCAGGCCCACCTTGAGGTCTCGCCAGGTCGGCTTCAGGCCGAAGTCTTCGGTTGGGCCGTTGGATCTCAGTTTCGAGATGGCGGCTGGGCCCGCGCCCAGGAAGAGGTTGGGGAGGAAGAGGAGGAGCAGCAACGGGCCCAACACCGGTGGGCTGCTGACGTCGAACTCCTCGAATCGGTCAGCGGTCAGCGCCGTTACCGCGAGGGTGGACAGGTAGTAGCCGGCCAGGCCGGTGAAGAAGGCGGCGAACGCCCAGTGTGCGCGTTCGGGGGTTGGTTCCTCCACTTGCACGAACCTACTGGTGCTGGGTGGGGAAGGCTGAACGGGTCGACCCTGATGGGGGTGTTCGGTCGGTGTTCGGTGGGGCGTCGGTCAGGTAGTCACGTTGACGTCACGCGGGTGCGAGGGTACTGGAGCGGCGAGCTCCAGTTACTTGACCGGCGCTCTAGTGGATCCTGCCCCTGAGCATGATCAGGCTTGGCGTGCGGAGTGCGGCCAGGTTCTTGCGGGGGTCGTCGGCGTAGACGACGATGTCGGCGGCCGATCCCTCGGTGAGGCTGGGGTAGCCGAGCCATTCTCGGGCCGCCCAGGACGCTGCTCCGATGGCCTGCTCGGCGGTCATGCCTACGCGGTGCAGGGCTTCGATCTCGTCCACGATCAGGCCGTGTGCGACGCCGCCGCCCGCGTCCGTGCCCGCGTAGACGGGGACGCCTGCTTCGATGGCCTTGGCCACCGTGTTTCCCACGCCGGCGTGCAAGGAGCGCATGTGGGTGGCGTAGGCCGGGTACCTGGTGGCGCTGTTCGCGATTCCGGGGAAGTTCTCGATGTTGATCAGTGTCGGCACCAGGGCGGCGCCGGAAGTGGCCATTTGGGTAATCGTGTCGTCGGTCAGGCCGGTGCCGTGTTCGATGCAGTCGATGCCCGCCGCCAGCAGGCCTGGTAGGGCGTCCTCGCCGAAGACGTGCGCGGTGACGCGGGCTCCGGCCTCGTGGGCGACCTTGATCGCATCGGTGAGGACGTCGTCCGGCCACAGGGGGGCCAGGTCGCCTTGGGAGCGGTCGATCCAGTCGCCGACGAGCTTTACCCAGCCGTCGCCGTAGGCGACCTGCTCGGCCACGGCGTTGGGCAGGTCTGCGGGGTCCTCCACGTCCGTGCCCAGGTACGGGATGTAGCGCTTCGGGCGGGACAGGTGTTGGCCCGCGCGGATGATTCTTGGGAGGTCCAAGCGTTCCTGCAACGGGCGGGTGTCCAGTGGGACGCCGCAGTCGCGGAGCAGCAGCGTGCCCGCGTCCCGTTCCACCTCGGCCTGCACGGCGGCCTCGGCCAAGTCCACCGGGCCCTTCAGGCCGATGCCCACGTGGCAGTGCGCGTCCACCAGACCGGGCAGCAGGTAGCCGCCATCCAAGACGGTGCGGGCGCCTGGAACCTCGCGGGTTCGGATGCGCCCGTTCACCACCCACAGGTCGCGCTGGTCGCCGTCCGGCAGGACGACGCCGCGCAGGTGCAGACCGCTCATGGCTCCACGTTCATCAGGGGGTACGGACGCCGGTCACTTGCCGAACTTGAGCTTCGACGGGTCGAAGCCGGGGGGGAGCTGGTCCATACCGCCCAGGCCCGGAGGCAGTTCGGGGGCGCCGCCCGCGCCGGGGGGCATGCCCGGCATACCACCGGGGAACATGCCGGGGAAGCCGCCGCGGACCTTGGGCGGGGTCGGGCCGCGTCCGCCCTTGCCCTTCTTGCCCTTCTTGCCCTTGCGGTTGTTCTTGCCGCCACCGCCGCCGGGCATTCCGAAGCGGCCCGCCATCTGCGACATCATCTTGCGGGCGTCGAAGAAGCGGTTGACGAGGTCGTTGACATCGCTGACCTTCACGCCCGAGCCGTTCGCGATGCGCAAGCGGCGGGACGCGTTGATGATCTTCGGGTCGTCACGCTCGGCGGGCGTCATGCCGCGGATGATGGCCTGCACCCGATCGAGGTGCTTCTCGTCCAGCATGGCGAGCTGGTCCTTCATCTGGCCCGCGCCGGGGAGCATTCCGAGCAGGTTCGCGATGGGGCCCATCTTGCGGATGGCGAGCATCTGCTCGAGGAAGTCCTCCAGCGTGAGCTGGCCGGAACCCATCTTCTGTGCGGCGACCTCGGCCTTCTCCTGGTCGAAGGCCTGTTCGGCCTGCTCGATCAGGGTCAGCATGTCGCCCATCCCGAGGATGCGGCCTGCCATCCGGTCGGGGTGGAAGACGTCGAAGTCCTCCAGCTTCTCGCCGTTGGACGCGAAGAGGATCGGCTGGCCGGTGACCTCGCGAACGCTCAGCGCGGCACCACCGCGGGCGTCGCCGTCGAGCTTGGTCAGCACCACGCCGGTGAAGCCGACGCCGTCCGCGAAAGCCTGCGCGGTGTTCACCGCGTCCTGACCGATCATCGCGTCGACGACGAACAGGACTTCCTCGGGCTGGACGGCGTCGCGGATGTCCTTGGCCTGCTGCATCAGCTCGGCGTCGACCCCGAGACGACCAGCGGTGTCGACGAGCACGACGTCGTGCTGCGCGCGCCGCGCCTCCTCGATGCCGCGGCGGGCCACGTCCACCGGGTCGCCAACGCCGTTGCCGGGCTCGGGGGCGAACACCGGGACGCCCGCGCGCTGGCCGACGACCTGGAGCTGGTTGACCGCGTTGGGGCGCTGGAGGTCGCACGCGACGAGCATCGGCGTGTGGCCCTGGCCGCGCAGCCACTTCGCGAGCTTGCCCGCGAGGGTCGTCTTGCCCGCGCCCTGGAGACCGGCGAGCATGATCACGGTCGGCGGGTTCTTCGCCAGGTTCAGCCTGCGGGTCTCACCGCCGAGAATGCCGACCAGCTCTTCGTTGACGATCTTGATGACCTGCTGGGCCGGGTTCAGCGCGCCGGAGACCTCCGCGCCCTTGGCGCGCTCCTTGATCTTCGCGATGAACGTGCGCACCACGAGCAGCGCGACGTCGGCCTCCAGCAGCGCCACCCTGATCTCGCGACAGGTGGCGTCGATGTCGGCCTCGGACAGCCGCCCCTTGCCCCGCAGGTTCTGCAGGACCGCGGTGAGCCGGTCGGAAAGGGTGTTGAACACGGTGCCGCCAGACCTCGCACGTCGTCGGATAGAGCAACGGCCAGCGTAGCCGCACCGGGTCAGTCGGGTGTCACGGACAGCCGCACGCGATCCCGCCGGGTCAGCACGGTCAGCGCGTGCCAACCTCGCGGCACCCACCCGTCGGCGAACCGGTCGCGCAGCCAGGCCGCGCGCCGGACGTGCCGGGCGAACGACGTTCCCCGCACGAGCCTGCCGCGTTCGACCTGGCCCGCCATCGCCTCGTCGGGCGTCGCGTCGAGCCAGAGGAACTGCCGGTGGCGGCCGGTGAGCACACCGATCAGCACCAGCCACGCCCTGGTCGTGGGCCTGGTCGACGGTTCGTGCACGACCAGCAGACCGATGCCGCTCAAGGCGAGGAACAGGACCCGCAGCCGGTGCACGAGGTGCACCAATGGGCGGTAACAGCGGTAGGGCAGGCGCGCGGGAAAGGCGGCGCGCATCCGGGCGCGCACCTGGTCGGAGTCGAGCACCACGACCGGCGCGTCCCCCGATTCGAGGAGCGCCAACAAGGTGCTCTTGCCCGCGCCCGGCAAACCGGCCAGGACAACGAGGGACCGTGGCCGAACCGCGACGGCAGTCATCACCTTCATAGTAGGAGGACGTTCGTCCCGCTAGTCCGGTTCATCCCAAGTTGGGGGCGGCCCAACCCCTCGACAGGCCGCCCCCTCCACCGGAGCGGCCCGCACCCCCCTCGGGCCGCAGGTCACAGCCTGCCCCGCCGCGAGAGGGGCCGGGAGCGTGAGCACCCGGATCGGTTGTGCGCAGAACTACGCAACTTCATCGGGACGCCGCGAGCACCAGCCGTTCGATCTTCTTGCGCAGCGTGGCGTCCAGCTTGCCGTCGGCGGTCGTCAGACTGAACGAGTCCACGACCGTGCCGCCGAGCGTGGCGACCCGAGCCCACTGGATGTCGACGCCGCACTGCTCCAGGGCGTCGGCGACGTGGTGCAGCAGCCCGATCCGGTCGGCCGCGCGCAGTTCGAGCACGACGGCGCCGGTGGACTCGTCGTCGAACCACAGCACCTTGGCGGGCGGCGGGTCCTGGGGCGGACCGCCGTAGTCGCGCTCCTTGGCGGCGAGCTTGTCCGCCAGCGCCAGCGACCCGTCCACCGCCCTGGAGAACTGCTCGCGCAGCAGGGCCGCGTCCGGCAGCGAGCCGAACCTCGGCGAGACGGTGAAGACGTCGACGGCAGCCTCCCCCACTCCGGGAACGCTGTGGGACCGCAAGGTAGCCGCGTGCACCTCCAGGGAGTTCAACGCCAGCACGCCCGCGGCCCGCGACAGCACGCCCGGCCGGTCCAGCGCGACCATCGTGACGAGGGCGGCGCCCTCGACCGGGGTGATCAGCACGTCCGGCTTGCCCGAGGACACAGCCTTGGCCGCCAGTTCCAACTGCTCGGCGTCCAGCGGTTCCGGGGCGGGCAGCGGATCGCCCGCCATCGCGGTCCGGCAGCGCCGCACCAGGTCCGCGATCAGGGACGCCTTCCAGTCCGTCCACACGCCGGGGCCCGTAGCCAGGGAATCGGCCTCCGCCAAGGCGTGCAGCAGTTCCAGCAGCACCGGGTCGCCGCCGAGGGTGTCGACCACGCGGTGCACGGTCGCGTCGTCCTCGACGTCGCGGCGGGTCGCGGTGTGCGGCAGCAGCAGGTGGTGGCGGACCAGCGCGGTCAGCGTCTCCACGTCCTGCGGCCACAGCCCGAGGCGTTCGCCGATCTGGGTCGCGAGCGCGGCACCGACCACGGAGTGGTCGGCCTGCCGCCCCTTGCCGATGTCGTGCACCAGCGCGCCGAGCAGCAGCAAGTCCGGCCGCGACACCGTCGTCGCCAACCGTGCGGCGTGCGCGGTGGCCTGCACGAGATGCCGGTCGACCGTCCACATGTGCGCGGCATCGCGCGGCGGCAGGTCGCGCACCGCGCCCCACTCGGGGAACAACCTCCCCCACAGGCCGGTGCGGTCGAGCGCCTCCACCACGTCGATGAGCCCGGAACCGCTGCCCAGCAGCGCGAGCAACTCCTCGCGGGCCTCACGCGGCCACGGCTGGCGCAGCTCCGGCGCGGAGTCCGCGAGCCGTGACAGGGTGCCCGAGGCGATCGGGTGCTTGCTGCGCGCGGCGGCCGTCGCGACCCGCAGCAGCAGCGCGGGATCGCGGTTGGGCATGGCGTCACGTGCCAGGGCGACCTCGTTGCCGTGCAGCACCACGCCCTCGTCCAGCGGACGGCGGGCGGGCGAGCGCCGCAGCGGTGATCTGGCGAACGCGCCGAGCCCGCGCTTCGGTGCGGCGGCACGGGCGGCGCGCATGGCGACGTCCACCGCGTAGACGACCGTGCGAGCGGCCGAGGACAGGGCTCTGGCCAGCGCGAACCGGTCGGCGAGACCGAGCGCCGACGCGACTTCGTCGCCGTCCTGGGCGCGCAGGACGTCCCTGGGCTTGCGGGCGACGCGACGCAGCTCGGTGCGCACGTCCAGCAGCAGCCTGCGGGAGTCGTTGACCTCGACGGACGCCCGGTCGGTGAGCTGGGCGACCGAGAGCGCGTCGAGCAGCGTGATGTCGCGCAGACCGCCGCGGCCGTGCTTGAGGTCGGGCTCGACGCGGTGCGCGATCTCCCCGCTGCGCGCCCACCGGCGCTGCGCGGACTCGCTCATCTCGTCGAGCCGGGTGCGGACGTTGGCACGCCACGCCTGGCGCGCGCTGTCCGCGAGTCGTTGGCTCACCTCGGGATCACCCGCGAGGTGGCGCACGTCGAGCAGGCCGAGCGCGGTCCGCAGGTCACCTGCGGCGACGCGCAGGCCTTCGCCGACCGTGCGCACGGAGTGGTCCAGGCCGACACCGGAGTTCCACAGCGGGTACCAGAGCTTGTCGGCGATCGCGTCGATCCCCTTGTGCCCGTTGTGGACGAGGACCAGATCGAGGTCCGAGTACGGCACGAGTTCGCGGCGCCCCAGTCCGCCGACGGCGACCAGCGCCATGCCCGACCCCGTGACCCCGGCGCTCGCGGCGTGCGCGGTCAGCCAGAACTCGTGCAGGTCGACCAGGGCTTCGCGGAGCAGTTCCCCAGTGAGACGTTTGCGACCGGAGGCCAGCAGTCTGTCGCGGGCCTTCACCAGGTCGTCAGCGGTCACGATCTCCGAACCAGAGTTCGCCTCGGCCGAGACGCTGTCCATCAGGCCGCCTTCCCCATAATCGGCCGGACGGGGCACGCGGATGACCCTCCCGCGTGCCCCGTCGCTGACTTCATTGCTTTACAGAGCGTCCGAACCGCGCTCCCCAGTGCGAACTCGGATCACCGTCTCGACCGGCGTGACCCAGACCTTGCCGTCACCGATCTTGCCGGTGCGGGCGGCCTCGACGACCGCGTCCAGGACCTTCTCCACGGCGGCGTCGTCGATCAGGACCTCGATGCGGAGCTTCGGCACGAAGTCGACGGCGTACTCGGCGCCGCGGTAGACCTCGGTGTGGCCCTTCTGCCTGCCGTAGCCCTGGACTTCGCTGACCGTCATGCCCAGCACGCCGAGCTGCTCCAACGACGCCTTGACGTCGTCGAGGGTGAACGGCTTGATGATTGCGGTGACGAGCTTCACGACTTGCTCCCCTCAAGAACCGCGGACGCACCCGCGGCCGCGCTGACCTTGCCGGATCCACGCGAACCGGCGAAGCCGCCGAACTCGTACGCCGTCTCCGCGTGCTCGGCCTCGTCGATGCCGCTCACCTCGGCCTCTTCGTCAGCCCGGAAGCCGACGGTGAACTTGACCAGGTAGCCGAGGATCAGGCTGAGGATGAAGGAGTAGAGCATGACGGCGACCGCGCCGACCGCCTGGCGCCAGAGCTGGTTGACACCGCCACCGTAGAACAGACCGTTGACCGCCGCAGG
>Ga0307507_10012251_pt1 | contig 10636 bp, 7 predicted proteins | sample 7_EM_MG_FD_207223 | JGI IMG/M metagenome (GOLD analysis project Ga0307507, IMG submission 207223) | Populus trichocarpa ectomycorrhiza microbial communities from riparian zone in the Pacific Northwest, United States - 7_EM | ecosystem: Host-associated > Plants > Roots > Unclassified | place... | reverse complement strand
CGGGCGAGACCACCTCGACCACGAGAAGCACATGCTCGGGTCGTGTCGGCGTGACGTCGATGGTGTCCGCCCGGTAGACCGTCACGTCGGGACGGCGGTTGTTCAGCGGCACGTCCTGCAGCCGGACGTCGAAGTCGGTGTCAGCGTTCCAATCCGGCCCCGCGGCGGCGTCCAAGGCGTTCGCCAGAAGCCTGGCCAGGCGGTTGTGCCGCTTGGAGGCGCTCGGACTCACGAGGACCATCCCATCCACGATCTCGATGCCCGCACACTGCTCTTCGGTCCACGTCGCGTATTGCTCGGCCGTGACCTGCTCATGCATCCAGGCCGGCGCGACCATCTCGACAGTCATACACCCCTCCCGAATGGTGAACGGTTACCAGCCTCAAGATACCGGCCGATCGGCCGGCCGTCGTGTCATCGTGACGGGATGCGGCTGACGACGTTGCTCGGCGGGGCGGCGTGGGCCGGCTCGTGGTACCTGATGTATCTGGAGATCACGCGCTGGCACCACGTGAAGCCCTCGCTGGCCTTCAACTCCGACATCGGCCGGGCCGCCGGCGTCGAGGCGCACCCGGGCATCCCGCTGCTGCTGCTCTACGGGGTGTGCGCGGCCGCCCCGGCGGTGACGATCGCCGCCGCCGTCACCGGGCGGCGGGGCGGCCGGTGACCGTCACCTGATCGCGGTTCGGGGAGCGAAATACCCGTCCGTGCCGGACTGGTACGCCCATACCTTCGGGTCCTTGACCGCCAGACCGCCGCCGGGTCCGAACTTGATGTGCCGGCCGAGGCCGTCCGCGTCCCAGCCGTCGACGAAGCTCAGCATCGCCGGGCGGGTGGTGATCCCGGCGCGCAGGCCGGCCAGGACGATCCGCGCCGCGTCGTACGCCTCGGGCGCGTAGTAGTCCGGGGTCGTGCCGAAGCGGGCCTTGAACTGCGAGCGGAACACCCCCAGGCCCTGGGTGATCGGCAGGCACGGGCAGGTGGCGTACGTGCCGTGGCCCGCGGCGCCGGCCGTCTTGCGGAACGACTCGGTCATCACCTTGTCGCCGCTCAGCACCGCGACCCCGGGCAGCGCCGCGCGCAGCTTCGGCACGAACGACGCGGCGTCGTCGTACCAGCCGCCGAAATAGACCGCGTCGGCGTCGCTGCGCTTGATCTTGGCGACCACCGGGGACCAGTCGGTGGTGTCCTCGGTGACGGTCGCGTGGCCGGCCACCGCCCGGCCGAGGGTCCTGGTGAACCGGGCCGCGACGTCCACGCCGTAGTCGGTGTCGTCGGCGATGACGAAGATGTGCTTGGCCCCGAGGGTGTCGCGCAGGAAACGCGCGCCGGCGTCGGCCTGGTCGTCGTCGCTGGGCAGGGTGCGGTGGAAGACCGTCCAGCCCTTGGTGGTCAGGGCCGAGTCGCTGGCCGACGGGCTGATCACCGGCAGCCCGCTGGACTGGAAGACCGGCAGGGCCGCGGTGACCTCGCGGCCGTAGGTGGGGCCGATGACGCCGAGGATCGACGCGTCGCCGGTGACGGTCGCCGCCGTCTCGGCCACATCGCCGGAGATGCCGGTGTCGTACTGCTGCAGCCGCACCTGGCAGTCGGCGGCGTGCGCGACGTTGTCCTGCGCCACGGCCAGCTCGACCGCGTCCAGCTCGCCCGGCCCGTCGGCGGCGTCGTCGCCGGTCAGCGCGCCGATGAAGGCGAGCGTCCGGGAACACTCCGCAGCGGTACCGGCGACGGTGCCGCCGTGCGGAAGGAAGGTGTTGGCGGCACACGTGATCCCGACGACCGCGACCACCGCGACGACGACCAGGTCCCACCGGGCGCGGCCCGGCTTGGCCGGCACAGCGGGGCGAGCGGGCCGCTGTTCCACCGCTGCCGCGGCCGGCGCCGGCCGGCGTTTCCGCTTCCGGGCGGTCGGGGCCTGGTCGGTCGAGGCCCGCGTGGTGGAGGCCTTCGCGGTGGGCGCGGGCTCGGCGCCGCCGAGGATGGCGTCGGACAGGCCCTGCGCCTCGGCCAGGCCGGCCCGCATGCCGTCCAGGTCGCCGGTCAGCTCGGACAGCCGGGCCTCGGTGTCGCTCGGCCCCGCCGAGTCGTGCATGACGATCAGTTCCGAGACGCGTACGCCGAGGCCCTCGAGGTCGAAGACCGCGCCCTCGATCCGGGCCAGCAGGGTGCGCCGGGTGGTGTCCAGCCGGTCGGCCACCGCCAGCTGCTGCTCCAGCGCGTGCGCCGAGCGGTCCAGCTCGGCCCGCAGCGCGTCGTCGCCGGCCTCGTCGCGCTCGCGGCGGGCCTCGTCGAGGTCGTGCCGCAGGCGCTCGACCGGGATCTCGTGCAGCGACCGCTCGACGGCCTTGACCTGGTCGGCGAAGCGGCGCAGGTCGACCAGCACCTCGGCGGCGTGGTCGTCGACGTCGCCGATCTGCGCGCGCAGCACCGGGTCGCGCGGCGAGTTCGTCTGCTCGCGCAGCCGCGACACCGCCGCCTCGGCCCGCTTGATCAACCCGGCCGCGGTGATCGCCTCCGCGCCGGGCGTCGTGGCGGGCCGGCCGGCCGCCGCCATGGTCGCCCGCCGAAAGCGGACGGCGGCGGCGAGACGCCACAGCGCGTAACCGGCGGCGATGGCGAACGCCACCGCCAGCCCCAGTCCCCACATCTTCGCGCCGGCTCAGCGTTCGGTGGCGCGGACGGTGACGGTCTCGGTCGGCGGGCCGGCGACGGCGCGCAGGGCGGCGTCGACGGTGACCGTGACGACCAGGTCGAGGCCCGGTTTCAGCTGGCCGCCCAGGGCCGACCAGAAGTCCGAGTTCTCGCTGCCGTCGCCGCTGCGCAGGCGCAGGGCCGGCAGCGGGCGCACCTCGGTGAACCCGCCGCGCAGGTGGTCGTGGCCGATCACCGGGTTCAGCAGCAGGGCGTTGAGCACGTCGCCGAGCAGTGAGTGCTCGTCGCGGACCTCGCTGGTCCACGCGGTGACCAGGTAGCGGCAGTCGACCCGGGGCAGCGGGTCGCGCCGGTAGCGGCGGCCGTCCTGCTCCTCGATGATCACCTCGCCGTACTCGCGCTCGGCCAGGTTGGGGCGGATGTCCCAGAGGTAGAGGTCGACCGTGGGCCGGGTGGACAGCGCCGCCGACCATTCGCCGTCCGGCGCGTCGAAGGCGATGTCGACGTCGCGGGCCGGCAGCGGCACGACGTCGCGCAGGAACGCCTCGAGGGTTTCATCCAGCAGGTGCAGCATCGGCGGCGTCCTTGCTCACGAGATCCCAATACCGGTCGAATTCCTTTTCCGTACGCAGGCGGCCCAGCTTCTGGAACTCCCGTTTCACGCTCAGCACCGCGTGCCGCATGGTGATCGGGCTGTCCTCGGCGGCCGCCAGGAACGCGGCGCCCAGCGCGGCGTTGCTGATCACGCCACCGGTGATCTTGAACTGGCGGGCGAGGAAGTCGAGGTCCACGTCGCCGGCGACCGGGGCGGTGGCCGGGAACGCCTGCCGCCAGATCAGCCGGCGTTCGGGCTCCTCGGGCGGCACGAAGTCGACCGCCACCGAGATCCGCCGGGAGAACGCGGCGTCGATGTTGCGCTGCAGGTTGGTGGCCAGAACCACCAGGCCGTCGTACGTCTCGAGCCGCTGCAGCAGGTAGGCGACCTCGATGTTCGCGTACCGGTCGTGCGCGTCGCTGACCTCGGACCGCTTGCCGAACAGGGCGTCCGCCTCGTCGAAGAACAGCACCAGGTCGCCGGCCGCGGCCGCCCCGAAGATCCGTTCGAGGTTCTTCTCGGTCTCGCCGATGTACTTGCTGACCACCGCGGAGAGATCCACCTTGTACAGGTCCAGCCCCAGCTCCCCGGCGACGACCTCGGCGGCCAGGGTCTTGCCGGTGCCGGACGGGCCGGCGAACAGCGCCACCACGCCGGTGCTCGGCGCCGTCCGGAAGTGCCACTTGCCGTAGACGGTCGCCCGCTCGCGGTGCCGGGCGGCCAGCTCGCGCAGCTGGGTGGCCTCCTCGGCCGGCAGGATCAGGTCGGACCAGGCGCGGCGCGGGCGGATCCGGACGGCCACGCCGTCGAGATGGCCGCCGGCCAGGCGGCGTACGGCCGGGGCCACCAGCCCGCCGTCCGCCTGGGCGGCCGCCGCGACGAGGCGCAGCTGCTCGCGGCTGAGGCGGTAGGCGGGGTCGGGGTCGCGGCCCATCGCGCGCTGCCAGTCCTCGGGGCCGGCCGCGCCGTCGTGCACGGCGATCTCCCGCCAGGGGCGGTCGGGGACGGACTCCAGCGGCTGCTCGCCCTGCGAGGACAACACCCAGGTGACGTGGGTGGTTCGCTGGATGACGTCGCGGCCGGCGGCGGGCAGCGCGGTACTCAGATCGACGACCACGGTGGACCGGGTGATCGTCGCCTCGCGGATGACGGCCTGCCAGGCGGCGTCGGTCTCGGGCGGCGCGACGATCAGCAGCCGCTGACCGCCGAGGGCGTGCAGGCGGCTCTCCCGGTCGCCGCCGTACACGAGCACCAGTTCCGATTTTTCGGAAATATTGCCCGAACGGGAGGCGGCGCCGGGCGGAAGGGCAGGGTCGGGCGAGTCGTCGCCGGCCAGGTGCCAGATCAGGCGCGCGGCCGGCTCGGCGACCTGGGTCGCCCACGGGCCGTCGCCGGTGACCCGGGCCAGCGCCGAGCGGATCAGGCCGCCGCGCGGGGCGAGGGCACGGGCGCCGGCGTGGTCCTCCTCGAAGAAGACGCGATCGAGGGTGGCCAGGGTCAGCCTCGGCAGCTGCACCGAGTCCTGGATGTACCCGACTAGCCGCTGCCGCGCCGGGGAGACCTCCACCGCCACGAGCAGCGCCAGGACCTCGGCCTCGGCGATCGTCAGGCCCGCGTTCCCGGCGACGTCTCCGAACGGTCCGCTGAAGTCGAACGCCTCGCGCGCCTTGACGACCGGCGCGGCCGCGCCGGCCCGCACGGCGGCGACCCGCTCCAGGCCCGGGCCGTCGAGGCCGGGCAGCGTCGCGAGGAGGCGTTCGACCTCGTCGTCCGTGACGTAGAGGCCGGCGAAGTCGCGCGGCGGCCGGCCCTCGGCCAACCGGCAGATCAGGGCCTCGCGCTGCAGCAGCGCGTCGGCCAGCACCGTCCAGGCCTCGGTCACCGGATCAGATCACGCCCTCACGCGTCGCCACCGCGACGGCCTGCGCCCGGGTGCGGCAGTTCAGTTTGGTCAGCACGTCGTGCACCACGTTCTTCACCGTGCGCTCGGAAAAGCAAAGATCCTCGGCGATCCCGCGGGTGTCCATGCCGTCGGCCAGCAGCCGCAGCACCGACCGCTCCCGGGTGTTGAGCCCGGCCGGTCCGAGGTGCGAGGTCTGGGTGACGTGCAGCAGCAGGCGGGACAGCATGTCGGCGGGCAGCGCCACGTTTCCGGCGACGACCGAGCGCAGGCTGGTGACCAGATTGTCGGCGGTGAGCGTCCGGTGCGGCATGATCGCGTTGACCCCGGCGTCGACCATCTCGCGGACGGCCTGCTCGGTGACGTCGCGGACGGTGGCGACCAGCCGGGTGCCGTGGTCCTCGACCAGGCGGACCGCGCGGCGCAGGGTAGGCCCCGCGTACTCGAAGACCAGCACATCCAGATCGTTGATCACGGGCTCGGGGGACAGCGCAGCGCTCTCGCCGCGGACGAGAAAGTCGGCCTGTTGCAGGCAGGCCGCCATGCCACGGCGGACGATGGCATGGCTGTCATCGATCCATACCGTGGGCGGCCGTGTTGAGATCATGCGTTCCCCCTGGTCAGCGCCCGATGAGCGGGCGACCGCCCAGACATGATGGCCCGGAAAAGTCGATCAGAACAATAGCTCGATCGGCTCTGTCGTTGATCCAACTCTGTTGCCCCTTTCGCTGCCCTTACGTGCAGGACGGACGGCCCGTATACAGAGTGGATTACCGTGTCTACCCTCGGGGACATGCCGAGGTACTCCGCCGAACAGATCTACGGTTTCGCCCGACGGGCGGGCTTCACGCCCGACGAGTCGGCCACCATGACCGCGATCGCGCTGGCCGAGTCGGGCGGTAACTCCAAGGCACACAACCCCGTGGGCGAGGACTCGCGCGGCCTGTGGCAGATCAACGGCAAGGCCCACCCGGACTTCCTCACCAAGTACAACCTGTACGACCCGCTGGACAACGCGAAGGCGGCGTTCGAGATCTCGCACCGCGGCGAGGACATCTCCCCCTGGACGACCACGCACGGCGGTCTCAGCTCACGTTACGTCCGGTTCAAAGAGGACGCCGAGGCCGCCGCGATCGCGTACGGGGACGGCGCCGGCCGCGGCATGTGGAACGGCACCCGCGGCTACGGCGACCACGAGCCGGCCCACGACGGGAACGATCCGGCCGGGGTCGCGGTGCACGACGTGGCCGGCACCCCGATGGCCGGCCTGGTGAGCCCGGCGGCCGCGCCGGCCGGCGACAACGCTTCGCTCGACACCTTCCTGCGAGTTGCCAAGGCGCAAATCGGCGACCGCTATGTGTTCGGCGCGAAAGAGGATCTCCACAATCCGAACCCGTCGGTTTTCGACTGCTCGGATTTCACCGAATGGGCGGCCTTCCAGGCCGGGACGAAGATTCCGCGCACCGCCACCGAGCAATACCTGTTCTTCAAGAAACAAGGCATGCTGATCGACCCGGCCAAGGCCAAGGACACGCCGGGCGCGCTGCTGTTCCACTTCGACCGCGAGCCGCGCCCCGGCGACGGCCGCACCCCCGGCGCGCACGTGGCGATCAGCCTCGGCGACGGCAAGGTGGTGGAGGCGGCCAATCCGCGGGCCGGGGTGCGGGAGGCCAACGCCGGCAACCGGTTCGAGTTCGCGGCCGTCATCCCCGGCATCTCGGACGGCAGCGCCACCCCGATCGCCAACCCCGTGACGCAGCCGCTGTCGACGCTGGTGCCGCAGACCTCGCTGGCCGAGACGCTGCCGGTCCAGCCGGCCCCGCCGCCGCCCGACCTGGGCGGGCCGGACTCCGACCACGACGGGCTCAGCGACGCGCTCGAGCGCCGGCTGGGCCTCGACCCGCTGCGCGCCGACACCGACGGCGACGGGCTGTCCGACGACCAGGAGCTGATCAAATACGGGACCGACGCCCGCAAGGCGGACACCGACGGCGACGGCCTCAACGACGCGTTCGAGCTGGCCCAGGGCCTCGACCCGCGCTCGCCCGACTCGGACCACGACGGGCACATGGACGGCTCGCTGACCCCGATCGCGCAGACCGACTCGGACGGCGACGGCCTCGACGACAACCTCGAGCAGGTGCTCGGTTTCAACCCGCAGCTGTCCGACTCCGACTCGGACGGGTTCAGCGACGCCCTCGAGTACCACAACGGCTCGAACCCGCTCGACCCGAACGACACCCCGCTGCTGCACCAACCGGCCGGCGCGGCGGCCGGCGCCCAGCAGCCGTTCGGCGCCCAGCAGAGTTTCGGGGCCCAGCAGAGTTTCGGGGCCCAGCAGAGTTTCGGGGCGACCCAGCAGCCGTTCGGCGCGACGCAGGATCCCTACGCGACGGCGCAGGACCCGCTGGGGACGCAACCGGCCGACCAGATACCGGGCGGTCAGGGCGGTCAGCTTACCGACCTGACCGATCTTCACTGACCGGTTTGATGCGACGATCGTGGATGTGGAGCTGACCCTGCCCGACGAGCCGGTAGCCCTCGCGCCCGGCGTGCCCACGCGCGTGCCCGTGCAGCTGCGCAACCCGTACGCGCAGCACCTCGACCTGCGCGTCTACCTGGCCCGCGGGCGGGCCGCCGGGTGGGCGGCGATCGAGCCGGAACAGCTGAGCCTGCGCCCCGGCGAGACCGCCGAGGTGACCGTCGTGCTGACCACCCCGCCCGAGCAGCCGCCCAGCTCGTCGCTGGTGCCGTTCACCGTGCACGTCGAGGAGGCGTCGACCGGGGAGCCGGCCGGGTTCGCGACCGCCCTGCTCAAGGTGGCGCTGCCGATTCCGGTCACCGGGTCGCTGGTCGCCCGGCGGGAGAAGCACACGTACGACCTGTGGCTGGCCAACGATACCCAGCGGCCGGCCCCGCTGCGGATCACCGCCCAGCTCGAACCGGCGTCCGGGTCGGTGCGCGTCGAGCCGGACGCGGTGCTGCTCGAGCCGGGCGCCCGGGCCACCGTCGCGGTGCGGGCCAAGCCGGGCCGCCCGATCACCGGCCAGCCCCGCCCCTTCGCCGTCCTGGTCAAGGTCTCCGACGTGTACGACGCGGAACGCCCCCCGTACCTGACCGAGGTCGCCACCGGGAAGAGCAAGCCGCTGGTCCGGGCGTTCGTGCTGGGCACCGCCGCGATCGTGGTGCTGGTCGCCGCCACCGCCCTGATATACGCGCACACCGGCGGGCACGGCCTGTTCACCGGGCGCCTGTTCAAGGGACGCGACAAGACCGCGGCGGCGGAGCAGCCCGTCGAGCAGGTGACCGTGACCCGCCCGTACGCCCTGATCGATGTTTTTCCGCGCGACGGCGGGAAGGCCGCGGCCCAGGCCGAGCAGACCAAGCTCATCGCGGCCAGAATGCCGGTGCGGCTGGTCGACAGCCTCGGCTCCGACGTGCTGTCCGACCAGAACGGCGGCTTCTGGGTGCTGTTGCAGGACGGCTTCCAGAGCACCGATCAAGCGGCGGCGTACTGCGCGCAGTGGCGGACGCTCGCGCCCAAATGCCAGGTCACGTCGTAGGGTCGGGGGATGGCGATGCAGTACGGGTTGGGAATCGACCTCGGCACCACGCACACCGCGGCGGCGGTGCTCGCGGAGGGCCGGGTCGAGGTCGTGCGGCTGGGCAGCCGGCGCGCCGAGATCCCGTCGCTGGTCTTCGTCAAGCCGGACGGCGGGCTGCTGATCGGCGAGGCCGCCGAGCGGCGCGGGCAGTCCGAGCCGGGCCGGCTGGCCCGCGAGTTCAAGCGCCGGATGGGCGACCCGGTGCCGATCCTGGTCGGCGGGGCGCCGTTCTCCGCGCACGCGCTGACCGCGAAGCTGCTGCGGCACGTGCTGGACACGGTCACCCAGCAGCAGGACGGGCCGCCCGCCGCGATCACGGTGACCCACCCGGCGAACTGGGGGCCGTACAAGAAGGAGCAGCTCGACCAGGCGATCAAGCTGGCCGACGCGGGGCCGGTGCGGCTGCGCAGCGAGCCCGAGGCGGCGGCGCTGCAGCACGCGACCGCGCGGCGGATCGCGAACGGCGAGACGGTGGCCGTTTACGACCTGGGCGGCGGCACCTTCGACGTGGCCGTGCTGCGCCGCGAGGGCGAGGGGTTCGTGCTGCTCGGCGAGCCCGAGGGCATCGAGCAGCTGGGCGGGATCGACTTCGACGAGGCGGTCTTCGGGCACGTGCTCGGCGTGCTGGGCAGCATGGCCGACGGGATGGACCCGAACGACACCGAGGCGGTGGCCTCGCTGTCCCGGCTGCGGCGCGACTGCGTGGAGGCCAAGGAGTCGCTCTCCTTCGACACCGAGACGATGATCCCGGTGGCGCTGCCGGGGCTGCACACGCGCGTACGGCTGAACCGGTCGGAGCTGGAAGGCATGATCTCGCCGTCGCTGGACGACACGATCACCGCCACCCAGCGGGCGCTGCGGACGGCCGGGGTCGAGGCCGGGCAGCTGAGCGCGATCCTGCTCGCCGGCGGGTCGTCGCGGATCCCGCTGGTGTCGCAGCTGTTGTCGACCGAGTTCCAGCGGCCGGTGGTGGCCGACCCGCATCCCGAGCACAGCATCGCGATGGGCGCGGCGGTGTCGACGGCGGCGGCGCTCGGCGGCGGGTCGCGGTTCTCGAGCGCGGCGCCGCCGGCGGGCGCGGCGCCGACCCAGCGGCGCGAGGCGACCACGACCCTGGTCGACATGCCGGCCGGCGGGCGCTCCCCGGCGGTGTCGCCGCAGCGTGGCGCCGCGGCGGCCGCGGCCGGCGCCGCGACGGCCGGGTATTCGTCGGCCGCGCCGCCGGTCAGCGGCCCGCCCGTCTACAACGGGAATGTGCCGGTCAACAGCGGCGCCCCGGTCACCTACTCGCGGGGCGCGGTCTCGATCCCGGGCACGACGCCCCCGCCGACCCCGGCCCCGACGCCGCTGATCCCGCATCCGCCGATCCCCCCGCGCCCGACCTCCGGCGTACCGGGCAATGGCGGGACCAACATCCCCTGGCCGCCACCGCCGCTGCCGACGGTGCCGGGCGGCGACAAGCGCAACCTGGTGAAGTTCCTCGGCATCGGCGCCCTGGTCGTCGCCCTGCTCGCCGGCGGCACCACGGCCGCGCTGATCCTGCTGAACAAGAAGAACAACACGTCGACCAGCACGACGCCGCCGGTCACGACCACCGCGCCGGTCGCGTCGGCCTCGGCCAACCCGGCCCAGGCGTTCCCGACCGACACGATGCTGATCCGGGTGGACACCGGCGGCGACACCGCCGAGACCCGGAAATCGAAGATCTACTACTTCACTCCGGGCAGCGCGACCCGGACCCCGCTGCCGAACTCGCAGTACGGCGACGTGCTGCCGAAGTGGTCGCACTCGCGCAAGCAGCTCGCGCTCACCCATTCCTCGCCGGACGGCAAGCAGAGCTCGATCTACGTCATGAACGCCGACGGCAGCGACCGGCACAAGGTG
>Ga0307507_10012249_pt1 | contig 10637 bp, 7 predicted proteins | sample 7_EM_MG_FD_207223 | JGI IMG/M metagenome (GOLD analysis project Ga0307507, IMG submission 207223) | Populus trichocarpa ectomycorrhiza microbial communities from riparian zone in the Pacific Northwest, United States - 7_EM | ecosystem: Host-associated > Plants > Roots > Unclassified | place... | reverse complement strand
AACTGTGCCATAATCGCTTATCACCGAAATCTAGAGACAAAAATCTACAAGGGGGCTGATGGATTAAGTACTAATTGTGCTGGGGTTAATGTGTGTGATGAGGCAACGGGCATGGATGATGAAACTATGGAATCTACGAGGGTACTTATATAGTTCATGTCATATGTTCTTTCAATTTTTGGTGCATAGCTTGTGATCTCACAAGTATGAGTATGCCTTTTTAGTTACGGCTTGTGGGGACCGTTAAGGTGAAGGGTTGCCTTTTGGTCCCTAAAAATGTTGCCTTCTCCTGCTGATTCTACCAAAAAATGAATAAAATTCCTAGCTAAGCGACCGTGGCAGGAGGGCATTGGCCACACCACATGGCGCCGCCTCCTATGTGCCAGGTTTCACTTTTTTCTTTTCTTGTTTCTCCCGAGTCTAAAGAGGTGGAAACTCTCTTTCGCCAGCTAAATAGCCGTGGCGTAATAAGAATTGGTGGGGTTTTGATTTGGACCGTGGGTCAATCACCAACCATTTTCTTGGCCCATCTCATATTGTAAAACATGGAGTGGGCAAGAAATTTATTGTTGGGTTTTTAAAAGAATCTCTGTAATTATTTTTTAAAATGTTTTTTTTATTTAGAAATATATTAAAATAATTTTTTTATTTTTTAAAATTTATTTTTGATATAAGCACATCAAAACAATCTAAAAATATAAAAAAAATTAATTTTTTTAAAAATACTTTTGAAACATAAAAATAAACGGGTTTTTATTCTAATAGGAGTAGTATTTTACAAGAAATTTTGTGCTGGCTTAGATAGTAAACAGTAGTTATATCTGGTTTGAATTTAACAGAGTCAATTCCTCGTAAATGTAGATAGTCTGTGTGCATCGACCAGGTTAGTGTAGTTAGTTCTTGAATCTTAAGATACAAAGGTTAATAGAAGTTCAACCTCATGAACGTCTTTCTACTATTATAAAGAAAATTACTCCAATAAAGATTAAAACTCTCTATTTCCTTTAGGATCTTGGAGTGCAGACGGTGCAATGATGGAAAGGCACTGTCGGTAAATCTAGGTGAGGGGAGTTGACATGTCAATAAAAAGAAGAAAGGTGGCATGTCGGCTTTGATTGTGTTCATCATGTGAAAACCAAAATACAGGTAAACGATCATTATAGTAGAAGATCAAGATCAAAAAATGGTTAAAGTTTAAATGGTGTAAATTCTAATGCTTCGTTTGTTTTGAAGTGATGTTATTTCTTAGAAAAAAATTAATTTTTTTTTTGATGTGTATGAATTATTTTGGTGCATTGATGTCAAAAAAATTTAATGTGTTTGGGTTATTTTAGTATATTAATATCAAAAATAAATTTTAAAATATATTATTTTTAAAAATAATCATATGGTCGAATATAATCCGGGAAATGTCTATCTACAAATCCTTGGACTGGGGTAGGAGATCAAATCATAGCTCATCATCTCACTTTGTTCATCCATATTTCCTTTTTGGGAGACCTAAATGATTGTCCACTTTCTAAATATAAATACATGATAAAATCTTATCCTCAATTATTATATTGATGGCAACTCTATCTCAAATTACACGACTGCGCGTTTTTCCAGACAGGGTTATTTTTAAAAATATTCGGAAATCTAAGTGATGGACAGATAAAAATGAGAGAAGGAAATAAAATATTTTATCCAGCCACCCTAAAACCCTTGGTGCGCTAGAGCAATCATTACCAGCTCGGCAATTATCAAACCGGATTAATCTCGAGTCAAAAATAATTGCCAACTGATTCGGAAGGCATTTTCTTGGGTTTTCTGTTAATGACTTGTGGCATGCTAGCTCATAATTCAATGTTAATGACTTATGACGAGGTTATCTTTCCAAGTGCTTCAAATTAGTCTAAAACATGCCTTAAATTAATGAGTCATGATCTAATGAACATGATTTAAGATTCCGGCATATAATCCAAACCTCCAATTATTTATCTATTAAAACAACTTAACCAGCTTAACTAGGATGTGGTGTCTGAATTGTTTAATAATTTGTGCTAAAAAAACAGGCCAATTTGCAGCCAAAATTTTCTTCACCGCAAAGCTATTACAAGTAAACATCAGACTGCCGTGCCAGCTACCTTGTGAACCCTGGCAACATGCAAGACCAATCATTGCAAAACTACCATTGACCATTTTCTTCCTTAAAATAGCCTCGGTGCTCCTTATAAATACGCATTCACCACCATTTGAAACCACTCAGACCTGCATAAAGCAAAACGAATCAAAACCCTTTCTTCATCTCCACGGCAGCTAGCATCACTCTTGCATTTTGCATCATGGAATTGAAGAAGATCTCCTGCGCTGTCCTCGTCGTCGCTGCCTCCATGAGTGCAGCCTTGGCAGCTGATGAGATCTCAGCTCCTGCTCCCTCCCCTACCAGTGGAGCATCCGCAACCTTGCCTGTTGTTGGATCCTTGATTGGGGCTTCCCTTGTGTCATTCTTTGCCTATTATTTGCAGTAAGCTCTTCAAACAGGAGAAAGATGATAATATACAGGAAAGGGAGTGAATAAACAAGTATCTTTGAAGGAGGGGTGGGAAAAATGGTTGATTTATGTAACAAATTAAGGTGGTTAAGATTATTCTCTGTTTATATATAATTTGATCAATTTGTTACAGATATTTTCCCTGCTCCATTTCTGTGTATTAGTTGTGATTGATGCATTGCATTTTTCTTCTTTTTTAAAAAGAAAGAAAAGAAAAGAAAAGGAACAAAAATAACAGGCCCGCCCCATTCTGCAATAAAGCATACAATTTAAGGGAAAATGTTTAGTTCAAAGGATCATTGAATTCTTTCAATTCAAAGGTCCATCCGCATATATGGGCGAGCAGAACACTAATCTATTTGATTGCTTACAAAATGATGCGTTCTTTAGCAGAGACTACATGCAGTGGAAACTTGCTTCAGAGCATCTGCATAAATTTAGGTTTAGCCTTTTGATCATTTGGTGCCTTCTGACCCACTTGACAACATAGTTCTACAAATTGTAAAGATGTTTTTTTTTCTTTTCTCAGGAGTTTATTTCCATCAAAGCCAGCAATAAAAAAACAATCCGTAAAAATGTTTCAAGTAGTACTCTCCAATCAAACAACACTCTGGAAAAACACACTATATGTCAAACACAATTAACTAGATACATTTTCTCACAACAATGAATAAATTAGTTGTAATCACCTCAAATATCAGGTCCCTTCATTGAGTTTTTGCTGAGACATGAGGCTTTTTGTCAACCAGATTGCTGTTTCTCTGGATGAGACCATTTCTTCTCCAAATGGCTTTAGCACACCAGCAAGCTCATCGATCTTTTCCTGTTTAAGTAGCCGTGCACATAGCTCTAGCAAAGACTCTAGAGCATCAGCTCTTTGTTGACTTGGATTCTCCCACTCGCTCTTGGATTCATCGCCTGTTAGTGCAGCAAGTGTGCTCAGCAATTGTGCATTAGTCATCGCATGGATATCATCTTTCTCTGTGTCCATGGAGCAATTGTTGTTTTCTGGTTTTGCTTGTATTTCATCTTTACATGGAAGTACATCATTACTTTCAGATGACAAGTACTCTATATGAGTACTTTCTGTGTATACATCAGGACTTTCTGGTTTCTGTAAGGCCTCTGCATAAGGTTCATTTACAGTTGATGGTGGGCTTTTATCATCAGAGGCGGCATCATGATTGGCACAACTCAGACTAGGCATTTCCAGTTTCCTGGTTTCATCTACTGTATCACCCTTCCCCTCTGTTTGAACTTCTTCAGGAAATTGTCCGCTGCAAAATGTTGCTTGATCCTTTGAGGTCACAATTTTGACATCAACCTCTTGCAAATCTTGAAAACGCAGAGCACTGGGTTCTTCTTCTTCATGCTGAGAATTAGGGATGCTCTCTGAGGTAGACTCAATTTCAGTGCCATCCTTTTGAGGTGGACTGCTACAATCTGCTTCATGCTGAGAATTTGGGATGCTCTCTGAGGTAGACTCAATTTCAGTGCCATCCTTTTGAGGTGGACTGCTACAATCTGCTTGCTTCTCTCCATTGCAAACACTTGTTTCAGAATCAGTGGAGCTGTCTTTAGGACCGTCAGATACTTCCACTGAACAGCTTGTAGGATCAACTGTCTTGTTTTCCAGGCTGTATTCTGTGCTAGACATTGATGTTGGCTTGTCATTCTGAGGTAAATTGCTTCGTTGTGCTTCAACATTTCTCTCAAATGGATATTCGTATTCTGGCTGCTTTGATGCACCAACGTCCTTGTCTCTGTTGTCTTTGCCAACACTGAGTTTGGCAGGCAATGATTTTCTTCTGGTTTTCTCCTTTGAGTTGTTTATGGGATATACTGGAAGAAAAACTGAAGATGCATTGCGGCAACGGAGGAGATGTGGTTGCAAATGTGGATGCCTCAATAATTCTGCAGCCTATTATGTCAAAGCGTGAAGATATAAGAATGGATTGTGGTGTTAAAATTAACAGAATAAAAACTTGGATCAGTCAAACTTACTGTTGGTCTGTGTTCTGGGTTCTTCCTCAGCATGCTCTTAATAATTTGTTTCCTGTGGCATGGAACTCATCTATTATATACTGACCAAGAGAATCATCTTATACATTCAGACCACTAAAGTTACAATGATACACGCATGGGTATTCAGGAGAAGAAAAATACAGCATGACTATTATTACGGGTGTTAAGAATAGATAAATGGAATTTAAGACAAAGTTGGGAAAGAGAGCACTTACAGCGAGGAGGAATACACAATTGGAAGAGGAGAAATGCAGGATCTGTTTATTTTGTTGATAAGTCCAGCCATATCCTGTTCAAGTTACTATTTATTTATCGTACTTTGAAGTTCATACTAAAGTAAATTGCAGGTGCTATGCTGGTAACCAAATTATATTTATGCTACATTCGTATCAGAAGATAAGACCTGTACTTACAGGAGCTCTAAATGCTGGTTGATGTGCTGCAATTTCGAACATACAGCATCCTGAAACATCAGATATATCTTATTGCCAGTGCAGAAATAAATTTGATAAATTCAAAACCATGCTTCCAGATTTCTTACCAAGTGACCATATATCTGATTTGTAGCCATAAGGTATATCTGCTAGGAGCTCGGGACACATGTAATTAGGGGTGCCAACTACCTAAGTGACATGCAAAGGCATAGAAAACAGGAAGATGAAAAGTACCATTTTATGACAAGTAGTTCAAACACCAGCTCTTAGGATTTTGTACTGGGACCCTAAATGGTACCCAAACACTATCTGAGTTGCAGGCATTAAATACATTAAGGAGTTGAGAAGAAAAGTTGTCACAGTTTGAAATCAGGGGTGTAATTTCAATTGACAAGTTAAAACAAAGTAAATTAGTAATATACTGGAGATGTAATAAAGTCCATACCGAAGAAGCAAGGTCTTCTGTGTTGAGAAGCTTTGCAAGTCCAAAGTCACCTGTTCATGCCACACAAGATAACCTACTCTTAAAAAAAGAGAAGATTTAAAATCCAAACTCGATGAAGAAGAAAATCCTTCTGACTATTATTTCTTTTGGCTTACATACCAAGGCGAATGTCATTTTCCTTTGTAAGGAATATGTTGGAACACTGGAATTCAACAAGTCAATCAGTGAGTTCATGTCAGCAGCAAAACCATTTATAATCTTTCTTTCATCACATGGGTGAGAGTAAGTATACCTTTAGATCTCTGTGAAGGACACGGTTAGAATGCAAGTAGTCCACAGCTAGCAACAATTGAGCCAACCACTTGCAGAGTTTCTGGACAACAAAACAGAAGAACAATGTTGATAACGTGAAGCTAATAATCAATAAACTTGAAGCACTTGAAAAACCTTAACGATTACCTCCTCTGGGAAAAATATTCCTCTGGCCTTCTTTATAATTGCAGCCCTGGTTGGAGGGAAAGAAAAGGAATGAGCTTTTCATTCAGCCATTCATGAAGTGTTCTAACATTGTATTTAACTTCTAGCTTTACTCTTGTATTATCTTCTAATGCGAATGTTTTACATGTCAATTTTCTAGATCAGGATTTCATTTCTTAAGTGTCTGATCAGAAATATATATTTAAATTCCATCTTTTATCCCATCCAGGACAATGATACAGCCTTTCACATAAACTTACATGTCTCCTCCTTCACAGTAGCCTGTTACTATGCATACACAGTTTCCCTGCATAGCATAGAGAAACATAAACATAAGATTTTTTTGTAGGCGCAAAAGGTGGATGGGGGGGAGGTATTCTGACTCAATGTTAGTCTCAAAGCTCATAATTACCAGGACATTATACATAAAAACATTCAGAAATGATGTGTTACCTTGTCTACCCAAGAATCCTTGTACTCCACAATGTAAGGGTTATTTAGCTTCGCAATCAAGTTCATCTGCAGTGCATTTCAACCAACATTTTAGTATTTTATGCTTTGACTGAAAAATGAAAATTGTGATTATAATCATAATCATCATTGAATCTTTTAAAATTTACAAGGAGGAAAACTTTCCACAATTTGACTAGTATTTCCACAACAGCAACTAGTGCAAATGAAAAGCGACAACATTTAAAATTTGTTTACAAGGTTATACAAAAGAATACCAGTACTTCTAACACATTCTGTCATGATTAAGTAGCTTAAAGTAGATATTAAGACAAGTAAACCAGAACACCATGAATATGCTAGTTATTTTTCCAGGCTCCTAATGAGTAAAATGAATCAAATGACAAATTTGCAACAAATGTCTTAAGCAATAACTCGAAAAATATCCAAAAGCTAATTCCTTATTAACATAAAATATTCCAAATTCCCTCGTGCAGGGAAACAAAAAGGAGTAAAAAAGTGAAGGTGACCTCCTGATGAGCTGTGCGCTTAAACTTCTCTGTCTGCTTGGCCAACCGAATCTTCTTCAACACATACCTAAGGAAAATCAAAAAAAAAAATCAACTATTTAGACTAAAGACAATGACTGCTAGCAGACAAAGGATCGTGCCGACACAACCACTACCTACCACTGCTAAGCCAAACTCGCAAATTCGATCAAGAAAATTTATGCTTTGAATTGAAAAATCAAATTAACATAACCAGTACCAAATACCAAAACTAGTTCATCTTCTTCAATGCCAAGGATCAATTTTTGGATGCTAATATGGAAATGAAAATTTTGATTGGATTAATCAAGTGGATTACTCTAGTTATATGCAAAAGATCCATAGAGCTAAGAACAGAAACCCCAGAATAAAATTACAAGAAAACTGAATTTCTTACTTCTTTTTTTCAGTTTTATGAAGAACAAGAAAAGCAGAACCAAAAGCTCCTCTTCCAATCTGCTCAATAACTTCATAATCTTCCATCTTTGACTTCACTTCAGCAGCATCTGCCTCCATTAGAACCTTCAGCAAGAACCCAGAAAGCCACACAACACAAATGAGTCATAGCTCCATAATAAGCCGAATTAAAAGAAAATTTACAAATCCTAACACAAAGAAATCTTGGGGTTTTATGGCTAAATTCTATGTTAAGAATTTTACCTCACAAGAGAAGAAAAAGATGCAAACTTTGAAGAGAAAAGGCTAATACTGGCAGCTAGTTGTGGAATAGACAGTGTTAATTAGTTACTAGATGAGTGGAACTGATGCTGAAAAGATGAGTATAGAGACTATTGAAGCAACCATAGAGAGTGAGTGGATGGGCCTTATAGGTAAAGAGACAGTAATAAAGTAGAGTAAAGCTACATTCCGTAATTATGAGTTTGCACAACACAACTTGATTGAAAGACAAAGAGTCCGTTAAGTCGAATGATCAGTACGGTTGAAACTACATTTTGTTTGAAAATGTTTAGATAATTAATATAATTTATTGATCTTATCAAAAACTAAAACTATATTTAAAAATTCTAGCTATGAAAAGATTATAATTAATAATTTTTTCTAATTTAGTTTTTCAAACCTCAGCCACAAAAATCAAAATAAAAAATCAAATCACTAAGCAAGCTCAATCAAAGACTTGATGGCTTACTAAAAGCATAGAAAGAAAGGACTAGAGGGTAAGGTGGAGGGACACACACAAACACACTCGAGTAATGTGCTGCACATTTATATATATATACTTTTTTCTATCTACCAAATAGAAAATGAAAGAGGGAATAATAACAACAAGGGCATCAATGACAGGTATGGTAGACCAAAGAAAAAGGCAAAGGCTTTGCTTGCATTTTCAGGTTCATGGAAGATCACTTGTGTCTTAGGGGAATGTTTCCCAGCATGCAGTTGTGAAGTCACCATCCTTGAATCTTAATTTTAGTACAAAAATGTCTTGTATAATCTGAAATTAGTTTTGGTTTGGGAGATTAGCTATGTGCATCTACTAGAAAGTTGCATAATTTTTGTGCTGTTGTTCATGTGGGTTTTTGGCTTTAAGGGCACATGATGAATGTCCTAAATTTTTGTTTTTGAACCAATAAAGTACTTTACCATATCCATCTTCGGGTATGATCATGGGGTTTGGAAATACTTTAGTTGGGACCTAATTTAAGTAAGAAAAATGAATTACAGGCTCAAATATTCAATGAAGACCAAGTTTGTGACCAGATCTTCACTGACTGAGCAGCTGGGTCGGTGGACCAGAGGATGCAATATGTGTGAAGCTTGGATGAAAGTTATTCTGTTGCTTTAGTTTAGGAAAATAATGGACCCCAAACTTTAATATCCAACAGGAAAAATGACCTAAGCTTTTGTGTCGAGCAATGAGGTATGGTGTCAATATAGCGTGAATGGTGATCTTGCTGCTAAACATGTAAAGAAAAAGAAATTGTCGAATTGCTCCTCGTGCAAAGAATCAGCTAAGATATCGCTTCTAGCTGCAAAAAACAAGATCTGAATCAGCATATGCGTGATGAAGTTCGACAGCTACAAAGGGTAACAAATGTCTGCTGGGCTCGGTGATTATCCCCAACTCCACAAATGAAGTAAAATTCCAAGAGAGGTCCATACAAGTCCCAGTTAGATAGTCTTTTTTCTTTTTCAAGCTTAGCACTTTTCCTAGCAGTAGCCCATACGCAATACATGGTTCAAGTTTGTCTCGTTATTTATCGACATTTTACACTAACCTGGCCGTAGCAGGAAAAGAAGCTGCTGCTGAAAAATCAATGATTGTCTGGTATGAAATCGAGATAAATTGCTTTCCATTCAATCTAGCCAATACTACATTGCTTGCATATATTGTATTGCGTATTATATCAATTTTTTTAATATAAAAAATATTAAAAATTAGTGACATGTTTTAAAAAATTAAGAGAAATTCACTACCGTATTATAGACCCAAATGATCTAATAAGCTTGTTTCATTCAATTTTATGATAAAATAAAGACATTGATAACAAATTGATTGAATTAAAAAAAAACAAAATTATCATGATGACATGCATAGAAAGAATGCTTGTTGAATGGAAAAAAATTATGATGCTCAATGTTTACCCAATTCAATATTAAAAGTTAAAATTAAAAAAAAAAATCCAAATTAACCTTAGCTAACATATTAAACTTGCGTCATGAGTTGTGAAGCCAAGAGAACCCCATAAATAGCAAATAAAAAAAATAATGTTCAATTCTTAACAAACTTAATGTGAAATGATTAAATCGAAAAAAAAATCAATTAACAAAAAAACAAAAAAGAAGAAGTTAAAGCCTAGTAAGTCCACCAAACCCCACAACCCGGATTATGCTAACAGAATAACCTAATAAAAAGCAAAATAGAAAAGACCATAAAACTAAATCATATATCCAACTCAATACTAAAGAATGAAACTGAAAAAAAAAAATTAAGTCAACTCAGGAAAACTCGTGATCTATTTCATAAAAACAAGATAACCCAAAACTCATAACCCACAAAAAAAAAATGAAAAAAATCACGAAACTCAATTTCTAACAAGGATAAAATTGAAAAAGAAAATTAAAGTAAAAAAATGACCTAAGAAAAAGACCAATGTTAACTTGAGTTAACATTTAAACCCCGCGACCTCAGTTTATAAGAACATGATCACCCCATTAGAAGAAAAAAAAACATTAAGTTCAATTTCTAACCAACTCAATGTTAAAGGATTGAATTGAAAAATATAAAATATAAAACATGATCCAAAGCCAAAAATAACAACCAAAAGAATAAGGACATAAAATGACAAGATACCTTTTAATTTTGACAAATCAATACGAATCCCAAAAAATAAGAGAGAAAAGAGAGAGGGGAAGAAAGAAAAGGTCATCGAAGCCTCACCGTTACTCCTTCATCGACACGCATTGCAGTACCCGAAAACTCTCGGCGAGCCGCTTCCAAAGCCACCATGGAAGGTGATGTTTCAACATTAGAGAAAGTCGCACGCATCGCCATATCACAATGGCCTCATTCCACACACGCCAATCATGTTATAATGCCCATCCTTTCCAATCCCGATAATGTTTTTAAGTATCAAATTTAATATCTTAAAGCTTTAATTATTTTGGATCAATAAAATTAAATTTTATTTTGCAAAATCAAGCATCACATTAATCGCATGTTAAAATTTTTCATCATTATCACAGAATCCTCATATCTAGGCAAC
>Ga0307507_10012248_pt1 | contig 10637 bp, 8 predicted proteins | sample 7_EM_MG_FD_207223 | JGI IMG/M metagenome (GOLD analysis project Ga0307507, IMG submission 207223) | Populus trichocarpa ectomycorrhiza microbial communities from riparian zone in the Pacific Northwest, United States - 7_EM | ecosystem: Host-associated > Plants > Roots > Unclassified | place... | reverse complement strand
CGCGGGCGCGGGCTTCGGGGCCGGTGGCTTCGGGAACTTCTCGGACATCATGGACGCGTTCTTCGGCACGGCGTCGCAGCGCGGACCGCGCTCGCGCACCCGCCGCGGCCAGGACGCCATGATCCGGCTGGAGATCGAGCTCGACGAGGCCGCCTTCGGCACGACGAAGGACATCCAGGTCGACACGGCCGTCGTCTGCAACACCTGCAACGGCGAGGGCGCGGCCCCCGGCACCTCCGCGCAGACCTGTGACATGTGTCGCGGTCGCGGTGAGGTCTCGCAGGTGACCCGGTCCTTCCTGGGCCAGGTCATGACGTCCCGCCCCTGCCCCCAGTGCCAGGGCTTCGGTACCGTCGTGCCGACGCCGTGCCCGGAGTGCGCCGGTGACGGCCGCGTCCGCTCGCGGCGCACCCTCACGGTCAAGATCCCGGCCGGTGTGGACAACGGCACGCGGATCCAGCTCGCGGGCGAGGGCGAGGTCGGCCCCGGTGGCGGCCCCGCCGGTGACCTGTACGTCGAGATCCACGAGCTGCCGCACGCGATGTTCCAGCGCCGCGGCGACGACCTGCACTGCACGGTCACGCTTCCCATGACGGCCGCGTCCCTGGGCACGAAGGTGCCGTTGGAGACGCTGGACGGCATGGAGGAGGTCGACATCCGCCCGGGCACCCAGTCCGGCCAGTCGATCCCGCTGCACACCCGGGGCATCACGCATCTGCGCGGCGGCGGCCGGGGCGACCTCATCGTCCACGTCGAGGTCACCACCCCGACCAAGCTGGACGTGGAGCAGGAACGTCTGCTCCGCGAACTGGCTAAGCTGCGCGGCGAGGAGCGCCCCATGGGGACGTTCCAGCCGGGTCAGCAGGGCCTGTTCTCCCGGCTGAAGGACGCGTTCAACGGTCGCTGACCGTGGGTTCGAAGAGCGCCGACCGCCGGGCATGCGCCTGTCCTATGCCGGGCGGAAGGCCGGATTCGGACTTGTTCGGAGGACGTGACAACATGCCGTCATGTCCTCCGCACTGACCGATCTCTTCCCTCATCCGATCGTGCAGGCCCCCATGGCGGGCGGTGTCTCCGTCCCGCGCCTCGCGGCCGCCGTGTCCGAGGCCGGCGGGCTGGGATTCCTCGCCGCTGGGTACAAAACGGCCGACGGCATGTACCAGGAGATCAAGCAGCTGCGGAGCCTGACGGCCCGCCCCTTCGGCGTGAACCTGTTCATGCCGCAGCCGGAGTACGCGGACAAGGCCGCCGTCGACGTCTACGCCCACCAACTGGCCGGTGAGGCCGCCTGGTACGAGACGGAGCTCGGCGACCCGGACAGCGGCCGCGAGGACGGCTACGACGCCAAGCTGTCCGTCCTGCTCGACAACCCGGTGCCGGTGGCCTCCTTCCACTTCGGCATCCCCACCCATGACGTGCTGGACTCGCTGCGCCGGGCCGGCACCTTCACCCTCGTCACGGTCACCACCGTCGAGGAGGCCCTCGCCGTGGAGCGGGCCGGTGCCGACGCGGTGATCGCGCAGGGCGTCGAGGCCGGCGGCCACCAGGGCACCCACCGCGACCTCCCGGAGAACGACGGCTCCGGCGTCGGCCTGCTCTCCCTCGTCGCCCAGATCCGCGAGACGGTTAGCCTCCCGATCGTCGCCGCCGGCGGTCTGATGCGCGGCAGCCAGATCGCCGCCGCCCTCGCGGCGGGCGCGAGAGCGGCCCAGCTCGGCACGGCGTTCCTCGCCGCACCCGAGTCCGGCGCCCACACGCTGCACAAGCTGGCGCTCACCAACCCCCTGTTCACGCGTACCGAGTTGACCCGCGCGTTCTCCGGCCGCCCGGCCCGCGGCCTGGTCAACCGCTTCATGCGCGAGCACGGCCCGTACGCCCCCGCCGCCTATCCGGAGGTCCACCACCTCACCTCGCCGCTGCGCAAGGCCGCCGCCAAGGCCGGCGACGCGCAGGGCATGGCGCTGTGGGCCGGGCAGGGCCACCGCATGGCACGCGAGCTGCCGGCCGGCCAGCTGGTCGAGGTACTGGTCGCCGAACTGGCCTCCGCCCGGACAGCGTTGTCCACCGGGGGAGATCTCCGATGACCGCCCCGGTGTTCGTCGTCGAGTCCCTGGCGGGCGTGGGCCCCGGCTCCGTCGCCGAGGTGGACGGCCCCGAGGGACGGCACGCCGTTTCCGTACGGCGGCTGCAGCCCGGCGAGGACGTCGTGCTCACGGACGGGCAGGGCCGGGGCGCCGCCGGTGTGGTCCTCAGGGCGGAGGGCAAGGACCGGCTGATCGTCGAACTCCACGATTTTCCCGTCGAGGCCGAACCCACCCCCCGTATCACCGTCGTCCAGGCCCTCCCCAAGGGCGACCGCGGCGAGCTGGCCGTGGAGACGATGACCGAGACCGGTGTCGACGCGATCGTCCCCTGGGCGGCCTCCCGTTGCATCACGCAGTGGAAGGGCGAGCGGGGCCTGAAGGCCCTCGCCAAGTGGCGGGCCACCGCCCGGGAGGCCGGCAAGCAGTCCCGCCGGCTGCGCTTCCCGGAGGTCGCGGACGCCGTGACGAGCAAGCAGGTTGCGGCACTTCTGGCCAAAGCCGACTTCGCCGCCGTGCTCCACGAGGACCGCGACTACGGCAGCGAGCCGCTGGCCACCGCCGAACTCCCCGCCGAGGGCGAGATCGTGCTGGTCGTGGGCCCCGAAGGCGGCGTCTCGCCCGAGGAGTTGGCCCTCTTCGAGGAAGCCGGGGCGAAGGCCTGCCGGCTCGGGCGTAGCGTGCTGCGCACATCGACCGCCGGAACCGCGGCCACGGCCCTGCTCCTGGGCCGTACCGGACGCTGGTCCTGAACCAGGGGAGACTGCCGTGGAACTCGCCCACGTACGCCTGCTCGTCACCGACTTCGCCGCCTGCTACCGCTTCTACGCCGAAGTCCTCGGCCTGAAGCCCCAGTCGGGGGCGGCCGAGGGGCCGTACGAGAAGTTCAGCCCCGCTGTCGGCTCGGCCGGGATCGCCCTCCAGGACCGCGCGATGATGGCCCAAGTCCTCGGTGAACTGGGGGACTTGGCGACCGGGCACCGCTCGCTCGTGGTCCTGCGCGTCGACGACCTGGACGGATACTGCGAGCAGATCGCCGCCCGGGGAGCGACCCTGCTGCACGGCCCGGCGCCGATGACGGACCGGATGCGGGTCGCGCATCTCAAGGACCCCGAGGGCAATGTGGTGGAGCTTCAGGAGTGGCTGCTGCTGCGGGGCTGACGGATCGTGCGCCGGGTGACCGCGCCCCCGGCGCACGGGTGGCCGTATGCGCTCTTCCGTGTGCGCCCTGACGGTGGCAGGCTGCCGTCCATGGGGGTGTTGAGGCGAAACTGGCGTCGGCCGCGCGGGCGGCGGGTGGCCGCTGTGGCGGGGCTCGTGATGGTGACCGTGGGCGGGGCCGTGGCGTGCCAGCCCGGCGATCTCAGCGCGGCGACCGTCGCGTACACGACCGACAAGACGGCGACCGCGGAGCTCAAGCGGGACCATGTGAGCGTGCGCTATCTGACCTGCACGGGCAACTACGGCAGCGGCAACAAGGCCTACACGCCCGGGAAGACGCCCTCGCCGACCGAGAGCACCGTCGTCTCCGTGGACTGCCAGGGACAGACGAACGACAACCGGAGCATCACCGTCACCGGCAAGGTCACCCGGGCCGTCGACGGCGCCTGTGTGCGCGGTGACCTGGTCGCCAAGGTGGGCGGCAAGCAGGTGTTCCACGTGACCGGGCTCGGCGACTGCAACGCGGCGACACCGTCGTCCGTGTCCAACCCGAACCCGTCCCTCACCTACGGCCCGGGACCGACCGTCACGGTCACCAAGACCATCTGGTGCAAGGGCGACCCGACCTGCTGGCCCGTGGAAGGCAAGTGATCCAAAGGGCTGTCGGCGGATACCGCCGATGCATAACCTGATCAGGTGACTCAGCCCTCAGTGTCCGCAGCCCAGGCCTATCTCCGCTTCCCGCACCTGCACGGCGAGTTGGTCGCCTTCACCGCCGAGGACGACGTGTGGCTGGCGCCCCTCGACGGCGGCGGCCGGGCCTGGCGGGTCAGCGCCGAGAACGTGCCGGTGACCCACCCCCGCATCTCGCCCGACGGCACGACCGTCGCCTGGACCTCCACCCGCGACGGCGCCCCCGAGGTGCACATCGCCTCCGTCGACGGCGGGCCCGCCAAACGCCTGACGTACTGGGGCAGTTCACGCACCCAGGTGCGCGGCTGGACCGCCGACGGCGAGGTCCTCGTGACCAGCACCCAGGGCCAGGCGAACCTCCGCCGCAGCTGGGCCCGCGCGGTCCCGCTGGACGGCGGCCCCGCAACCACCCTGCCGTACGGCCTTGTTGGAGACGTTGCCGTCGGCCCCACGGCCACCGTCCTGCTCTCCGCGCCCATGGGCCGCGAGGCCGCCTGGTGGAAGCGCTACCGGGGCGGCACGGCGGGCAAGTTGTGGATCGACCGCGAGGGCGACGGCGAATTCGTGCGGCTGCACGAGGAGTTGGACGGCAACATCGAGTACCCGGTGTGGGCGGGGGAGCGGATCGCGTTCCTCTCCGACCACGAGGGCACCGGCGCGCTGTACTCCTCCCTCGCGGACGGCTCCGACCTCCGCCGGCACACCCCGCTCGACGGCTTCTACGCCCGGCACGCGTCCGGTGACGGCACCCGGATCATCTACTCCTCCGCCGGTGAGCTGTGGCTCCTCGACGACCTGGACGGTGCCGAACCGCGCCGGCTCGACATCCGCCTCGGCGGGCAGCGCACCGACCAGCAGCCGTTCCCGGTGGCCGCGTCCCGCTGGTTCGGGTCCGCGTCGCCCGACCACACCGCGCGCGGCAGCGCGGTCTCCGTGCGTGGCGCCGTCCACTGGGTCACCCACCGCTCCGGCCCCGCCCGCGCGCTCGCCGTCACCCCCGGCGTCCGCGCCCGGCTGCCCCGCACCTTCCGCGCCGACGGCGAGGAGTGGGTGGTGTGGGTGACCGACGCCGAGGGCGACGACGCGCTGGAGTTCGCCCCCGCCACCGGCCTCGCGCCCGGCGCGACCCCGCGCAGGCTCGCCGCCGGACAGCTCGGCCGCGTCCTCGCGCTCACCGTGGCCCCCGACGGCAGCCGGGTCGCCGTGGGCTCGCACGACGGACGCGTCCTCCTCATCGAGCGGGAGACCGGCGAGGTCCGCGAGGTCGACCGCAGCGAGGACGGCGACGCATCGGGCCTCGCCTTCTCCCCGGACTCGGCATGGCTGGCCTGGTCGCACCCCGGCCCGCGCCCGCTGCGCCAGCTCAAGCTCGCCAACACCACGGACCTGTCGGTCACCGAGGCCACCCCGCTCCGCTTCCAGGACTACGCCCCCGCCTTCACCCTCGACGGCAAACACCTGGTCTTCCTCTCCACCCGCTCCCTCGACCCGGTCTACGACGAGTTCGTCTTCGACCTGGCCTTCGTGGTCGGCGACCGCCCGCACCTGATCACCCTCGCCGCCACCACCCCGTCCCCCTTCGGACCGCAGCGGCACGGCCGCCCCTTCGAGGCCCCCGACAAGGACGAGACCCCCGACAGCGAGGGCCGCCCGACCACCCGCGTCGACCTCGAAGGCCTCGCCGACCGCATCGTCCCGTTTCCCGTCGAGGCCGGCCGCTACACCAACCTGCGCGCGGCCAAGGACGGCGTGCTGTGGCTGCGCCACCCGGTGGAGGGAGTCCTCGGCGCCACCCGCGCGACCCCCGAAGACCCGGACCCCAAAACCGAGTTGGAGCGCTACGACCTCGCCCAGCAGCGCATCGAGCACCTCGCCGGAGACGCCGACCACTTCGAGGTCAGCGGCGACGGCAAACGCGTCCTGCTGTGGACCGACCACAAGCTGAGGGTCGTACCGAGCGACCGCCGCGCCTCCTCCGAGGACGACGACAGCGACACGAACATCAACGTCGACCTGTCCCGCATCCGCCAGACCGTCGACCCGGCCGCCGAGTGGCGGCAGATGTACGACGAGACCGGCCGCATCATGCGCGACAACTTCTGGCGCGCCGACCTGGGCGGCATCGACTGGGACGGAGTCCTGGACCGCTACCGCCCGATCCTGGACCGCGTAGCCACCCACGACGACCTCGTCGACCTCCTCTGGGAGGTGCACGGCGAACTCGGCACCTCGCACGCCTACGTGACCCCGCGCGGCGGCCACGGTCACGGCGAACGCCAGGGACTGCTCGGCGCCGACATCTCCCGTCACGAGGACGGCAGTTGGCGCATCGACCGCATCCTGCCCTCCGAGACCTCCGACCCGAACGCCCGCGCCCCGCTCGCCGCCCCCGGCGTCGCCGTACGCGCGGGCGACGCGATCCTCGCGGTCGCGGGCAGGCCCGTCGACCCGGTGACCGGCCCCGGCCCCCTGCTCGTCGGTACGGCGGGCAAGCCCATCGAGCTGACCATCTCCCCGTCCGGCGGCGGCGACCCACGGCACGCGGTGGTCGTCCCCCTCGCGGACGAGGAACCGCTGTACTACCACGCATGGGTGGCCGACCGCCGCGCCTACGTCCACGAGAAGTCCGGTGGCCGCCTCGGCTACCTCCACGTCCCCGACATGCAGGCGCCCGGCTGGGCACAGATCCACCGCGACCTGCGCGTCGAGGTGGCCCGCGAGGGCCTGGTCGTGGACGTCCGCGAGAACCGCGGCGGCCACACCTCCCAACTCGTCGTCGAGAAACTGGCCCGCCGGATCGTCGGCTGGGACCTCCCCCGGGGCATGCGGCCGTACAGCTATCCCGCGGACGCGCCCCGCGGTCCCGTCGTCGCCGTGGCCAACGAGTTCTCCGGCTCCGACGGCGACATCGTCAACGCGGCGATCAAGGCACTCGGGATCGGACCGGTGGTCGGTACGCGTACGTGGGGCGGCGTCATCGGCATCGACAGCAGGTATCGCCTGGTGGACGGCACGTTGATCACCCAGCCCAAGTACGCGTTCTGGCTTGAGGGTTACGGGTGGGGGGTGGAGAACCACGGCGTCGATCCGGACGTGGAGGTGGTGCAGCGGCCCCAGGACTACGCGGCGGGGAGGGACGCACAACTGGACGAGGCAATCCGCTTGGCGTTGGAGTCACTGGAGACCGTTCCGGCAAAAACACCCCCGACCTTGCCCACCTAAGGGGCGCGGGGCTGTGTCGATTTGCGGCTCCGCCGCGTGGGCGCGACCAGCCACAACGCACCCGCACCCGACGACGATACGATGCCTCGCGTAAAGCACCCCCAGCCTCGGAGGGAACCCACATGTCAGGGGAGCCGCAGAACGACTGCCTGTTCTGCAAGATCGTCGAGGGCCACATCCCGGCGACGATCGTCCGCGAGACAGACACCACCGTCGCGTTCCGGGACATCAATCCCCAGGCCCCGACCCACGTCCTGGTGATCCCCCGAGTCCACTACCCCGACGCCGCCTCCCTCGCCGCCGCCGAACCGGCAGTCGCCGCAGACGTACTGCGCGAGGCCGGCGAGGTGGCGACCGACGAGAAGCTGGACAGCTACCGCGTCATCTTCAACACCGGCAGCGGCGTAGGCCAGACCGTGTTCCACGCCCACGCCCACGTCATGGGCGGCCGCGGCATGCAGTGGCCGCCCGGATAACCAGCCATGTCCGTACGCGAGTTCGTGGTCCTCGGCACCGCCAGCCAGGTCCCCACCCGCCACCGCAACCACAACGGCTACCTCCTCCGCTGGGACGGCGAGGGCATCCTCTTCGACCCCGGCGAGGGCACCCAGCGCCAGATGCTGCGCGCCGGGGTCGCCGCGCACGACCTCAACCGCATCTGCGTCACCCACTTCCACGGCGACCACTCCCTCGGCCTCGCGGGCGTCATCCAGCGCATCAACCTGGACCGCGTCCCGCACCCGATCACCGCCCACTACCCGAAGTCCGGCCAGCGCTTCTTCGACCGCCTGCGCTACGCCACGGCGTACCGCGAGACGGTCGGCATCACGGAGTCCCCGGTGTCGGAGGACGGCGTACTCACCACCACGCCCGCCTACACGCTGGAGGCCCGCAAGCTCTCCCACCCCGTCGAGTCCTACGGCTACCGCCTCACCGAACCCGACGGCCGCCGGATGCTCCCCGACCGCCTCGCCGCGCACGGCATCAAGGGCCCGGACGTGGGCCGCATCCAGCGCGAGGGGACGATCGGCGATGTGACCCTCGACGACGTCAGTGAGGTACGGCACGGGCAGCGTTTCGCGTTCGTCATGGACACCAGGCTGTGCGACGGAGTGCACGCCCTGGCCGACGGCTGCGACCTGCTGGCGATCGAGTCGACGTTCCTCGACGAGGACGAGCAACTGGCCGTGGACCATGGCCACTTGACCGCGGGGCAGGCGGCCCGGGTGGCGCGGGAGGCGGGCGTACGACATCTCGTCCTGACCCACTTCAGCCAGCGCTACTCCGAGCCGGAGGAGTTCGAGCGGCAGGCGCGGGCCGCGGGCTTCGAGGGTGAGCTGACCGTGGCGCACGATCTACTCAGGGTGCCGGTTCCGAAACGGCGGTAAAACACCCGTACGATACTTCGATGCCCATTCCCAAAGCCGAACTGCACCTGCACATCGAAGGCACCCTGGAACCCGAGCTGGCCTTCGCGCTCGCGGCCCGCAACGGCGTCGAGCTGCCGTACGCGGACACCGAAGAACTCCGCAAGGCGTACCTCTTCGAGGACCTCCAGTCCTTCCTGAACCTCTACTACGAGCTGATGGCCGTCCTGCGCACCGAGCAGGACTTCGAGGACCTCGCCAACGCCTATCTCGCCCGCGCCGCCGCGCAGGGCGTACGGCACGCGGAGATCTTCTTCGACCCGCAGGCGCACCTCGCGCGGGGCGTGGACATGGGCACGGTGGTGGAGGGCCTGTGGCGGGCGCTGGGCAGCAGCGAGCCCCACCACGGCATCTCCACCCGCCTCATCCTGTGCCTCCTGCGTGACGAGTCCGCCGAGTCGGCCATGGAGACGCTGGACGCGGCGAAGCCGTACCTCGACCGGATCACCGGCATCGGCCTCGACTCGGCCGAGGTCGGCCACCCGCCGGCGAAGTTCCGCGAGGTGTACGAGGCCGCCGCAGCGCTGGGCCTACGACGGGTCGCGCACGCCGGTGAGGAGGGCCCGCCGGCGTACATCACCGAGGCGCTGGACGTCCTCGGCGTCGAGCGCGTCGACCACGGGCTGCGGTGCATGGAGGACGCGGAGCTGGTGGCGCGGCTGGTGCGGGACCGTATCCCGCTGACGTTGTGCCCGCTGTCGAACGTACGGTTGCGCGCGGTGGACGTCCTCGCCGAGCACCCGCTGCCTGCCATGCTGGACGCGGGCCTGCTCTGCACGGTCAACTCCGACGACCCGGCGTACTTCGGCGGGTACGCGGGCGACAACTTCGACGCGGTGCGCTTGGCGCTGGGCCTGAGCGAGGACCGGTTGCGGGAGTTGGCCCGCAACTCCTTCGTCGCGTCCTTCCTGGAGGATGACGAGGAGCGGCGGGCTCGTTATCTGGCCGAGGTGGAGGCGTACGAGTTCTAGGCGGCCGGCGTCGTGTCGTAGATGTGGGGTGCCGGTGTCTCCAACGGGATGGTCTCCACTGGGATCTCGATGATCTGGGACACCTGCACCCGGCGCCTGCCGGTGTACAGCGCGACCCCGGTCATCGGTACCGCGATCACCACCAGCCCCACCGCGAGGATCGCGCCCATCGCCGGGAACCCGGCCCGCGCCGACAGCACGCTGCCCGCCAGTGGCCCCGCCGCCGTCCCCAGGGACGAGGCCGAGCCGACGAGGACCGCCCAACGCCCGCGCGGATCAAGGGAGGCGGCGAGGCCGAGGACGTAGGACAGGACGATCGGGTAGAGCGTGTTCCAGGCGATCTCGCCGGTCGCGAACGTCCTCAGGTCGTGCGCGGACGCGCTGAGCACGATGCAGCCCGCGATGAGCGCCGTACCCGCGCCGATCGGCACCGCACGCCCCAGCCGGGACCCGAGCGCGCCCGCGCCGATCACACCGACAAGGCCGGTGCCGAGCGCGACCGCGAACACCGCGCCGACGGTGACCTCGGAGAGATGCGCCTGAGTGAGGCCGATACGGCCGCTGACGCCCCAGAGGGAGTTCTGGGCGAGGGACCAGCACAGCAGGGTGCCGGCGAGGACCAGTCCGGCGCGGCGGTGGGGGAGGCCCGCGGTCTCCACGCGCGCGTGCCCCGTCGCCGTACGGACCGGGAGGCGGCCGGTCAGTGGCCATACGGCGAGTGCGGTGAGGGCGATCGCGGCCAGCGGCTGCCCGTGGCCGGAGCCGAGGTGCGGGACCGTCAGATAGACGGCACCCGCGAGCGCGGACACGCACAACAGGCCGAGCGTGGAAGCGCGGTGGGGGTCGCGTTCGGCGGCGATCCCGGACGCGGCGACCGTGGTGGCCGTACCCGATCCGAAGCCGCCGACCACCGCGCCCGCGATGACCGCGGGGACGGCGTGGGTGAGGGCAGCCGAGCCGTACCCGAGGACGGCGAGGGCGAGGCCGATCCGGGCAAGGGTGCGCGGGCCGACCCGGTCGACGCGCGAGACGAGCAGAAAGCCCGCCGCGGCCGAACTCAACAGCAGGGCACTGCCGATGGC
>Ga0307507_10012247_pt1 | contig 10637 bp, 2 predicted proteins | sample 7_EM_MG_FD_207223 | JGI IMG/M metagenome (GOLD analysis project Ga0307507, IMG submission 207223) | Populus trichocarpa ectomycorrhiza microbial communities from riparian zone in the Pacific Northwest, United States - 7_EM | ecosystem: Host-associated > Plants > Roots > Unclassified | place... | reverse complement strand
GAAGTTAGAAGCTCCAAACCTTGCTATAAAGGTATCCCCTTGGTTATCGTCGTCGTCGTTAGTATCGCCGTTACTGCCCTCAAAATCGGAGATATATTGACGTATTTTTCGGTCCCTTTCGTCCTTTATATGGTTCGTAGACCAACATCCAGATTTGCTGCATATAAAGCACTTTTTGCCCTTATTGCGGTATTAACGGTTAAGGGGGTAGTGTCTTTGGTTGGAGGAGTGGTATTGTTGGTTGGTATAGAATGATTTAATCTCTAGTTCTTATTTACCGTACATTGTGATTAAGGATTTAATGTCGCTAATAAGGCCAGTAAGGGTAGTAGCGGGTCGAAAGCAGGCTGGTTTGCAAGCTGGTACATCTTGGTATATAGTAAGGAGCTTATTATAGAATGTTATATTATTTTAGAGGTCCTTTGCTAACCTATATTGTAGCTGCCATATCTCATTAATTAATACCTGAAATGCTTGGCCTGTATTAAGTCCTTTTTAAGTAGTAACTTGTTTAAGTGTAATCGCATTCCACTTTGATAGGATATCACGTTTGTATTTATTGCCTTTAAAGTATAATTTTAGGCCTATGCATATGTTCTTAAGGTTGAGATCTTTAAGGTAGATAAAGTAGTATTTAAGGGCAAGGCCGCGGAGTATAGTAGGAATAGCAATGATATACGCTTGCTTAGGGACGCTAGCTCAGAGGCAGTAGTTTTGGAAGATCTCAAACTTAAAATCGAAGTTGTCTTGTTTACTAGAGTATTTGACTTTGTCTGTATAGAGCTTAGCTAAGTTGGTAATCTCTCTTCCAAAGCTTCCTTGTAGGGCGAGCTAGTCTATAGCTTAGGTTGCAGTTAGGGTTAGAGTTGCTTAAACGGGAGTAGTTGATAGTAATGGTAGGGGTGGGGTAGGGTTGTTGGTAGGGTCGTCAGTAGGGTCGTCGGTAGGGTTGTCGGTAGGGTCGTTGGTAGGGCCGTTAGCAGGGTCGTCGGTAGGCCATTTTAAGGGAGTTGGTTCGTGAATAGCTACTAAGAGGCCGTCTGCAATTGACTTCCTTGCCTCCTTCCGTACGTATACTCTATTCTCACGGAGGTAATCCCTAATCTTCTTTAATCAATCCTTGCCAAGGTCATTAAGTATATCCTTTATAAACGACTCAAAATCGTTAACAAAGCTCTCCCATAAGTCGAATCCCTTCCATCCATTCTCCTTGTATATCAATAATCGCCAATTAACAAATACTTCAACTTCCTTAATATCGGTTGCGGTCACGTCGATTCCGGTCTTCTATTTTATAGTATCCATCGCGGAGGTAGCCATCTTTTGGTTCCGCAGTTAATTTAATTCAACAGTTAGACTAGAAGCATGGAAACCCACAAACTAATTATTCTGAAGGCGTGATGGACGTAGGTTAGAAGCGCAAGTAACCTCACAAACTGGCCTTTGGGCTTAGCAAGCAATACTTTAATTCTTAGCCTTCAACAAGAGGTCTAGAGAATCAGGCAGTGCCTCTCTTCGTTATACCTTGCTGATCTGTGCGGCACTGATCAGTGTAGGAATCACAGTGGGGGGGGTTTTGGTTTCAATCAATTTCTTCTTTTTGTTCTACTTCTACAGGTGGAATTTGGTAGACCTCCTGAGCTTGCTTAGCTCACGTGGTTAACCCAATTGGTTATAAGCAACCGTGTCTACCGTATTATAGAACCTTATTCAGACAGATAGTTTCCAATAGTTATCTGTTAAGTATTTTACTAAGACATTCCTACTCTAACTAGGCTGGTCCTGTTATAATACCCCTCCCCTTTAGCCAAAGGTCTAAAATAATTTAACTTAGTTAAGAGTTTATAACTTATTATATTATAAGCATTATAATATATTTTAAGTTCTTTTTAATTTTAAGTTTCCTGCTGTTATGTTTTGTATATTTATATTAGGTAGTAGTTGTTTATCTTTATATTATATCTATTCCACTAAGGCAGGCCGCGAAGAATAGTCCTTATAAAATTCTTTTACTAAAAAAGGCGTATTAGCCTTAATCCAGATATAGGTTTCCTAGGTTTATATTTTATATCCTTTTTACTTAATAAGAAGTTTAAATTGTTTAGATTATATTTTCTATTATATATTATTAATTAAGTTAATAAAGTAAGAACTATTACCGTTATTAATAATTATAGAAGGTAGTGGCGGCACTTTATAAGTTATAGGATTATCTTTTAAAGGTTGTAATAAGCTTATATAAAACGTTAGGTGTATTTTTATCTTAGTTGGCAGTTTAAGCTTATAGGCGTACAGACTTAGTTTTTTCTCTATTTAGTATAGGCCTAGAGACTTTTAATTAAGTTTCTTTAAGGGCCGTTAAGTCTATAGGTTTTATATATTTAAATAAACTATATTACCTTTCTTAAAGTCCTATACAGGAGCTTATCCTTTATTTATATGCCATTCCTATACCATTTAAGCATACAATAATTTACTTTATAATAGTTCCATTAACTACTTTATTTAATTAGCAAAATTATATATGTTAATTAACTAAATCCGTTTAATTATAGGTCCTATTATATTAATTTTAGGTTATAGTTTAAATCTAAATTAAGGGTCCTATTTATAGGTTATGTAGAACAGCATTACGCCTATTAATATATTTATTATATTATTTGAGTAAACTTAGCTAAGGGCAGCTATTTTTCCTGGTTGTCTTATAGGTAGGAGTAGTATATTTATAGGTATTATTCTATAATCGCGTTTACAATTTTATTTAACCATCTATCTCTAAATAAAATATAGTTAAAAGTTATGTTTAAATACTTAATTATTTATATAGGGCTTATTAGAAATCTAAAACAAACTAGCTTCTAGAGTTAGATATTATTAAGTTAAAAAGTCCGTATAATTTAAAGACATGCTTAATAAAACATTCGGCTACTAATATTGCATTAATTAAGTCTATAAAAATTATATATCGCATTTTTATAAAACAGTTAATAACTACTATAATATTTATAAACCCATTACTACTAGGCAAGTCAACTATAAAGTTAATTAAGATATCGCGCTATCTTTATATTAGGATTAGTAGCAATTAAAGTACTCCTTACTTCTTTATATAAGAGGTCTTTCCATACACATATATCCTGTATACTTAAATATATTCTTATATATAGTTATATATTATAGGCCAGTAGTATACTTATTAAATAATTTTATAAGTCTTTATATAGCCAGAATGCCCTACTATAGGGAAGTTGTATATAAATTTAAGTATTTTAAATTGTAAAGGTTTAGAATTCGGAACTACTATCTTCTATTAATAATATAATTGGTTATTTTAAATCTTATATTTAGCAAGTATAATATCCTTATACTGTTGTTTTCCTATTTAAATGGCTCTTATTATATCTATTATCTATATATTATCCTTATATTTATATTCTATTAGCTTATTAATTTCTATTTCCTATTTATTAACTTTTAATTTATTTCTATTAAGTTCCGCATCTAAAAATATAGGATATAGTTTTTTAAAATATTTAGGAGGTAATAAAATCTGTAATTAATTTATAATCCGTTTATCTACAGCATTTATAGGTAAGTCCTATAATTATTATATTAATATATTAGGCTTCTAATTAAGTTTACCTAATTAGTATATAATCTTCAAGTTAAATTATAAGAGGTATTTAGCTTAATAAATTTAGCGCTATATTAATTACTTTATAGTTATAAAGTACTACAGGTTCTTATAGTCCGTTAATACGCGTATTAGGAATAACTCCTTTAAACTTAGGACGCTATTATTTAAAACATCTAACAATTATAAGCAGTTCCTTATTATATATCTTATAGTTTAATTTAGTAGGGGCGGGTTTCTAAAAGAGAAAGGCTACTAAATATAGCTTACCGTTCTTATTATATTATAACAACACTCCCTCTAGCGCATAATTAGATAAGTCTATTTTAACAATATATTTAAAGTTAGGGTTAAAGTGGGTAAGAATTAGAGCAGTTATAAAATAATATTTTAGGTTATTAAAAGCTTATTTATATAATAATAATAATTCATTACTTAACGTCCGATTTAGATCCCTATTAGGCCCACGCGGACTACTCCTTGTATATATATGGGGAGAAAACTCTATATAAGAAAACCCCGTGATCCATCTCCCCGCCTTTTAGGACTCGCCTATATAGCGCCTTTAGGGCGCCTGCAAGTCACCTATAGTGCTCTACTACCTTACTTTTTAACCTCCTTAGGAACCACTACTGCCGTAATAAGCCTACGGACGCGCTAGTATCGCGAAATTAACTCTACTACTATAGAGTTATTAGGGGGCGCCTAAAGCTCGCCCCTTTACCTTCTATTACTATTTCCTTTGCAACCTGGAACTGGTCTAGTACATTTTAGCTAATAAGCCACTAGGTAACCGCCTTAAGACCTTTTTATATTAAAAGTAGTGTATTATAGTTCTCTATGCTAGCTACTAAGAGTATTGCTTCTTAGTTGGTGTATAAGGGGCATAATAGTATTATGTGTTTTAGTGTCTGTCTTAGCCAGCCATATTTGTATCTTAGGCTACCTACCAGGACACCTACCCAGTAGAGCCAATCTTTTAGTCCTATTATTCCTATTCTTAGAAGTATTGCTATTATATTTTCTACCTTTATTAGGCCTTCTTGGAGCCCTTAGGTATTTACCCCCTATAGCGTTAACTATACTATGGCCTAGGTTCCTCTTACCTAAGACAGCCTCTGCACCTTTAACTCCCATATATCTCTCTAGTATTGGTCTAACCAGTATTATATTGCGGTAGATGGTTTCCCTATACTCTTTTATACTCTACTTTAGCTCCTTTATTTCTCTTACTATTATCTTTACTAGTCTCTTACGCGTTTCCCTTCCTTCTCTATATAGGCCTAGGCCCTAATATAGCACCATTCTTTTTCTACTTTTTCCACCTATTTCTCTAATATGTCTTCCCTACTTTAGGGTTATTAGTTGGCTCTCCTATAGGGCACCCTAGGGTCCCTCCATAGTTTGTTTAGGCGTAACTTAATATACTTTATAATACTAGAGTTGCGCTCCTTTTACACCCTTTGCATTACAGCGGCTTTAATATATAATTATAGAGGGGGGGATATTAGCTTCCTTCTCAAGCAATACTATAGCCTTTCGCTTATACCCACCTATTATACTTTAAAGGCAGGCTATTTAGACCTTTTAAAGTGGTTTAAGGAGTAATTTAAGAGGGCCTTTCTCAGTTTCTCCTATAGCCCAAATACTAGATCTATACGTTATGGTTGGCCGGACAACTACTATGTATAGTAGGCGTGACCTCTAAAAGCATGGACCCCATATAGAATTAACAATTCTGGACATTGTAATATACTGCGCTTGGCCCTTATGGGCCACTTATAACGCATATACGCTCTACTAGAGTTTACTATCTACCCATACTCCTAATACCCTTAGGCCTTAAACTAGTTAGCCCCTAAAGCCTTAGATATAGATTATATGCTAGAGATCTATAGGTTAGTTGCGTTTTTTTATAAAGTAGATTAGCTAGTATTTCTCTAGTAAAAATTGGACTCCATATCTTCTTACCCATTTAATATAGGTGTTATAGGCTTTCTCTAGTATTCTATAGTTCTCTGCAGCTATTTGCCTATATATAATTAGGTTTATATTATTAATAAAGCCTATCCCCTGGGTCGCCCCTTCCTTAAAGGACTTAAGTAGGTTGCTTATAAAGAAAAGGAAGAGTATAGGCGAGAGGGGTAATCCTTATAGTATTCCTGTTATAACTATAATAGGGGGGCTCTAGTATCCACTAAAGACTAGCAATATTTCTTTCTGGCCTATAAACCCTTAAATAAACTGTATAATCTATTCTAAAAAGCCTTTTGCCCTAAGGATATATAGGAGGCGCTTATAGGGTATGTTGTTATAGGCACTACTAATATCTAGGCCAAGCATTAATACTATAAAGTCCCTTTGTATCGCCCATGCAGATTTAATAGTGGCGGCAAGTAACGTAAGTGCTAATAGTGTTAAGCGGTTCTTTCTTGCCCCTATTTAACTTTATAGTAGTAGGGCGTATTCCTTAGCTATATCTGCTAAATAGTCTACTATTACCCTTTCTAAGATCTTGCTAAGGGTGTTTTCTAAGGCAATAGAGCGGTAGCTTCCTAGGGTTAAGAGTCTGCTTTACCTTCTTTTTATAGGACAACCGTTATTATAAATCTTCTAAGTTGTGGGTAGTAGCCTATAGCAAAGCATGCTTTAGCTACATCTGTAAGCTAGAGTGCTATAAATGGTCCATAGGTCTTTAAGGCCTTATTTAGTATCCTATCTAGTCCTAGTGCTATATTATTTAAAAGGCGGCTAATAGTTCTAGCCATTTCCTCTATTGTTATATCGCTATTAACCCACAGGTGAGTTACTGGTGTTTTACCTATAATGTTACTAAGGTCTACTAGAGCCAGTTAGGGGAAGAACCTTTCTATAAAGATTTTTACCTTTTTATTATTATTATTAGTGGCCTATAACTCTCCTACTCTTTATAGGGGTAGTAGGTGTGGGTCTTCTGCTAGGCGCCCCGCCTTTTTCTTTACCTATTTCGCTATAACCTAAAGGCCCTTATTATAGGAGAGGCTCGGGTTAAAAGTATACTTATTTATAAACCGTCTCTAGTTGTTCCTTGCTTCTTTTTTTAGGGTATTCTTTAACTGGTTTCTTATGTCTTTATATTATCTCTTATCTTTAGGGTTATAGCTACTTATATATTTCCTTCTTGCTTGTCGTTGGCTAGTAATAAAAACCACGTATTATATAGACCACGCGTGTCGCGCGTAGGGGCCTAGTTTTAAGATCGGACAGTACTCTTCTAGCCTATTTTTAATTACTGCCTAGATCCTTTCTAGTCTTTAGTTAATTTCCTTAGGGGTAGCTAATAAGCCTCACTTATTTGGTATTGGGTGAATTTCTTCTAGGTCTTAAAGTTATTGTTTAACTGTATTAAGGAAGCTATCTATTTTAAGCTTCCTTATTGCGTATCTTTTGCTATTTAGTTGCGCCTCAATATCTAGGTCTAGCTATATCTGGATGGGGATATAGTCTAAGGCAAGTGCCTATTCTTCTTTAGGGTTACACCTTTTAAGTCTCTAGTATAGGCCTTCGTCCATAAATATAAGGTTAATTATACTTCTAGCGGTGCCTTGTTGCCATATAATTACTCCTATGGGGGTAGCTAGTTTAAGGCCCCAGATGTATATGGCTCTTAATAGGCACTCTGCCTGTCGTTCAGCAGCAATATAGATACCCCCCTACCGCGGGTGGTAGAGGTTCATATCTCCTAATAGGATAGACTCCGTGCCTTCGGTTTCTTATAAGCTTATTGCTGATATAATATTCTCTATTTATGGGACCCCTTCGACCCTAGGGTTATATATATTAATAATTTGTACTAGATCCCAAGCTTATTTATATTTAGTAGTCTATTTAAATTTTATGTTCTTTTTTATTAGGTTTACTAACAACTAAGCAGTTTCTAAAAAGTGGTTAATAAATCGTTAATAGAAATTTATAAATTTTAGAAATCCTTAAATATCTTATATATTGTTAGGGCTTTCCTAGTTTATAATCGCGGCGACTTTTTTAGGGTCCATTTTAATTCCATTACGGGATATTATTAAGCCTAAGTATATAACCTTAGACGCGTAAAACTAGTATTTCTTAATATCGCATTATAGGCCCGCATCTTATAGGCGTTTAAGACCATTCTAATATATTTCCAATATTTAGAAAGCAAGGACAAGTAGATTAAGATATTACTAATATATATGATAATAAATACATTAAGGAATTTACGAAGCGTATTATTAATATATTGCTAAAATATACTAGAACCGTTCTTTACTCTAAATGGCATTACTAGGTATTTAAAGAGTCCCTATTACATGCAAAAAGCTATATACTTATTATCTCCTTTATATATATAGATTTTATTAAAGGCGGTAACTATATTAAGCTTTATAAAGTACTATACCTTTACTAAATAGTTAAGCGTCTTTTAAATTAGGGGAATTGGATATTAGTTTTAAATTATAATTACGTTTAGAGCTTAATAGCTAACATAGAATCTTAAGCCTCCTCCCAGCTTTTTAATAGATAGTATAGGTAAGGTAAATAGATATTAGCTAAAGTAAATAAATCCTTTTTCCAGATACCCATTAAGGTATTATTACATTATAAGTAGTTCTTCTTATAATATACCATATAGTAGACTAAACTTGAGTGTTATACTAGGCTTAAGTTCTATTTTAAAATTGTACTTATCTTAGTATTGGGCTAGTTAGTCTATAAATCTTTTTTTAAACCTGTTAATTAAATTATAGTACTCTTTAAGTATAAGAGGTTAAGAATTAGTATATTATTTTAGTTTTAGCGCTTTTTTAATATCTTCTATAGTTATAGTAAAGATTTTATAATCTTGTCTTTTTACTAATAAGATAAAGGGCGCGGCCTATATTATATAAATTTTAAGAGGTTTTAATAAATTATCTTTATATTTTTTACTGTTATTAGTAGTTATAGCATTATTATTTTAGTTTAAGGCTTATAGCAAGGGCAATTTATATTATATTAAATTTAAATAGTTATATATATGTTTATAGGGCAAATAGTTTTTTAAGTAATAACTTTAGCAGTAGGTTGTACGGAACTTTAGTATTTCTTTAACCCAGCTAATTAAAGGGTTATATTATTTTAGCTATCCGTATTTAAGTATTACCTTATAATGCTTTAAAGGTATTATAAATAGGGAAATATATTTAAGGTATTTGCCCATCCGCAATTTTATAAAAGCGTAGTATATTAATTCGCTATATATTAAGGGTTTACTATTAAAGCCTTATAGGCCTTAAGGCTTATTAAGTTTCTTTAAATTTAGGCGTTAAGTTTTTGCGTAGTTTGTATTAATAAAGCCTATACTAGTAGCTCCACTATCTATAAGGATTTATACTTCCTTACACTTTCTAAGTATTTAAATTTTACCAAGTATTAAGGTAGTTATATTATATATTAGCGGGCCGTCAAAAACGGACTCTGCACCTATACGTGGTGACGGCTACAAACCTGGGTCTTCAAAGTTCAGACTCAGAGCCAACGCAGAGACGTCGCATAGCGTGCGATATGACTTCGTAGTGGTAGTTGCGAGCGTTATGGGCGGTGGTGAAAAGTTTTTACATGGGATAGTGAGATCTCGAAAACCACCACTAATAGTACCCCTTTACAATAACAGCTACTGCTATACTGCTCTATTAGGGCACCTGTACAATCCAACATAGATACGCAGTATTCGATAACATTCCCCAACCCCTAATTAAAAGCATCAACGACCTTATATTAACGAACGGTGAACGCGAACGAACGAACAAACGAGCAAATATACGGCCCCTCCTAACCCCAGGGCGATCGCCCGCGGAGCATACGGTCACTCGCTGTCAACTACCAAATACCTAGCAGCCTAGATTGCGACCTACAGTTCTCCTTATCTCCTTTCAAGGAGTGGTGACTCTTAGAAAGGGCCTAGCTGGGGCCTAGGTATAAAAGATACCCAAAACACAACATATCCCGCTGTTAGTATTACGGTAGTTAAAACTGATGAATCCCCCTTACGCCTTCAATGGCTCTAGGGGGGGGGGGGGAGGCAAGGCGTATATGGCAATGGTCTATAGGAGATAGCATATAGGGGGTGGTTAAGATATAGAACATAAAGCACATAGCAATCAATTAGTAAGGCCTAGCTAGGACGTAGTAAACCCTAGCTTTAGATAAGCTAGAGAAGAAAGCAGTGGTTTCTATAGAGTTCAAACATTTAAGGAGGATAGGACGTAGCTATAGGCCCGTAGGGCCGCTGCTACGGACAAACATAGTAAATTAGGGTTTTTCTGTCCCCTACACAGCAGGGTTTTCTTCCTGTCAATTTACAAGTTTTCCCCCCTGCGACGGCAAGTGTCTGCGTGGGCCTAGATAGGATCCGTATCAAACATTAATTAAAGAACTTATTATATTATATATTAGCGCTAAAAGAGCTTAGATATTTATACTCTTATACTTTTTATCCTAAGGCGCAACTTAGTACTAGAATAATTTGTTTTCTAAATTAACTAAAAGTAAAATGCTTTATAGCGACTAAGTGTAATTTATAGAGTAAGTATAATTTAAGGACTAAGAGGAACTACAGCGGACTTTTCTAAAAGAGTAGGTTCGACACATCGGGAAAATATTCACAGGATAAGATTTAAGTAGACTTTAATTTTCACATTTCGCGTAATTAATATGCAATTTAACTAACTTGACACGCAATTAACTAACTTAATACGCAATTAACCAACTTAACACGTAATTTAACCAACTTAACATATAATTAACCAACTTAACACGTAATTCGACTAACTTAACACGCAATTAACTAACTTAACACGCAATTTAACTAACTTGACATGCAATTAACTAACTTAACACGCAATTTAACTAACTTAATATGCAATTAACTAACTTAACAACTTTAAAAGCTAACTATATATTTCTTAACACGTAATTAACCTACTTAGCAACTTTAAAAGGTAACTAT
>Ga0307507_10012246_pt1 | contig 10637 bp, 8 predicted proteins | sample 7_EM_MG_FD_207223 | JGI IMG/M metagenome (GOLD analysis project Ga0307507, IMG submission 207223) | Populus trichocarpa ectomycorrhiza microbial communities from riparian zone in the Pacific Northwest, United States - 7_EM | ecosystem: Host-associated > Plants > Roots > Unclassified | place... | reverse complement strand
CGAGCACTACGAGACGTCGATGGACGTGGCCGCGCTCGCGTTGGGTCCACTGCTTGACGCGGTGCGGCCGGGAGAACCAGTGCTGGCGGACGGTTTCAGCTGCCAGACCCAGATCGCCCACCTGACCGGAGAGGGCGGCGCGCGTGCCGAGCACTACGCCGAGTTCCTCGACCGGCACCTGTACCGACGGAGGAGTCCCGAGTCATGACCACACCTGACGACGTCATCGCGGCGGTGCCGAAGCAGTTGTTCATCGGCGGCGAGTGGGTGGACGCCTCGGCGGGCGCCACCATGCCGGTGGACGACCCGGCCACCGGCGCGGCGCTGTGCGAGGTCGCGGACGCGGCCCCCGAGGACGGCGCGCGGGCCTTGGCCGCCGCCGTTGCCGCGCAGGCTGACTGGGCGCGCACGCCGCCTCGCCCGCGTGCGGACGTCCTGCACCGCGCCTACGAGCTCATCCTGTCCAGAGTGGACGAACTGGCGCTGCTCATGACGTTGGAGATGGGCAAGCCGCTCGCGGAGGCCAGGGGCGAGGTCGCTTACGCGGCCGAGTTCTTCCGCTGGTTCTCCGAGGAGGCCGTGCGGGTGGACGGTGGGTACGCGCTGTCGCCCGACGGCCGGACGCGGATGCTCGTCACCCGCCAGCCGGTCGGGCCGTGCGTGCTCGTCACCCCGTGGAATTTCCCCCTCGCGATGGGCACCCGCAAGATCGGCCCGGCGGTCGCGGCGGGCTGCACCATGGTCCTCAAGCCCGCCCCGCAGACCCCGTTGTCGAGCCTCGCGCTCGCGGGCATCCTCGTCGAGGCCGGACTGCCGGCCGGTGTGCTGAACGTCGTGACCACGTCCCGCGCGGGCGCGGTGGTCGAACCGCTGCTGCGCGGCGGGCAGGTCCGCAAGCTGTCGTTCACCGGCTCGACGCAGGTCGGCAGGCTGCTGCTGGAGCAGAGCGCGGGCGCCGTGTTGCGGACCTCCATGGAACTCGGCGGAAACGCACCGCTCCTCGTCTTCGCCGACGCCGATCTCGACGTCGCGGTCGACGGGGCGATGGCCGCGAAGCTGCGCAACATGGGGGAGGCCTGCACCGCGGCCAACCGGCTGTTCGTGCACCGCTCCGTGCACGACGAGTTCGCCACCCGGCTCGCCGCGCGGATGGGGGCACTCACGGTGGGGCCCGGCACGGAACCGGGAGTGGACATCGGTCCTCTCATCGACGCGGCGGGTCGGGGCAAGGTGAGCGAGCTGGTCGCCGACGCGGTCGAGCGCGGTGCGAAGGTGCTGGTGGGCGGTGAACCCGTTGCCGGGGCTGGATTCTTCTACCCGCCCACCGTGCTGTCCGATGTGGACTCCAGCAGCGCGGTGCTGTCCGCCGAGATCTTCGGCCCCGTCGCGCCGATCGTCGCCTTCGACGACGAGGACGAGGTGGTGCGGGAGGCGAACCGGACGCTGTTCGGACTCGTCGGGTACGTCTTCACTCGCGACCTCGCCCGCGCGTTCCGGGTGTCCGAGGCGCTGGAGGTGGGCATGGTCGGCGTGAACACCGGCGTCGTCTCCAACCCGGCGGCCCCGTTCGGCGGCGTCAAGCAGTCCGGCCTCGGCCGGGAGGGCGGGCGCTCGGGGATCGACGAGTTCCTGGAGCAGAAGTACATCGCACTGCCGGTCTGATGATCCGCGTTGCGTGGTCCCGGTGTGGAACCCGGACCGGGACCACGCGCACTAGTCGATCAGACCGTGCACGGCGCGTTCGAGGTGTTCGCGCATCTCGGTCTGGGCGACCGCGAGGTCGCCGGATTCCACGGCGCGCAACAGTTCGCGGTGTTCCGCCGCCAGGTCCTGCGGTCCGGGGTAGTTGACGTGCAACTGCGCCAGGCACAATTGCGTTTCCTCTTGCAGCGCCGGGTAGATGCGGCTGAGCCGCTCGCTCCCGGCCGAGTTCACCAGTGCGACGTGGAACGCGGTGTGCGCCTCGACCCGTTCGCCCCAACTGGCGTTGTCGGGCAGCGCTTCCAGTGCCGCGAGCGCCCGGTGCGCGTCCACAAGGGACAGCCCGTTGTCCACGATGCGCTTGACCGCTTCGAGTTCGAGCGGGATGCGCACGAAGTACAGGTCGCGGACGTCCGCGTCGGTGAGTAGCGGAATCGTGAGCGACCGCCCGTTGGTCCGCTGCACGAGGTTGCGGCTCACCAGTTCCTGCAACGCCGAGCGCACAGTCGGCCTGGCGACGCCGAAGTCGGTGGCCAGGCCGTTCTCGGTGAGGGGTGCGCCGCCTTTGAGCTGACCGCTGAGGATCTGCTTGCGCAGTTCGGCCACGAGGGCGTCCCTGGTGTTGGTGGTCTGCAGCGCCACGGCCACGTCGGTCTCCTCGCTACCCGCCGGAAGCGAAAAGTATACCAGTCAGACAGCATGACAGTGCCTTTCGCGCAGGTGCGTCGGCGACGCACCCGCGCGGGGATTCAGTCCCGCCGGCGCACCACGCGTCCGCCTGCCATGAGCAGTCGTTGATGGCGTTCGGGTTCGGTGAGCACGCTGATGTCGTCCAACGGGTTGCCGTCCACGGCGAGCAGATCCGCGTGTGCGCCGGGTGCCACGGTGCCGAGCAGCCCTTCGGCCCCCAGCAGTCGAGCGCCCACGGTCGTGGCCGACCGGATCATGTCGGCGGGTTTCTGGACCTCGGCGCGGAGCGTGAACTCGGTGAGCTGGCGGGTCTGCAGTGACCCGAGCAGGTCGGTGCCGAACGCGACGTCGACACCGTTGCGGTGCGCCGTTTCCAGGCCCCGCAGGCTCGCTTCGAGCACCTCCGCGATCTTGGCGTGGGTCACGTCCGAGAGTCCCGCGGCCCGGCCCCCGTCGGCGAGCGCGTGGTAGGTGACCAGGGTGGGCACGAGAAACGCGCCGTGGTCCCTGACCACCTCGGCCGTAGCGTCGTCGATGAAGTTGCCGTGCTCGATGGAACGGACGCCGTTGATCACGCCGCGCCGGATCGCGGCCGGGGTGTAGGCGTGACCGGCGACGTAGCGGTTGGCGGCACTGGCTTCCTCCACGATCGCCCGGATCTCCTCGATGGAGAACTGGGTGCTGTCGACGCGGTCGGTCGGCGAGGTGATCCCGCCGCTGATCATGATCTTCAGGTGGTGGGCGCCCTTGCGGATCTCGTCGCGCGCCGCCCGGCGGCATTCGGAGACGCCGTCGCAGACGCGGCCGAAGTCCGGGCAGCAGTAGTGCGCCTGCCCGGCGTCGTCGCCGGGTCCCCGCACGTCGCCGTGCCCGCCGGTCTGGGACAGCGCCTTGCCCGCGTAGTGCAGCCGAGGCCCGGTGACCAGGCCCGCGCGCAGCGCCCCGGCCAGGCCGTGGTCCGCGCCGCCGCAGTCCCGCACCGAGGTGAAACCCCGGTGCAGCATGTCCCGCAAGGCTTTCGCCGCGTGCAGTGCCGTGTACGACGGGGACATGCGGGGGAGTGCGGACAGGTCGGCGCTGGCGGCCGCGACGTGGACGTGGGCGTCGATGAGGCCGGGCATGAGGACGGCGCCGCGCAGATCGATCACCTCGGCCGACGTGCTGGTCACGTCGGTGCCGACCTCGGTGATGACGCCGTCGGTCACGAGCACGCGCTGGTCCGGTTCGATCGTGGCGCGCGCCGGGTCGAGCACCGAGGCGTTGGTGAGCAACCAGGTCCCGGTCACGCCTCGGTCACCGCCTTCGGGCGGGCGACGGTGTGCTCGGAGATCTCCTCGAGCGTGCGGCCCTTGGTGGAGTCGCCGAAGATCACGATCGCCACGGCGCCCAGCAGCAGCGCCCCGGTGGTCATCAGGAACACGCCGGCGAACCCGATCACCGGGTAGGTGGCGCCGATGATGATCGGCGCGGAGATCCCGCCGATCCGGCCGAACGAGGACGCTGTACCGGTGCCTCGGGCGCGCAGGGCGGTCGGGTAGACCTCGGGGGTGTAGGCGTAGATCGAGGAGTAGACGCCGTTCATGAAGAACGAGAGCAGGGCGCCGAACACCATCGCCTGGACGGACACGCCCGCCCGCGACAGCAGGTAGGCGGAGATCGCGCCGCCGGTGAGGTACGTGGCGATCGTCCACTTGCGATCGAGGAAGTCGTTGAGGAACGCCGCCGAGTAGTAGCCGGGGATCTGCGCGAGGTAGATGACGATGGAGTAGCTGAAGCTCTTGGTGATGGTGAGGCCGCCCGCGACCAGCAGGGTCGGGATGAAGGTGAAGAAGCCGTAGAACGCGAACGTGATCACCAGCCAGAGCATCCACAGCGTGGCGGTGCGCCGGGCGAGATCGCGGCTCCACAACGCCTTGAGCCCTTGCCGCACGGTGAGTTGAGGCGTCCGGACGATCGGCGCCTCGTCCTGGTGCGGCACCGGTGGCAGTTCACGGCCCAGCGCCTTGACCGCGCGCCGCTCGATGTCCTCGACCACCGCCCGTGCCTCGTCGACCCGCCCCTTGGCGAGCAGGAACCGGGGCGACTCGGGCACGGATCGGCGCCACCACAGGAGCATCACCATCGGGAGTGCGCACAGGACGTGGACGATACGCCAGCCGTCGGCGTTGAGCGGCACGACGAAACGGCCCAGCAGTGCGGCGGTGACGTACCCGAAGGAGAAGAAGCCCGCCAGCGCCCCGACGAAGCGGCCGCGCAGCCGACCCGGCGCGAACTCGGAGAGGAACGCCGGGATGATCGCGGACTCCGCGCCGGTCCCGATGCCCGCGATGAGCCGCGCGATGAAGAAGACCTCCCACGAGGGAGCCGCCGCCGCGATCACGGTGGCCACGCCGTAGAGGGCCAACGCCCACATCATCACCTTGCGGCGGCCGATCCGGTCGCCGAGCACCCCGGCGACGAACGCGCCGACCAGGAATCCCATCAGCGTCGAGCTGCCGATCAACCCGGTCTGCGGGCTCGTGAGGTGCCACTGCTTCGAGATGACGGGGAGCACGAACGCGAGTATCGCGACGTCGAGCCCGTCGAAGGCCAGTCCGAGGCCGCCCATCAGCAGCAGTCGGTAGTGGGGGCGGGAGAACGGAACTCGCTCAAGCCTGGCTAGGAGAACGGACATCGCACATCCTTCCTGGGGCGGGTGTGCAATGTATAGTCCGCACATTGGGCAGATGCAATGAATGTTGCAGAGATTTTTCTGTGGCAGGGTCTGCCCCAGACCGCGACACCAGGGGAGAACGGCGATGCCCGAGGTCCGTGAGTGGCTGGCCGAACTGCGCGAGACGGCCCAGCCCTCGCCGAAGATCACCGCGGTGCTTGACCTGATCGCGAGCCAGCCGCGGCTCGCGTCGTACGCGCCCGTCGCCGAGGTGGCGCATCGGGCGCAGGTCAACACCGCCACCGTCGTCCGCGCCGCGCAGGCGCTCGGGTTCAAGGGCTGGCTCGCGTTCCGCGCGGAGGTGCGCTCGCGCTACCTGGCCTCGCTGACCGCACCGGAGGTGTCGGCGGAGCACTCGATGAAGGTCGAGCGAGCCGCGGTCGCCGCGTTGCGGCAGGACGTCGCGAACCTCGCCTTCCTCGCCCGCTCCGCCGACGTCGACCTGATCGACGAGTTCGCGGCCGCCATCGCCGGCGCGGACCAGACGATGGTCGTGGCGGCGGGCAGCTACACCGCGCTCGCCGCGCCGCTGGCCCACCTGGCCACCGCGATGGGGTACCCGGTGTCGATGGAGACGCGCGGCGGCGCGCACCTGGCCAACGCGCTCGGCCTGATGTCCGGGCGGAGTTGCCTGGTCGCGGTCAGTTTCTGGCGCCTGCACGCCGACACCTACCGCGCCGCGCGGGCCGCGCGGAAACGAGGCGCCGCCGTCTGCGTCATCACCGACAGCGCCACTTCCCCGCTGACCGAACTCGCGTCACACGTGCTGGTCGTGTCCTCCGAGAGTGCGAGCTGGTTTCCGTCGCTGACCGCCGGGGTGTCTGCCGTCAACGCGATCCTGACCGCGCTGGAGGAGCAGGGCGGTCAGCAGGTGCGTGACCGGATCGCCGAGATGGACGAGATGTGGCACGAGCTGGACCTCTACCACCGGCCCTGACCTCAGGCCGCGCGACCGGCCAGCCCGATCCGCTCGCCCGCGTCGGTGAGCACCGAACCGAGCGCGTCGACGATCTTGTCCAGTTCGGACCGGTCGCACACCAGCGGCGGCGCGATCTGGACCACCGGCTCGCCGCGGTCGTCGGCGCGGGCGATGAGGCCCGCGTCCCGCAACCGCTGCGGGATGAAGCCGCGCACGAGCAGGTCGCGCTGCTCGGCGTCGAGCCGGTCGCCGCCCTCGGCGCCCACCAGTTCCGCGGCGTAGAAGAAACCGTCGCCGCGGGTATCGCCCACCACGGGCAGCTTGGCCAGTTCGGCGAAGCGGTCCCGCAGGTGCGGCATCAGCGTGCGGACGTTGTCGAGCACGCCGTCCCGCTCGAAGATGTCGAGGTTGCGCAGCGCGATCCCCGCCGCGAGCGGGTGCCCGGCGAAGGTGATGCCGTGCAACAGAGACTGGCCCGGTCGGAAGAAGACCTCCGCGACGCGGTCTGACACCAGCACCGCGCCCATCGGGGCGTACGCGGAGGTCAACCCCTTGGCGGTCGTGATCATGTCCGGCACGGCGCCGGTGGTGGAGACGGCGAAGTACTCGCCGATCCGGCCGAACCCGGTGATGACCTCGTCCGCGACGAGCAGGAATCCGTAGCGGTCGGCCAGTTCCCGCAACCCGACCCAGTAGCCGTCGGGCGCGGTGAAGCAGCCACCCGCGTTCTGCACGGGCTCCGCGATGAGCATGCCGACCGTGCTCGGGTCGGCGGCGACGATCGCCGCCTCGGTCTCGGCCAGCAGCCGCCTGGTGAACGCGGCGTCGTCGGTCTCCGGGGCGCGGAACCGGCCGGTGTTGGGCACGTGGGTGACGTCGACCGCGGGCACGCCGAACGGTTCCTTGAGCGCCGGGATGCCGGTGAACGCGAGCGCGCCGAGGCTCAGGCCGTGGTAGGCGGTGCGGCGGGCGATCGCTTTCGTCCGACCTGGCTCGCCGTTGGCGAGGTGGAACTGGCGGGCCAGCTTCCACGCCGACTCCACCGACTCCGACCCGCCGGACGTGAAGAACACCCGGTCGATCCCGGCGGGCGCCAAGTCGGCGAGCCGCTCCGCCAACTCGATGGCCGCCGGGTGCGCGGTGTTCCAGTTCGTATTGAAGGGCAGCGTCGTGAGCTGGGCTTTTGCCGCCTCGGCGAACTCGGCGCCGTAGGAGTAGCCGAGCTGGGCGCAGAACAGGCACGACAGCGCGTCGAGGTACCTGCGGCCCTTCGTGTCGCGGACGTAGATGCCCTCGGCGCCGTCCAGTACGAGCACCTCGCCGCCCGCGGCCAGTCGCGCGTGCTGTCCGAAGTGCAGCAGGAGGTGGTCTCGCACGCCGGACTGGTACCGGTCGTGATCGGGGTTCGGCGGCAAGGGTGACATGGCGACTCCACTCCTCGGCGGTGTTCGGTTGCCGCTATACTGTCATACCGTATAGCGTCTATACAACCCAGGCTGACATGGAACGGTCAATGTGTTGAGCAAAGGACAATTCGGGTTGGTTGAGAACAGGTTCTGCTCCGACGGCGGCCTAGTCCGCCTCAGCAAGATTGACCAAAACGGTAACGTGTTCTAGTTTGAGGGTGGGTACTGTCTCGCAACCGTCCACTCCGGATCACCCGGCGCGGAGGATCCGGAGCAGGTCGGGGGTTTCGTGACCCGGCTGGCCTCCCCGACTCGGGATCGGCTGACCGAGTGGATTTTCGGGAAGGCTGGTTCACAGGTCACGTCCCGGCCATCGTCACGGAGGCGACGTGGGTCGGGTAGCGGTCGATGTCAGTCGTCCCAGTCGCCGCCATCGTCGATCTCGGCGCCAACGTACCCGTTGGTGCGAGTTTTCCTTGTTGCGCCGGTGTTCTTGGGCGCTGGGATCTTTCGACCGGTTATCGCGATGTGCGTCGCGCGGATCGCCGCGGTAAGGGGGTACCAGCCCAGGAACCCCACGAACAACGCATAGATGCCACTGCCCCGAGCACGAGGACTCTCTGCGGGCGCAGATCGCGCACCGATGAGTTTCCCGCGCCGCGCCGGTCTGTACACCGAAGACCGACTCACGGAAGGCTGGCGCCGTGCGAAAACTGATCTACGGCATGAACGTGACCCTGGACGGCTACATCGCCGCGCCCGGCGACCCCTCGCACACGTCCCGCAATACCGACATCGCCTGGGGCGGGCCGAGCGACGAGCTGTTCCAGTGGTGGCTCGACCGGGAGCGGGAGAGCGACCTGTCGCTGTACGGGCGCAAGCTGTGGGAGACGATGAGCTCCTACTGGCCCACCGGCGACCAGCGGCCCAACGCCACCCCGGCGGAGATCGAGTTCGCGCGGAACTGGCGGGACACGCCGAAGGCGGTGTTCTCCTCGACGATCGACAAAGTCGACTGGAACACCCGCCTGGTCACCGGCGACGCGGTCGCCGAGATCACCCGGCTCAAGGCCGAGGACGGCGGCCCGATGGGCATCGGCGGCGCGACGCTCGCCGGGGCGGCCGTGCGGGCCGGGCTGATCGACGAGTACCAGCTGGCCACCTACCCGGTCCTGGTGGGCGGCGGCACGCCGTTCTTCACCGCGCTGGACAGCTGGGTGAACCTGAACCTGGTCGAGACGCGGACCTTCCCCGGCGGCGTGGTCCTGACCCGGTACGAGACAAGGCGGTGAACGACACTTTTCCTACGTTCAGCGCGGCGCCGGCGTCTCGACGGGTTGAGGTCGGGCTGTGTTTGACGTGTTGGGCGAACTCGATGGCGGAGCGATCGCCTCGCCAGACCTGCCGCGGGCTGCGACGCGTGGGTCCACTTCAGTGCGATCGGGATGGACGGCTTCCGCGCCCTGGAAGCCGGCGACCAGGTCGAGTTCGACTACGAAGCAGCACAGCAGGACAGCTTCCGCTTCCGCGTGACCCGCGTCCGCAAAGTCTGACCCTCGATCCACGATCGAACTTGACAAGTGCAGAGAAACCGCGGTCAGTGGCACAACTGCGCATGACGCTCGTCCTTTCCGCGAGATCAGAGGAACTGAGCGAGTGACACCGTAGGTAGGGACGGGAGAGGTCGCTGACGGCAGCGCTGGAGGAGTTGGTCGTCGGCGTCGAGCGTGCTGCGTGCCTGAGCAAACTCCGCAAGTCAGGGCCGTGTGGAGCGAGGCGCTGCTCTCCGCGATGCCACTGGTGCCGAGCACGGTCGCTGATCTTGGCTGCGGAACCGGCAGCATCACTTTGATCGACTCGGTCTTCCCGGCCGCACAGAGCCCTCATGGACATCGAAACTTCACTGACTCACCTGGACGGCCTAGTTACGCGCCACCTTCCGGGTGCGATGAACTAGTACGGGTCGATGCGCGGGGGAGAACATGATCACCATCACGGTGGGGGCCGAGGACGCGGCAGCGGAGCTGCGGTCGCTCAACCAGGAGCTCGTCGACATCGACGAACTGCGTGGACAGGTTCGGCCGGTGCCCGCGCGGCCGCGGCCGGGTGAGCTGGGTGTACTGGACTCGACGCTGGTCGTCGCGGTGGGGCAAGGCGGTGCGGTCACCGCACTGGTATCGGTGCTCGTCGCGTGGCTGCGGCGTCGGGTCGGCACCGTGTCGGTGAAGCTGACCAAGCAGGACGACACAGTTCTCGAGGTGACCGCAGAGCACGTGCGCCGGCTCACCGGCGACGAGCTCATGGCGTTCGTCAAGGAGCTGAACGCCTCGCTGGGCGAATCGAAGTGAACTCGCTGAGCCTGCCCGGTGTGCGGGTGCTGTTGGTGGGCACCGGCACGCACGTCGCAGGCTCGCCCCTGTCCGACGTCGCCGCAGTGAGACGGTCGGTCGAGATGCTCGAACACGTGCTGGTCGAGCGGTGCGGGCTCGATCCGGCCGATCTGAGCACGGTGCACGATCCGGCCACGCCGCAGGAGTTGGGTGGTGCGATCACGCGAGCGGCCAACGAGGCCGAGAGCGTGCTGCTGATCTACTACGTCGGCCACGGGCTGGTGGGCTCCACCGACGGCGAACTGTACCTCGCGACCAGCGGCACCGATGACCTGGTGGAAGGCTTGGCGTACAAGGCTTTGCCGTTCTCCGCGGTGCGGGAGGCGTTGAGTCGCTGCCGGGCGCGGTCCACGGTCGTGGTGCTCGACTGCTGCTTCTCCGGACGTGCGCGCGGCGCGTACGGGGCCGCCGCGGCCGACGGGTTCACCGCCGGCGCGGTGCGCGGCACGCACATGCTGGCGGCGGCCGCGCACGACGAGGCCGCGCTCGCCCGCCCCGGTGAGGAGTGCACGGCGTTCACCGGCAGGCTGGTCCGGTTCCTCACCCAAGGCGACCCGACACGCGGGCAGTGGCTCACGCTGAGCGATGTCTACGACCATCTCGACCGCGCGTTGGCGGCGGACGGGCTGCCCCGGCCCCGCCAGCATGTCAGCGACACGTCCGGTCGGTTGGTGTTGGCGCCCAATGCGGTGGTGCCGCGCGTCGTCGAGGTGCCGGTCGAACAACCCGTCGACGGCACGTGCCCGTACCGCGGCATGGATCGGTATGACGCCCAGGACGCGCGAGTCTTCTTCGGGCGCGATCACGCGATCGGTGAA
>Ga0307507_10012245_pt1 | contig 10638 bp, 9 predicted proteins | sample 7_EM_MG_FD_207223 | JGI IMG/M metagenome (GOLD analysis project Ga0307507, IMG submission 207223) | Populus trichocarpa ectomycorrhiza microbial communities from riparian zone in the Pacific Northwest, United States - 7_EM | ecosystem: Host-associated > Plants > Roots > Unclassified | place... | reverse complement strand
TCCTGGAGCGTCCATGACTCTGCGCGTCTCCGCCGACAAAGAGACCGGCGTCGCCGTCGTCACTCTCGACCGGCCGCGGAAACTCAACGCCATCGACCTCACCACGGCCGCCGAACTGGCCGCCACCTGGCGGGAGTTGCGCTTCGACGACGCCGTACGGGCCGTCGTCCTCACCGGGGCCGGGGAGCGCGCCTTCTGCACCGGGCTCGACCGGGACGCGGTCGTGCCGCAGCCCAACTCCCCTTACATGCAGGACGATCCACTGCTCGGCATCGGCCCGAAGGCCAACGACCTGTGGAAGCCCGTGATCTCCGCCGTACACGGAATGGCCTGCGGCGGGGCGTTCTATCTGCTGGGCGAGAGCGAGTTCGTCGTCGCCGACCCCACCGCCGTCTTCTTCGACCCGCACACCACCTACGGCATGGTCAGCGCGTACGAGTCGGTGCTGATGGCACACCGGATGCCGTACGGCGAGGTCGCGCGGATGATGCTCATGGGCACCGCGGAGCGGATCTCCGCACAACGCGCGTACGAGCTCGGGCTGGTCTCCGAACTCACCGAGCCCGGGCGGGCGTTGGAGGCGGCCGTGGCCTGTGCGACCGTCATCGCCGGGTATCCGACCGAGGGCGTCCAGGGCACCGTACGGGCACTGTGGGCGGCGAAGGAGGCGGCGCGGGCGCAGGCCTACGCGCAGGCGCCGCCACTGATCGCCCTCGGCAACCTCCCGACCGAACGGCAGGCGGAGTTGTTCGCCGACCGGAAGAACGGCGGCTTCCGGACCCGGTGAGAGTCAGGTGCCGGCGGTGGCCCTGGGGTCGACCTCGCAGTGGTCGACCGGGGTGGAGGTGCCCAGCACACGCACCCGGACGGTCGCCCTGCCGTTCGCCAGGACCTTGACGTCCGCGTAGTTGAAGTCGACCTCGTTGTCCTCGGCGTCCTTGAAGGTGACGTCGACGGAGAAGGTGGCCTTGCGGCTGTTCGGGTTGCTGACCTCGACCGTCGCGTACTGCTTCGTCGCGGTCGCGCAGCTCACCAGCTTCGCCGTACCGTCCCGCAGGCTGCTGCTGCCGCCGGAAGTAGCCGTAGGGCCGGGTGTGGAGCGGTAGTCGGACCGCCGGTTCGTCGACGTGTCGTGGTCCTGGCGGGAGCTGCTGCACCCGCCCCCGCTGCTGCCGCTCCCGCTCTTGTGACGGCTGCTGCTGTGGTGCCGTCCGGTGGAGAAGCCGGTGAGGGTGAGAACCGTCAGTGCCAGTACTGCCGTGAGTTTGAGCCTGCGCCCCCGCGTATGCATCCGATCATGGTACCTACTGGGACCAACTGGCGCCGCTCACGCGGTCCTTGCCGTCCCCGTCCCCTTCTCGGCGTCGAGGGCGTACACGCAGCGGTCCTTGCTGCACGCGTACACGACCCCGTCCCTGACCACGGGTGCCCCGGTGATCTCGCCGCCAGTGGCGAGTTTCCAGCGGAGCCGGCCGTCGTCGGCCTTGAGGGTGTAGAGGAGGTGGTCGGTGGAGCCGAAGTGGATACGCTCCTCGGCGACCACGGGCGAGCCCACGATGTCGCCGCCCGCCTGGAAGCGCCACTTGGGTGTACCGGTGACCGCGTCGAGGGTGTAGAGCCCCTTGCCGCTGCCGACGTGCACATGCCCGGCGGCGACCAGGACCGGTTCGATGGACGCCCGCGGCTCGGTCGCGATGCGCCAGCGGTCACGGCCGTCGGCGGCGTCGAGGGCGTAGACCGTGCCGAGGTAGTCGGCGAGGTAGATGCCGCCGCCGGTGACCGCCGGGCCGGGGGCGAAGGTGGGCGGGCAGAGGAAGACCGCGGGGGCCTCGAAGTGCCAGCGGACCCGGCCGCTCGCCACGTCGATGGACAGGACGCGAGTACCGGCGGCGACGTAGACGTGGCCGTCGGGGGCCGCGGTGATCCGTACGGGTACGCCGCCACAGGAGGCCGCGTCGCCGATCGGGTACGCCCAGCGCTCGTCGCCCGTCCGGGCGTCCAGGGCGCGCAGCCGGGCGTCCTGCCACACGTACACGGTGCCGTCGTGCAGCGCCGGGCCCGCCTCCGGGGACTCGAAGTCGGTCTGTGCTCCGCTCAGCTGCCAGAGCTTCTGCCCGTTGGACGCCTCCCAGGCGTGCACTCCGCCGCCGCGCGTGCCGGTGACCACGGTGCCGCGCTCGGCCTTGAGGGAGTACACCCAGGCGTCGGTGGACAGCCGCCACAGGTCGCCGCCCTCGCGGGCGTCCAGGGCGAAGAGGGTGGGGCCGTCCGAGGCGTGGATACGGCCGTCCGCGACCGCCATCGACCAGGCGACGTCCCGGGTCTTGAAGGAGCGGCGGCCGGTCTGCACGTCCAGGGCGTGCACCTCGAAGGAGGTGACGTAGACGAGGTCACCGGCGACGGTCGGGGTGCCCCAGACATCGTTCGACATACGGAACCGCCAGGGGCGCCAGCCGGCGGCGGTTTCCGGGGGCAGCGGGGGCGGCACGGGCACCGCGGGGTCGGCGCCGTTGACGCCGGGCCGGGGCCGGGACCAGGAGGCGACGAGGCCGGCCTCCGGAGGGGGCGCCTTGACGGCGGCGGCGCGGGCGTCGGCGACGCGCGGCCCCGGTCCGATGGGCACCGGGGCGCCGGCCAGCCGGACGGGCCCGGTGTCGGGGGCGCCGACCGGGACGGGCACGACGGGGTCGTGGGAGGGCGGGGGCGGCACGGGAACGCGCCCGCCACCGCTACGGCCGCTGGTGGGCGCCGGTTTCACGGGCGGGCGTCCGCCGCGCCGCGTCTCGATCAGGCCCACCGCACGCTCGGGCAGCCAGGCCGAGGCCGTACCGCTGTCGTCGGAGCCGGAGCCGAAGAGGTGCGGTGCGAGCTGGGCCTGGAGGTCGGCCGGGTTGGGGCGGCCGGTGGCCTCCATCTGCATGCAGGACTCGATGAGGGGGCGCAGTTCGTCCGGGAGACCGGTGAGGTCGGGACCCTCGCGCAGCAGCATGAACACGGTCTCGACCGGGTTGGCGCCGTGGAACGGGGGGTGTCCGGTGGCCGCGAAGACGAGCATCGAGCCGAGCGAGAACACGTCGCTGGCGCCGGTGACGCTGCGCGAGTCCTTCGCCTGCTCGGGAGACATGTAGGCGGGGGTACCCACCGCCACGTTCGTCATCGTCAAACGGGTGTTCGACACACCGGAGGCGATACCGAAGTCGATGACCCGCGGCCCGTCCTCGACCACGAGCACGTTCGACGGTTTGAGGTCACGGTGAACGAGACCTGCCCCGTGAATGGACTGCAACGCCTCCGCGACCCCCGCCGCGAGCCAGCGCACCGCCTGGGCCGGCATCGGCCCGCACTCGTTCACTATCTCTTCGAGGGAGGGCGCGGGCACGTACGCGGTGGCCAGCCACGGCACAGCGGCACGCGGATCGGCGTCGACCACGGCAGCCGTGTAGAAGCCGGAGACGGCCCTCGCCGCCTCGACCTCGCGCGTGAAGCGGACCCGGAACAGCTGGTCCTCGGCGAGTTCCGTCCGCACGGTCTTGATCGCCACCCGCCGGCCCGAGGCCGAGCGCGCGAGATAGACCAGCCCCATGCCGCCCGCGCCCAGCCGTCCCAGCACCTCGAACGGCCCGATCCGCCGCGGATCGTGCTGCGTCAGCTGATCCACCACTTGCCTGCCACCTCCCCGTACGGGCCACGCCACCCACATAAGTACGCGACCCCGTGCAGCGTCTCACCACCGCACCGCCATGGCGGCACGCACCCTGATTCTTCCTGGCCGGGCCACAGGTTGCGAACCCGGCGACTAATCGGGGTGTCTCGCCATATCTCCGGACAAACATCCAGGTGTCAGCGTTGCGGTCAGCGTTGCAGCAGTGCGAACGACGCCCCTTGATTGTCCGTGACGACGGCCACTTTCCCGTACGACGTCTCGAAAGGCGGAACCTGAACCCGCCCGCCGAGCCGGTTCACCGCCCCCACAACAGGCTCGATGTCCTCGACCCGGAAGTGCACGAGGAAATGCGGCGGCATCTCCACCGGGAAAACGTCGGAGACGGGCGCGCGCCCGAAGTCGGGAGCGGCCTCCGGTCCGAACAGAGCGTCTGTGAAAAGTCCGCCGTAGAAAGTGTTCGCGGCCTCCGTGTCGCGGGCGTACAGCTCGGCCCAGCCGAAGGTGCCGGGCTTGTGCCGGGTGCCGAAACCGGGGTGGCGGGCCGCCTGCCACAGACCGAAGACGGCACCCTCCGGGTCGGCGGCGAGAGCGGCCGTGCCCAGTTCCCCCACGGGGATCGGCGCCATGACGACCTGCCCGCCGACTGCCTGGATCCGCCCGGTCAGCCGCACCACGTCCGGCGTCGCGAAGTACACCGTCCACACGGTCGGCATCCGCCCGTCCGCCTTACGGGCGAGCGCCGCGACGGCCTCGCCGTCCTTGCGGGCCCACACGGAGCCGCCATACGCCTCCTCGAAGGTCCACCCGAAGAGCTCACCGTAGAACCGCCTGCCCGCCTCCACGTCGGGAAGCTGCGCGTCCACCCAGCAGGGGACGCCCTCTCCGTACGCGGATGCCCTGTTTTCGGCCATACCGCCAAAGTAACGGCGCCGCACGCACCCCGCAGACCAGGCACACCACCCTCTCGACCCCCGTGCACCCCATTTGCAGTCGGCCGAATCGCGCTCCGATCACCCCTCGGTAAGCTGACGGCATGACAGGACAAGTGCGTACCGTCGACGGCCGCGTGGCCGGCCGGCGTGGGCAGGCGACCCGGCAGAAGCTGCTCGACTGCCTAAGCGAGATGCTCAGCTCCTCCCCTTACCGGGACGTCAAAGTCATCGATGTCGCCCGGAAGGCGGGTACTTCACCCGCGACCTTCTACCAGTACTTCCCGGACGTCGAAGGCGCCGTCCTGGAGATCGCCGAGCAAATGGCCACGGAGGGAGGGCAGTTGACCGAACTGCTCGCCGGCCGGTCATGGGTCGGCAAGGCAGGTTGGCAGACCTCGCAGGAACTCGTGGACGGATTCCTGGAGTTCTGGCGCAGGAACGACGCGATCCTGCGGGTCGTCGACCTCGGAGCGGCCGAGGGCGACAAACGCTTCTACAAGATCCGCATGAAGATCCTCAACTCCGTGAACAACTCCCTCTCGGACGCGGTCGCCGAGTTGCAGGCCAAGGGCAGGGTCGACAAGGACGTGAACCCGGCGGCGGTCGCCGGTTCACTGGTCGCGATGCTCGCGGCCGTCGCCTCGCACCAGAAGGGTTTCCAGACGTGGGGCGTCAAGCAGGCTGAACTCAAGCCGAACCTGGCGCTGTTGGTCCACCTGGGCGTGACCGGCAAGAAGCCGACGAAGTAGGAGTCCTGCTTCCCAGGCTCCGACTTCTCAGGCTCTGACTTCTCAGGTCCCAAGTCCTGTCTCGCGGGCGGCGGTTCACCCACGTGGACCGCCGCCTGCCCTGCGTGTGATCCGGAACAGCCGGATCTCCCGTTCCACCCGCGCCTGATACGTCGCGTACGGCGGCCAGAAGGCCAGCGCCGCCTTCCACACCTCCGCCCGCTCCACGCCCTCCAGCAGCCGGGCGGTGACCGGAATCTCCTCGCCCTTCCAGCTGACCTCGGCATCGGGGTGAGCGAGCAGGTTGTGCGTCCAGGCGGGGTTGCCGGCCCGGCCGAAGTTGGACCCGACGAGAATCCAGCCGCCCTCCACCGGCATACAGGCGAGGGGGCTGTACCGCGGCTGCCCACTCCGCGCACCGGTCGAGGTCAGAACGACCCCCGGCAGCATCTGCGCGCTGAGCAGCACCTTTCCCCGGGTGAGCCGGTGGACGGCCCGGTCGAGGGCGGGGATGACGTGCGGGGCGACCTTCGCGAACCCCCGCGTCGAGGAGACCTTCTGCACCAGCCGGACACCGATCACACGGTCACCTCGCGGCTCTCGAAGAGATGCGCCCCTTCGGCGGCATGCGCCCGCAGCCGGTGCACCGGCCCGAAGAGCAGTTCGTCGCCGGCGGCACGCTTGAAGTAGAGGTGGGCCTCGTGCTCCCAGGTGAACCCGATCCCGCCGTGGAGCTGGATCCCCTCGGAGGCAGCGGTCCTCAGGGCCTCCAACGCCTGAGCGAGCGCGAGCCCACCGACCCGCTCCCCGTCTCCGTTCCCGGTTGCCCAAGCGGCGTAGTAGGCGGCCGACTTGGCCGCCTGTACCTGCACATACACATCGGCCAGCCGGTGCTTCACCGCCTGGAACGACCCGATCGCCCGCCCGAACTGCTCACGCTGCTTGACGTGTTCGACGGTCCGCTCCAACGCACGGTCGGCGGCCCCGACGGCCTCCGCGGCGAGCACGGCGGCAGCGCTGTCGCCGAGCACGGAAAGTGCCGTCAGGACATCAGCACCGCTGTCCACGCCCAGCAACTCGGCCTCCACGTCCCGGAGTTCGAGCCGTGCCTGAGGCCGGGTCGCGTCGAGGGCGGTCTGCCGTACGCGCACGAGCCCGTCCGCGTCCCCCGCCACCAGGAACAGCAGCGTCCGCGACCGGGCGAAACCACCGGCATGGGCGGCGACGAGCAGCAACTCCGCACTGTGCCCGTCGAGAACCTGCCCCACCTGCCCGTACAACCGCCACCCGCCCTCCCCCTCCCGCCTGGCCTGCACCCCACCCGCACGCCCACCCCCCGCCCACTCCCCGGAGTTGTCGCCGGTGAGGGTGAGGGTGGTGGCGAGGGCGGTGCCCGGTACGGCGAGGGCGGCGGTCAGGGAACCGGCGGCGATCCGGGGCAGCAGCCGGGCGCGCTGCGTCTCGGTGCCGAGGGCCAGGACGAGCGGGGCGACAAGCACGGCGGTGGCGAGGAGCGGGGAGGGGGCGAGGAAACGACCCGTCTCCTCACACGCCAGGGCCAGTTCGGTGACCGTACAGCCGACACCGTCGTACGACTCCGGCAGCGCGAGCCCCGGCAGACCCAACTGGTCGGCCAGGGCGGTCCAGAGCACGGGGTCGTGCCCCGCCGGGGTGTCGAGGGCGGCACGGAGACGTTCCGGTCCGCAGCGCTTGGTGAGGAGTTCGCGGAGGGTACGGCGGATCTCGTCCTGCTCGTCGGTGAAGCCGGCGTCCATGGCACTTCCCTCCAGATCTGACGGTCCGTCATATTAGGAGTCCGGGCACGATATGCACAGAGGGAGGAGGCGCCTCATGACAGCGGGGAGCCGCAAGGTCGCCGTGGTGGGCGTGGCCCTGTCCGACTGCGGACGCGTCGACGACACGACCCCCTACACCCTGCACGCCCAGGCGGCCCGCCGCGCACTGGCGGACGCGGGCCTGGAACGGAAGGTGGTCGACGGCTTCGCGTCGGCGGGCCTGGGCACGCTGCCGCCGGTGGAGGTGGCCGAATACCTGGGCCTGCGCCCGACTTGGGTCGACTCGACGGCGGTGGGCGGCTCGACGTGGGAGGTCATGGCGGCCCACGCGGCGGACGCGATCGCCGCAGGCCACGCGAACGCCGTGCTGCTGGTCTACGGCTCGACGGCCCGCGCCGACATCAAGGCGGGCCGCCGAACCGGGAACCTGTCCTTCGGCGCACGGGGCCCCCTCCAGTTCGAAGTCCCCTACGGCCACACGCTGATCGCCAAGTACGCGATGGCCGCGCGCCGCCACATGCTCGAATTCGGCACGACGATCGAGCAGTTGGCGGAGGTGGCGGTACAGGCCCGCGCCAACGCCGCCCTCAACCCCGACGCGATGTTCCGCGCCCCGATCACCGTGGACGACGTCCTCTCCGGCCCGATGATCGCCGACCCCTTCACCAAACTGCACTGCTGCATACGGTCCGACGGCGGAGCGGCGGTACTGCTGGCCGCCGAGGAGTACGTACGGGACTGCCGTACCGCACCGGTGTGGGTACTCGGCACCGGAGAACACGTCTCGCACGCCGCGATGTCCGAGTGGCCCGACTTCACGGTGTCACCGGCGGCGGTGAGCGGCCGACTGGCCTTCGAACGGGCGGGAGTCGGGCCTGAGGAGATCGACTTCGCGGAGATCTACGACGCGTTCACCTACATGACGTTGGTGACGCTGGAGGATCTGGGTTTCTGCGCGAAGGGCGAAGGGGGCGCCTTCGTGGAGAAGGGGCGGTTGCGGGTGGCGGGCGGGGAACTGCCCGTCAACACGGACGGCGGCGGGCTGTCGGCCCAACACCCCGGGATGCGGGGGCTGTTCCTGCTGGTGGAGGCGGTCCGGCAGCTGCGAGGAGAGGCCGGGGCCCGTCAAGTGACGGGTGCGGACGGGGAGTTGCCGCGCCTCGGAGTCGCCTCCGGGACGGGCGGCTGGTTCTGTTCCTCGGGGACGGTGGTACTGGGCCGGGGTTGAGGACCGGTTCCGATTCCGGCCCCCGCCCCCGCCCCCGCCTCTCCCCCCGAACGACAGCGGCGCGGCTATCGCTCGGGCTGGACCTTGATGACGGCCTCGTCGTTGGTCGGGTCCGGGTCGCGGTCGCCGACATACCAATCGTCGTCGGTCCGGGGGTCCTTGTCCTGGAGGGACAGGGTGCCTTCGCCCGGGTCGCCGAGGCGCATCGTGAACGTGAAGGTCTGGGTTCTGCCCGGTTTCAGGGCGTTGATGTCGCAGGTGTAGGTGTAGCCGTTGCTCTTGCAGTAGGGCTCGTAGGCGTCGTCGTCGTACTCGCTCATGGGCTGCTTCACCATGGTCAGGCCGAGCGGCGGGTCGAACACGAGCTTCTCCGTGGCGCCGGCGTCGGCGGGGCCGTTGTTGCGGACGGTGAGCTTGAAGGTCCGCTTGGTGCCGGGGGCGCCGTACAGGTTCACGTCGGAGACCGAGTAGTCGGCGTGGGTGTCGAGCACCACGTGCGTCCAGCCGCCGCCCTTGACGTAGGTGCCCTTCCTGGCGGCGGTGGCTTCGGCACGGAGAGCCGGACCATCACCGTGGTCGCCTCCGCCCGGGTAACTGCCGTACTGCCCAGGCCCCATGTCGAGGGCCCACGCCTCGCTGTTGAAGGTGGCGTACATCTTCGCCTTCGATGCACGGAGCCGGAGCGTGGGCCGGACGACCATGGTCTGCCCCGGCGCGATACGGACATCCGGGAACCGGCAGACCGCTATGTGCCCCCGATAGAAGCTGGGATAAAGGCAGTTGGCGTACTGCTCCTCGAACTCCACATCGTCGACAGTGACTTTGAACCCCAGCCCCCTGACCGGCACCTCACCCGTGTTCCGGACGACGATCGGCTCGCTCAACCCGGCACCGGGGCGAACTCCACCGATCGACTTGGCGGTCAGCACCTCGACCACCGGCTCCCCCACGACAGCCCTCGTCCGCGCGGTGACCTTCTTCCCGCTCCGGTCCGCGTAAGTGAACCGGACCTGCCCCACATCACCCGGCTTACTGCCCCTGGCCGCGACCGGGGAGACACTGCCACCCCCCGTCGAACTGTCGTACTTGGAACCGACCGCACACGTCACATGCGTGGGGCCACCCGTGCAGTTCCCGCTCTTGTGCAGTACGACCGCTGCCTTCGCGCCGGGCAGGACGTCCACGGTGAGGGTGTGATCGACGGCTCCCGTGCCACCGGTGTGCACCTTGCCGTCATCGGCGGAGAACTTGAAGGGCGCCTTGTCGGCCGGGCCGGACTTGTCGCCGACGGGGCGGAGGTAGAACACCTCGGGCGCGGTGATCGAGGGCGCCTTGTCGGTTGCCGCACCACTACAGGCACTGAGGGTCGCGAGGAGAAGGGCAACGACCACACCGCCGCCGGCTGCACGCCTCAACGGACGACGAGGAGGCACTCGCCGCCCTCGCAGGTCAGCTCGGTCACGTTCACGTTCACAGTCTCTCCGCCTTCTCTTCGATGAGCGCAGCGGAGATCAACGTACTGCCTTGCCTGAAATTCGAGCTCCTCCTCCCCATCAGTGACTGTTGGGCCACTTCACAACTCAGGGCCAGAGCAACCCCTTCGACCAGCCCCGCTCCTCCCGGACATAGCTCAGGCGCACGTGTCGTCGTAGCGCATCTCCCTGGAAGAACTCGGCCTCGTCCGGGAACACGCGGTACAGCGTCCAGGACTCCACCGGCGTCTCCGGCTCCCGTTGTGCCCGTTCCCAGGCCGCTTCCGATGCCTGCGTCAACTCGCCCAGAGACGGGAGGACTTCGCTCTGGTGGCCGGTCAGCGCCGCTGCCAGGGCGCCTGTCGAGCGGGCGTGCAGGTCGGACTGGGATTCGGCCGGGGTCGCCGGGAGGACCGGGCCGCGCAGGCGGACCTGGCGGCCCAGGCGGGGCCAGTAGAAACCGAGGGCGGCGTACGCGAAGCCCTTCAGCTGGTGGCCCTTGCGGCTCGTGGCGTGGGTCGCGAAGGACCAGCCCTCGTCGTCCGCGCCGTGCAGCATCACGATCCGTACGTCCGGGAGACCGCCGCCCTCGGTCTCCGGGTCGCCGTCCCGCGTCGCCAGCGACATCGCGTGCGGTTCGGGCTCCCCCGCCGCCACCGCCTCTGCGAACCAGGCGGTGAAGAGGGCCAGTGGGGTCGCCGGTGCCGCGGTCGGGTCGAAGGGTGGTAGGTCCGTGACCTCCGGGGCCCATACCCGTAGTGATCTGAGTAGCTCGTGAAGGTCCGTTCCCGTTGCCATGGGGCGAGTATCACCTCCAC
>Ga0307507_10012242_pt1 | contig 10641 bp, 7 predicted proteins | sample 7_EM_MG_FD_207223 | JGI IMG/M metagenome (GOLD analysis project Ga0307507, IMG submission 207223) | Populus trichocarpa ectomycorrhiza microbial communities from riparian zone in the Pacific Northwest, United States - 7_EM | ecosystem: Host-associated > Plants > Roots > Unclassified | place... | reverse complement strand
AGAAAAACTAAGTGGGAAAACATCACAGCAATTCACAGTATTTTAAAGAAAAAAATTACTAAGCAAAAATTTTAACCAGGTCAATATTTAAAAGGTAAAACCAACAAAAATAATTTTGAAAAAAAAAAAGAAAAAAAAGAAAATTTTGAAAAAAATAAATAAAAAAAAAGAAAAAAAAAGAAAGTTGAAAAAAAAAACAAAAAAAAAAAAGGAAGAAGAATCACTGTGGATTACTGTTGTAATCCACAGTGATTTGTGTGTGGGGAAACAGTAAATCCCCCACACGTTTTAGTATATTAGTTAATAATCTTAAAAACACATCCTTCACGTTAACTTCATATATTTAAAGAAAGTAATTTCTTAAAAATATTAATCCAATGTCTGAATTCATAGAATATTTTGTTATATTTTGGAAACAAGAAATGGGGTGGCAGCCATTTTTGGAAACTTCGATGGAAGCTCCAGCAGCCATTGCTATAGCACCACGTGGCATGTTCCCAATCATGAAATGGATAAAATCTGCGACCATGTATGTGGAGCTTGGACACAAGAAAAGAATGGTCCTTCCCTTGCGAGGAAACAACACAAGTAAGAACCGAAAAGAATTTCACACGACACCAGAGTAGTCATATACTTTCTTGTACACCATGTCCATGGCTATAGCATCATTTCAACAGAGCTTCCTAACCAACGCCCTCATCACTCCATTACTCCACAAACCCAAAACGAATTTCTTGAACTCAGTTCCCATTGTCTCATGCAACTACTCCCGAGATGACCAAAAAGATTCTTGCAGCAGCAGGTAACTGCTAAACTTGGTTTTGTTTGATCTCAGCGACTTTCCTTTATTCCTTATTTGCGATCATGCTCTCTTTGCGTGTGTGCGAGAGAGGCTAAAGATTGTTTTTTGGGCATTTGTTCTTACAGGAAAACTGTGGACCAATTGGCAAAGTTTGCCGTGGTGACACTAGCAGCTGGGGTGCTTGCAGTGGGGTCTGTTGGTGATGCATCAGCTGCCAAGTCTGGTGGCAGAGTTGGTGGTCAAGCCTTCCGGTCATCAGCTCCTCGGTCAGCTCCTAGAATCAACAATAATTCGAGGTAACGTATCCATACAGCTTTAATTTTTGCCTCTCTTTTTTTCAGTTATAATTTGTTTTTGGTCTGTGATTAATTAACAAGTAAAACAAGGCTGCTGGATATATATAGTTTTCCTTTTTATTTGATTGTTGTGATGTTATTGGTATGTTGGTTACCTAGAGAGAACTCAACAATTATGAATTAAATCTCGGTGTGGTCTTGTGTTAATTTTGGCTGTGAAATCTGTTGTCAGTTCAACCTCATTCAAGACATTCATTTCAATAATTGTTGGCCAGTCTGGTTTGGAGATGCCATAGATCACATAATTTAGGAGATCCGTACTCAGTCATGATTTTGGTCGGGATTTGCATGCATGGAACATTGGAGTCTAAACTCTTAATCGGTACTCTTGCCAACTCGATTAGTTTCTTGGTGTTGGTTAAAGCAACAGAAGTAAATCAATCAGAGTTGAGCTGGGATGGGTTCAGAAAGGAGGAGCATTATCTTCATTTCGTAACTGCACCATTGGACCAAGAAAAGGAAGGAAAAATTAGATGTGCCATCTTTGAACAAATTGAGACACTAAAATGCTGGTGCAGATACCCCTTTGACATTTTATAAGTATAACATTTTATGAGGTGCTCATTGCTGGAAATGCTGCACGATCGAGTTAAAAAGACTGCTACTTCAGTGAAGGGAAGTCATCTTGCATGCACAAAGCAAGGATTGATAGGATAAATCCACCCAGCAGAACCATTTTAACTCGTGAATGCACCGTAGGAAGGGCCTGCATGCTCACATTAGGAAGCTTTTTTTTTTTTTATCAATGGGAATTTGATAGATGCCCACCCCCATCCCAAAGGGATTTGAACTTAATCATCTATGACTTTCAAATTGAAGTTTCCCAGTCAAATTTGAACTTATGAATTTTAAATTTACATTCATTGTAGAAAGCTTAGGGGACATGCTTCGTTAGTCATGTGATTTGTGGAACTGGTTGAGTGACCTTTGATCTCCTGTCATGGTAAAAAGCTCTTGGTGCATGAATGCCTGTATTCAGATAGTTGCATTATCTTGAATATTGTAACCTACTGAACAAAGCTTGAATGTGTGATTAGTAATTCTGAAATAAGCCACAGTAATACGAGAGAAATAAACTAGGGCAGGACACCTTTCTCTAGTCTAGAGAAATAAGGAAAAAATTAAAGAGAAAAGGGCAGAGTCCAGGCATTTTGCAACCAGTACTGTGAGATGTGGGGTTAGCCAAGTGCAGCCCTGCTGCAAAGATGAATTGGTACTCAAAGATGCTGAAATCCTGATAGAATGAAAATATCAAGGTGAAGGAACTTGGAGCAATCTGTTTTGGGGATAAGAAAAGTTATCATATAAAGAAGTTAAGTAAAAGCTGGTTGTTGTCATGTTCTTTGTGTCCCATTTGTGAAACTAAGGTTTCATACAGGCTCAGAATGAGAAGAGAAAGCCAAAGAAATAGAACAGATTAATGAAAGAATTGAATCAGAGGCACAAAATGTGAAGTATGTTGGAGAAGGGGAAAGGAAAACGAATGTCTGAAGAAAGAAAAGAAAGCAATTTCTTACGTTGCTGTTCCAGACACTACATGTTTCATCAAGTGAGGCTGCTACGTAAAGGCATATTTCTTGCACGAACCAAAGCAGAAAGAAAAAGCTATTGTTGGAATCTGCTTTCCTTCTTTGTTCTGATTACAGCTTTGTGTTAAACCCTCTAAAATGAGAAATATTATAATTATTCATGTTGCTTATTATTGATTTAGTTTCGGTTATTTTTGTGAAGGACCAATATATATGTCAATCCACCAGTGGCCCCTCCTTTAGTTGGTGGATATGGGTATGGCTACGGTGTACCATTCTACGGTGGCTGGGGCTGGTCTCCATTTTCATTCTTTGCACCAGGTCCTAGTGTTGCCGTTGGCATTGGAGGTGGGTTTGAAACTCTTGTATTCTTTGTGTTTATTGGTGCTGTTGCGGCTGTTGTCAGGAGGTTCTTTGGATCAAGAGATGAAGATGACTACTGATGACAAGAAAAACTTGTTGGTACATGTATGGGGCTATACAGATGTTTTAATGTTAGTGACCAGGACAATGTAGGCTGGCGGCCAATATTGTAATTTTGGAAACAATCCTGTGAAATGCAAAGTATTATGCAATGTTTCTTACTGCATGATTTACAGATATTCAAATTGTTGCCCATGATGCCACAGAAAGATGATGTAGAACTTAATTAATTCCTGAGCAATCTTCAATCTTCTCTTCGGAGACTTGAAAAAAGTCTCAGCTGTTGGCAGCAAAAACACAAAAGTTTGTGCTAGCAGGCTTCAAGGAACCATCAATTCAACTGAAAACACAACACACTGTTGTTCATTCATTTGAAACTGAAGTGGGTAACTTTCCTTTCTATATTTTATTCTGTCTAGTGTTTTTCATATGCTTTTTTCTACGAGTTGAACATCCTCTCTGGAAACAGATCGCTGAAGAAGACCAAGAAAGCAGTCACGTCCAGCTACTCGAATCATTTCCAGTCACATGTTAGGGTACAGAATGAATTTTCCACTCTTCAACAATCAACCCTACATTTAAAAAATGGAAAATAGGGCGTCTTCTAAAACAAAATCAATAGGAAGAAACAGCCCTTTGGCAGAGTCTAGCCATATCATTGGAAATTATGATTGATCCTTTTCTGCTGATGGTCATAGAGAGAAGGACTCGGTGAAGATTCACATAAATGTATGCTCTCTACATCTACTGTTGGAAAGCAGCAACTTTAAGCATCTTAAGCACATAGATATGCATTATATAAGGAAGTACTCAAAATATATTTCTTGTCTAACCTTTTCGACATCTCCCTCGTTTAGCTCCAATCTCCTGCCTCTGGTTTCAGGATTTGTTCCGCATACAGAGTTTCTGTTGTTGAGCATGCTCCCTGCAGCTTTAAGACTACAAATTAATCTACAATAAGAACATCTTTCTCATGTAACGAAGGCCTACTTTCTCTTCAGTATCACAATTTGCTTAAACCATTTACTCTGTGTTTTTGTTACCATGCATATGTACTTCATGATTTCAAGTCCTGCACACTTTAGCATGCAAATAGATTGCTGCTTAGATGATGCCAAGGACCAGAATTTTTACAACGAGCTCCATTTGGTACCATTGAGTCGACACCATTTGGGCTACTCAAATAGAGAAATTACAACCCGAACATTTCCTCCGTGTGAGCAAAGGAGATTTGCTGGTACGCTTTGAAGAAAATGCACATGAATCTGAAAAAACTTTGTTCTAAAAAAGAAAGTAGAAACGATTAGCCTAAAACAAAAGTGATAGAGAGAAGCGGCTTTTGAGTTGCTCGGAACACACTTTTATCTCTCTTCTTTTCTTCTTCTCTACATCACAGAATCTGAAATTTGATAATTGGCTGTTGGAAAGGTCCTTTATTCCCCAACTCATTGCGTTCATGCTGACGGAATTTGATGCTCAAACTACGAGGCTGGAAAGTACATTTTTCACAACTTGATTTCTAGTTTTCAATATGATATATGTTTTATTTTGACTATATGAACCAATAGATATTTCTATAATAAGCTCTTAAGCTTATCATTTACACTTTAGGCTACGTTTGTTTTCTGGAAAATAATTTTTACATAATTATTTTTTAAATTTTTTATATTTGTTTGTCATTAAAAAAAATTGGTCAACAAAAAATATTTTTCACTCAAAGAAAAATTTAGCTTGGTTTCCAGGAAAGTGTTTTTCTTTTATTTTGGACAAAAAACACTTTTTGAAAGTTATGAAAAATTTAGAAATGTCATATTATTTGCTGATTATATCAAATTTGGTCCTCAAACTTTTGATTGCTATATATATTTTGTTTTGAATATTTGTTTTTCAATTTCATTCATTAGAATTTAGTTTTTATATTAATTTTTGTTCTTATTTTATAATTGTTATTTTCTTTTCCATTATCTTATTTTAATTGAAATTTTTTATCTATCAAATTTGGTCCTCATTCTTTTGATTGATACTTATTTTATTTGAAATAATTTATGAAATGTTAATTATTATTATTTTAATTTCTTCATCTTTCAATTTTTTTATTTTTTAGATTTGATCTCTATTATTTTGATTATTATTTATTTTATTTAAGATAATTTATGAAATTATATTTTTTTTCAATTTTATTTTTATTCAACTTTTTAATTTGTAAGATTTATTTCTCATTATTTTAATAAATTTGAAAAAAATAAAATATTAATAAGTTATTTTCCAATTTATTTTTCATAATATAATTAAATATTAAAAAATATTTTCTAATTTATTTTTTACTACATTATCAAACATCAAAAAATAATCCATACAGGGCAGAAATGTATGCAGTCCTGAAATCAACCCAGATACGTGGTCACTGACCTCCAGGCATCGGCGCATGGGACATCCCAAGTTTAGGTGTATAATTTGTCGTCACATATTTTATTTCAACTAGTCAACAAAATAAAATATCATTGCTGATGCAATTGAAAGATGCTTTACAAATAAAATGGAATCCATTGTCATTTAAAACTAGAAAATAGAAAGTTGGAATCCATTATCATCATCTTCAAGCTCTTTCATAGAATTTAAGGGATATTTTACTGGCTTTTCAAGTTTGAAAATGTAGCCCACGTAATGTCTGAGAAGAAAATATAGAGAGTTGTTCAACACGAAATCTAACCTTGCAGCAGAGAAGGTTAGAAGCTTGTGTTGACTTTTCAAGTCTATAAACTAAAACTAAGGGCTTTGTCCGCAGATTTGCGAGTGCTTAGTATTTATCAATGCTGATCTCTTGGTTTAGCCGTGGTGATTTCGATCTTTTTATTCAGTATTTAAGTTTAATTCTTACCATAGATGGGGTTAGTGTCTTCTCTTCTCAGACATAGATGCTGTGGACTCCCTTGAATAATGAGTCTAGTCCTTCATGTAAGATCCAGATTTCTTGTAATTTATTCATAGCTGTTGGATATTAAGAACAGGAAACTAATAAGAGTGGAGGAGATGACTGGTACCGAAGAAATCACAACTCCTCTAAGTAAGACTCTCACTCTCTCTTCTTTTTGCTTTTCCTTCATATATTCCCTCATTTTCTCTCTAACTTTCCCTCTCTCCAAACACCCCTACAGTTCATCAACACAGCAAGCAGACCTCTTCCAGTGTTGCCAATTCCTCCTCCACTTCAGCGGACTCCAAGGAGAACTCTCCAATCGAGCAAGTTGCACTTACTGTACCAACAACAGATGATCCTACTCTCCCTGCTGTCACCTTTCGCACATGGACACTTGGCTCTCTCGCCTGCATCCTCCTCTCCTTCCTCAACCAGTTCTTCTGGTACCGCCGCGAACCACTCTCCATTACCTCCATCTGTGCACAGATCGCAGTGGTCCCTCTTGGCCACCTCATGGCTTCCACCATAACCAATAAGACATTCTTCATAGGAAAAAAATGGGAGTTCACGTTAAACCCCGGACCGTTTAATGTGAAGGAGCATGTGTTGATCACCATATTTGCTAACTCGGGTGCTGGAAATGTTTATGCCATTCACATTGTTAGTGCTGTCAAGTTATTTTACAAGAAGGAGTTGACGTTTTTTGTGGCGTTGCTAGTAGTTTTAACGACGCAGATGCTGGGGTTCGGATGGGCTGGTTTGTTTAGAAGGTACTTGGTAGAGCCTGCTTCTATGTGGTGGCCGCAGAATCTTGTTCAAGTTTCCCTCTTCAGGTATGCATTTTGATTGGTTTTGATAAATGTTAACATTAAATTAGTTCTGTTTCATTTTGACAGTGTGTGCATGTTTAAGAATATAAAAAATATGAGACAATTTGTGGTAAGAAAATGGTTACACGCACTTTCCCCTTAGTCTATAGTCTATATCACAAGTCTGCTGGCCATAAGGATTTAGAATTTGCTAGTAGTTTAAGTTGATTGATTTTATTCTGATAGGTTATAGTCGCTATCATTTATTTTTTTGATGAATTAAAAATATAAAAGCTGTACATGTAATGCAAAAAAAGAAGGAAAGAACAAATCTGTACAAGAGACAATGCAACTACAACTATGATCTGAATCCTACTGCAACTAGAAAGAAAACTTGGAAACTGCAGTGATCAATCCCCTATTGCGTTGCTGATGATATTCACATGCTGCTGCATTTCTATAACAGACTGCAAAATTCTAGTCTTTAACAGTCTGCAATGAACTAACATTTTAATTGATTCCACATTCTAGTAAAGTAAGCCTATCATCTGATTTCTCTCCATTTAATGTAACTGAACCAAGCTAATTACGTAATACCTGAAATGAAACTTCGCTTCTACAAGCTCAGCGTGTGAATTTCTTCTAGACCTTATTGCCTTGGTTTGCTACCAAAATAGCAACTCTTTAAGTTCTACTGCTTAAATATACTGTTTGTATCTACTAACATGAAATTGCAGGGCATTACATGAGAAAGAGGAAAGGCATAAAGATGGATTAACAAGGAATCAGTTCTTCATCATTGCCTTCATTTGCAGCTTCGCCTATTATGCCTTTCCGGGCTATCTTTTCCCCAAGTTAACCTCTATATCATGGCTTTGTTGGATATTCCCTTCTTCCATCCTAGCTCATCAGCTAGGATCAGGACTCCATGGTCTTGGGATTGGTGCCTTTGGATTTGATTGGGCCACCATATCCTCTTACCTTGGGAGTCCCCTAGCCAGTCCATGGTTTGCAACTGCCAATATTGCTGCTGGTTTTGTGCTTCTTATGTATGTTATTGCTCCAATTGCATATTGGCTCAATATTTACGAGGCCAAGAACTTTCCCATATTCTCAGATGGCCTGTTCACCTCCACTGGCCAGAGTTACAATATCTCAGCTATCATAGACCCAAAATTCCATATTGACTTAGATGCATATGACCGTCAAGGCCCTCTCTACCTCAGCACTATCTTCGCTATGATTTATGGTCTCAATTTTGCCTGCCTGACAGCCACCGTAGTTCATGTTTTCCTCTTCCATGGCAGGTAAGTCATGTATATTCATGTCAAATTGTTGCAATCAGAAGCTTGGATACCTTCTGTTTATTTTGATATGCATATATTTGTTAAGCTAAGTTGTAGTTGCCAGTTCATGGTTATACTCAAGCAAATTGTGAACCCCTTTTTGTTATGTTAAACCGCATATAAACTCTTGTATTTTCTTTGCATTCCAACTATCCTCTAGTATCAAACCATAACTACAATCAAGATTGGGCAATTAGAGGCAGGTTTTGTTCTGCAACTGATATCTTGCGTTGCATATTGATATCTATATCATGTTCTTTTAAGTTGAACTCACATTTTTTTTTTTTTGAGGATGCAGAGATATATGGCAACTAAGCAAGTCTGCTTTCAGATACAAGAAAATGGATGTGCATACAAAGCTAATGAGGAAATATAATCAAGTCCCTGAATGGTGGTTCTTGTGCATCCTTTTCCTAAACATAGCAGCAACCATATTTACATGTGAGTACTACAATGAGCAACTCCAATTACCATGGTGGGGTGTCTTGCTAGCCTGTGGTATTGCCGTATTTTTCACCCTTCCTGTTGGAGTGATCACTGCTACAACAAATAAGGTACACTTGTACGTTATTTTTCTGATCTACTCTTTCTTCTGTAATTATGTGAAATATGTTGTAGACGTGGGGATGCCTCTACATTCTGCCATGTTTCCGCTGTCATCATTTTCAGCTTAAAATTTCTTAGATGAGAAATCCTTTAAGAGCTTCCAATAAGTATAGACAAGTTTAATTCCAATGGCGCAATGCTTTCAGCATTTGTTTGAGCTTCTTGTTTTCTAACATGATGTTTTCTTTTGCAAGCAGACACCAGGCCTAAATGTGATAACAGAATATGTCATTGGCTACTTGTACCCAGGATTTCCTGTTGCTAACATATGCTTTAAAGTGTACGGATACATTAGCATGAAACAAGGTATCACCTTCTTGGAAGATTTCAAGCTTGGTCATTACATGAAGATTCCTCCGAGAGCCATGTTCATGGCACAGGTTAGCTCCACTTATGTTCCTCTTCCCCATATAAAATGACAGCAAAAGGAAATTGATCATCTTCATGTTTTTTTTTTTTTCATTGAGTTTCTTGCATACATATATGATTTTCAAATTCGTTAATTATACCCATCTATGGTCCTTGCTGCTTTTTATGAGATGATATTTGTTTTATCCAGGTGGTTGGTACTATAATATCTGCGTTGGTACATCTAGGAACTGCATGGTGGCTGATGGAAACCATCCCAAATATATGTGATCGTGAATTGCTTTCACCAGGAAGCCCATGGACTTGCCCAAGCGACCATTTGTTCTATGATGCATCTGTGATCTGGGGTCTTATTGGCCCTCGCAGAGTTTTTGGAGATCTTGGCCATTATTCAGCCACCAACTGGTTTTTCTTAGGCGGGGCAATAGCTCCTATCCTAGTTTGGCTGGCACACAAGGCCTTCCCTAACAAGGATTGGATTGGACTTATCTCCATACCAGTACTCTTAAGTGCTACACTCAACATGCTGCCAGCTACCGCCGTGAACTACACTACGTGGGTTGTAGTCGGATTCGCTTCGGGCTTTATTGCTTATAGGTACTATCGCGACTGGTGGAGCCGCCATAACTATGTGCTGTCAGGGGCGTTGGATGCTGGATTGGCCTTCATGGCTGTATTCCTTTACTTGTGCTTGGGAATGTGGCATGTTAGCCTCGAGTGGTGGGGAAGCGAGTCGGAAGGATGCCCGTTAGCTTCTTGCCCAACAGCACCGGGGGTTTTTGGTAAAGGTTGCCCAATTCTTTAAGGAGAAGTTTAAAAGAAAGAAGCGTGAAGAAGTAGTGGTCTGCATGCTTTCATCCACAGCAAACTTGCAGAATAAATTAAAAAAAAAAAAAAAAACTAAAAGGCATCAAGGTTTTTCACTAGCAAATGCTTTTTGGAATTCAAACTCTGAAAAACAAAAAAAAACTAGATTTAATTGTATTTGTGTATTATTTTAATACGATAATATTTGTTTTGTAGAAAAAGATATGAATTCAAGAAAAGTCATTATTACATTTAATTACTCTTAAATTTAACTATAAATAGAAAAGGTTGATAATTCACTCTTTTTTTTAGTTATCGATCTTTTTTCCACTTTGATTAAGTTTTTTTTATTGTCAATTAATAATCAATTGCTTATAATTTGTTAACAAAGAATAAGGTAAAAAAATAAGAGATCAAAGTGAAAAAAAAGATAGCGGTTTCAAATTGGAGCACAAAGATTTCTTTAGTCCTTCTACTTTTCTAATTATCACTTTTCAAACCCTTAGTATTTTAAAATTTTGATTTTAATCTAAAACTTTTTTTTCTTTATTTTTAATTTGTGATTTGAGAGAAGAGAGAGAAAGTCGTTGAATTTAGTGGTGGAGAAAGAAATAGTTGTTAAAATCAATTTTAGCCATGAAAAGATCATTCTTGGTATTAGTGAGTTTCATTTGGTG
>Ga0307507_10012241_pt1 | contig 10641 bp, 15 predicted proteins | sample 7_EM_MG_FD_207223 | JGI IMG/M metagenome (GOLD analysis project Ga0307507, IMG submission 207223) | Populus trichocarpa ectomycorrhiza microbial communities from riparian zone in the Pacific Northwest, United States - 7_EM | ecosystem: Host-associated > Plants > Roots > Unclassified | place... | reverse complement strand
TCGAATGGGTTTGCAGTTGGTGGGAGGCGGCCTAGGCCGGTGGGGGGGAGAGAGGGCGGTGGTTGGGCGAGGTTGAGTGCTGCTATTGGGGCTGCGTAGCCTGGTCGGGGGGCTGCGATTGGTTGAAGGGGGCGGGGTTGTTGCACAGATGGTGATTGGGGAGGACGGGGTTGTTGTTGTTGCTGAGGAGGCGGCTGTTGTTGCAACTGGGGAGGCCGTTGTTGCTGCTGCTGGGGAGGCTGCTGCTGTTGCTGCTGAGGAGGCCGCTGTTGTCGTTGCTGGGGAGGCTGCTGCTGTTGTTGCTGAGGAGGCCGCTGTTGTTGCTGCTGTTGCTGCTGAGGCCGCTGTTGTTGCTGAGGAGGCCGCTGTTGCTGCTGGGGAGGCTGCTGCTGTGGCTGAGGAGACTTGTGCTGCTGCTGCCCCTGCTGTGGAGTAGGAGACGGCTGACGACGCGTAGGGGAGGAGGACTGCGTGGCGGCTGCCAGGGCTGCGTGTTTGGACGGAGAACTGCCAGCAGCAGCAGCTACCCTCTTTCGTCTCTGCTCAACTTCGTCCTCGGAGTCGTCGTCAGAGTCAGAGTCGTCTGCCATGTTTAGCAGACCCATGCCTAGGTTGCTGACGCCCGAGTTTCTGTTTGCCTGAGACTCGGACTGGGAGGGAGGAGAGAGGGATTGGTCGGTTTCGGAGAGGTAGCTGTCGTACCTAAGAAGGGGTTAGTGGGTGGATGGAGGGTTAGAGAAGACAAACATGTTGTATGCTGAAGTTCTCTTGTTCGGGTCTTCAGGTTTTGGGAGAGGGTTACGTCGAGGTGTAGGCGAGGACTCGTAGAAAGAGTCGGGTTCGTCGGTTGCGTATGGGGGTCGACCGGCGAGATAGTCCAAATAAGGAAAATCCCTGCCGTGGCTAATATGGTGAAAAGATGGCAACACTCCACTATGCTGAAGGTCTTTTCTGGCCAGAAAATCATTTCACTTTGAAGGCTATACCTACTACATACTCTAGAACAGAATTTCTTGAAATGTGTTGTATTTGACAGCATAGAGCAAAGTGGTTGGGTTTGCAGGATGACTGGGTTCTTGATTATGTACAGTATAATGAAGTGCCATGCTATTATGAAGTTCTGTATATGCATTGGGTATCAATGGAGCCCCATCCATGTGGAATACTTGCCCTCCTTGGGACTGTCTCTTGTGATGCTAAAAGTGCAATCTAGCCATGAATCTTGGTCTCTACTAAACATCAGCCAGGCACCACCTATCTCCAATTTGCTTTTCCACTTACCAAGAATATTCTGTAGACATACAAGTCTACAATGCATTACATAATACTCTATGTAGTTAAATATCTACGTATGAGTCATACATGTCTAACAATATACTTGTCTCCTCCCTTCACATCTGTACAGGTTATGGGCCCCGCATATGCTTAAGAAGCCCCTTGGACTTTCGAAATAAGCTCTCATGGATTTTATGGTCAATATGTCGAACACGGAAAGACCTGGTTCTCAACAACTGACTCCTTGGGGATCACCCCTATTCACACCACACCAGGATAACAACATCAACAACAATGTGTATCAATTGCTGACAATCATTGCGGTATGAGGCATGGAAAACACCGCTATCATTAAACCATCAGGTGACGGACTCCTCAACTCGACAAACTGGATCATTTGGTGTGAAAGGATGTATATTATGCTACAACTATGCGAGGTCTACGAATACACACAGGGTGTAATCAAGAGGCCCAACTTGCTCATTGATCCTCAAGGTGTGAGAAACTGGTCAAAGAACGACAATTATGCAAAACACCTGTTAACCTCAAATATATCTACCACTGAGATGATGAATCTCGGATGACCTGGTACCTCATTTGAATGCTGGAAACAGCTCCTTGCTTTATACAAGAACAAAACCCACAACACCATAATTGCTTTTACATGCAACTTACACCAATTATGAGCTGTCGACAGAGACAACATCCCTAAACACCTTGTTCAACTGAGACAATACTTCCTTCAAATTAATCTCACTGCCGACCCTGACTTCAAAATCTCTGATGCACAATTCAAAATCATCATATCCTCATCCTTGCCCCAATCATGGGACACCTTCACTGAAGACTATGTTGGACAAAGGACTGATATCGTCAAGACGGATCCCAAGAAACTCATGACTTCTCAAGAGTTCATTGGCATTATATGTGAGGAATACACTGGGGGGGCAGGGCGAGCAGAGGACAAGTTGACCAATTTTGCAATTCAGAAACTCTGTTTCAAACCTCCTAAACCCAACCTCGCTCAGCACATCAGCAAAAACACCAAAAACAAATGGTGCTCACACTGCAAGCGCAATAACCACAATGATTCTGATTGTCACTTCCTCAATAACACCCCGCCATGCTCCTTTTGTGGACTGAAGGGTCATATTGACAAGTTCTGTCGAAAGAAGAGGATTAAGGAGAAGGATGAGAATGGGAAGAAAAGGAAGTCAGAAGGAAATGGGGGAAGAGATGCAAAGAAGCAGAAGAAAGATGTTGCGAATGTTGTAGAAGAAGAGGTTATCTCTTTTATGGTGGATGAAGGAGAAGGACAAGACTACAATTACGACATGTTCGATGTTTCAGATAGCTTGGCAATGGATGAGCACGTTTCCTATTATGATGACTGGGTAGTGGATACTGGGACGACTTCCCACATCACCAATTAATGTGATGCCTTCACAACTTATCAAACAGTAGAGGACAAAAATGTCTCTGGTGTTGGAGGCTTAAGGACCACTGCCCAAGGTACCAGAATGGTCAAGGTTGAATCCATTCACAACAGTCACAAGTATCTCTTGCAATTGGAGAACATCCTATATATCCCATCAAATCCCAACAACCTCTTTTCACTTGGAAGATGGGATACAGCTGGAGGACGATATACAGGAGGGGGAGGAGCTATTATCCTCATTACAAAAGATGGGAAATCCATCACTCATTGCAAGAAGATCTCAAACAATTTATATCGAATGAAATTAACCATTCGAAAACCAGGATCTTTGACTATGAAATCTATGACTGTAACACCTCAGTCTTATCTCACCTCAGAACCTGCTCAAAGCTGGGAAACATGGCATAAACACTTTGGCCATATCAGCTATTCAGGTCTACAAAAATTACTCAACCTCAAACTTGTCAACTGATTCAATGTAGATACCTGGACACCTAAACTGGACTGCATCCCTTGTACAGAGGCAAAGCAAACTGTTGAACCATTCAATGAATCTTCTGAATGAAAGACAGAACCTGGGGAACTTACACATATTGACATGTGGGGAAAATACCATATTTCCTCCATCAATGGAAATCAATACTATGTCATTTTTGTTGATGATTGTGGACAATTTACTTCCCTAGACTTCACCAAATTAAAGGAACAAGCCATTCAAAGTGTCAAAAAATTATGTTACATGCCTTAAAACCCTTGGGAGAAAACCAAAGGCACTATGTTTCAACCAGGGAAAGGAATTCATAAACGAAGACCTTCGGAATTGGTGTGCTGAACAAGGAATTGAAATTCAAACTACTGCACCCTATTCTCCAGCACAAAACAGAATTGCTGAACATATGAACCGAATGCTAGTAGAGCTTGCACATGCGATGATCAATGCTCATGAACTCCCAGAATTTCTTTGGGAACTTGCCATAGCTCATGCAGCTTATCTACGAAATCAAGCTTTCACTTCACCTCTTGGCGACCACACCCCTTACAAAATTTGGCATAATAATAAGCCCAATGTTGCTCATCTTTGCAAATTTGGTGCGCCTGTCTGGATTTTACACCAAGGACAGGCTAAACAATGAAAAATACAACCAAAATCGGTGTGATGAGCCTATGTTGGCTACAATTATGGTTCTAATTCCATTCTTTATTACAATGCATCTACACACAAAATACTATCCTCACAAAATTTCTGTTTTCTCACACAGACTACTACTCCTCCTCCCTCTGATGACATCAAACTTGATCCAACACCTGAAGGGGAGAATATAATTCCTGTACAAACTACAGATGAACCAAACAAAAATGGGAAATGTACAACTGAGGAAGAACCCTTCAAACAAAGAACAAGGGGGAAACGAGTTTACTACTGTACTCTAAATGATCCCTTTCCTGACAAACTTGATGAACAGGGGAATCTCATTGTCAACAGTGATGATGATCAAATATATGCCATTATGGCAGGAGACAAACACCACAGTCTCAAAGAAGCCAAGGCCTCATATGACTGGCCTGAATGGCAAAGTGCTATGGATATCGAACTTAAACAACTCCAAGAAATGGGAACTTGGAAACTTGTCGATCCTCCTCCAAATGCCATACCTATTGCAAATAAATGGGTATATATCAAGAAACGTGACCAACTTGGTAAACTCATCAAATACAAAGCACGATTGGTAGTGAAAGGATATGCCCAACGTCCAGGGTACGATTACATTGAAACTTTTTCACCTGTTGTATGCATGGAAACAGTCCATGCCATTCTCACTCTTACGGTCAAGAACAGATACAAAATTCAACAGATGATCCTTGTGCCTACATATGACATGATGGAGATAAAATCTCCAGAATCACTGTCTGGGTCGATGATCTCCTTCTATTCGCATCAGGTGACGACTTAATGTGAAAAATGAAAGAAGAAATTAAGGCCTCATGGGAAGTAACTGACATGGGAGAGCTGAAGAAAATAATTGGCATCGAAATCTCTCATACCAGGAACAATGTTACAATTTCCCAACAATGCTACATCAAATCAATACTCGAACACGAACATTTGACAGATTGTAATCACGTCTCAATGCCAATGGATCCAAAAGTCAAAATTTTACCAAATCCAGAAGGAAATGAAGGTAGCCGAAGTAATTACTTTGCACAATTATTAGGTGAGTTACAATTCCTTGCCAACGCCACCTGACTGGATATTGCTTTCACCATCAACCATCTTTCCTCATACACCGCTAATCCAACCATGGAACATGTCACGGCATTAAAACGAATTCTACGATATTTAAAAGGCACCAAATCACATGGAATAAAATAATTAAGCTCTCATGGTGACAACAATGATTTATTCCATGGCTTCTTTCACGGTTTTGCCAACACGGCCTATGCCAACACAGATGACTACAAGTCTATGGCTGGGTACGTCTTCATCGCAGCAGGGGGAGCAATAACATGGCATTCTAAAAGACAGACATTCACTGCTCTTTCAACAACCAAAGCCGAATACGTCGCTTTATCAGAAGCTGCTCATGAAGCTTACTGGCTCAGAAACCTCTACGAAGAATTAGGAATTAAACAAGAATCACCTACTACAATTAAAGGCGATAATAATGGATCAATCTCAATGGCAAGGAACCCCCAATTCCACAACTGTGCCAAACATATTGCTGTTCAATACCACAGAGTACGAGATGCGATAAATGACAGCATAATCAAAATTGATTCTTGCTGTGATCCTGAACAAACAGCTGATGTACTTACAAAGGCTTTACATCACTTCAAACATTGAAAACACATTGCTGAAATGGGAATGAAGTTGACACTGGAAGGAACTTGAATATGTGGTAGCTTTTCCCTACCCTTCTGGGAGGTTTTTTAATGCACCCACTGTTCCTATCCAACAAAATACGTCGATGACTTGAAAGGGAGTGTAGACATACAAGTCTACAATGCATTACATAATACTCTACATAGTTAAATATCTATGTACGAGTCATACATGTCTAACAATATACTTGTCTCCTCCCTTCACATCTGTACATATTCTGTGTAACATGAATATTTGTGGCCAAATAAGAAGCAGTGTAAAGAATATTTTCATTTGAAAAAGGGGAAATGACAGTAGGATAGTGGAATACATTAATAGATCAACCATCACAAAAGGTTTGAAATCCAACCAAACAAAACTATGAAGTAAACAGGTTCAATTTTTGCTTCAATGAAATCTTATAATACTGAAAAACACTGGCTCCAATTTATACCATGAACAAAGCTTTTGAACTCAAGTAAAGTTGGAGTACAACTGATCACCATAGTTGTCCTGGGCCAGAGCAAACCAGATCTATTGTGGTCTGGCACCCATAGAAGATGAGTATTGTGTGGTCCCATGATCCAATTATCATCAAGGTGACAGAAATTTAACAATGATATATCACAGGGTTGACAAAATTTGGTTTTATGAGAGTCAGACATGTCACTATTGTCTTTATTCTCAGAATGTAAGGGAAGAATTGGTGATACAAAAGGAATGCTTGAAGTAGAACAAGGGGAAAGAGCAGGCACTATGAAAGGATACCATGTCTGAGCATCCCACACTCTGACTGTCTTGTCATTAGATCCAGAGACAATGTGCCTGCCATCTGGAGAAAATGCCACTGAAGTAACCCAATCATGATGGAATGTGACAGGATCCATGACACTCTGACCTGTTTGAGCATCCCACACTCTTACTGTATTGTCATCAGATCCAGAAACAATGTGCCTGCCATCAGAAGAAAATGTAACTGAATTGACCCTATCATCATGGCCTTTGAGAGGATCTATGAGATTCTGACCTGTCTGAGCATCCCACAGTCTGACTGTCTTGTCATAAGATGCAGAAACAATGTGCCTACAATCAGGAGAAAATGCAACTGAAGTAACATAATGATCATGGCCTTTCAGAGGATCCATGACACTCTGACCTGTCTGAGCATCCCACACTCTGACTGACATATCATATGATCCAGAGACAATGTGCCTGCCATCAGGAGAAAATGCAACTGAAGCAACCACATCTTCATGACCTTTGATAGAGACAATCTGACCTGTCTGAGTATCCCACACTCTGACTGTGTCATCATAACATCCAGAGACAATGTGTCTGCCATCAGAAGCAATGGCAACTGAAGTGATCCAGTCTTCATGGCCCATCAGCATAACAATGTGACCTGTCTGAGCATCCCACACCCTAACTGTCTTGTCCTTAGATCCAGATATAATGTGCCTGCCATCAGGAGAAAATGCAACTGAATCAACCTCATCTTCATGGCCTTCAAGTGGATCCATAGCACTCTGACCTGTCTGAGCATTCCACACTCTGATTGTCATATCATCAGATCCAGACACAATGTGGCTACTGTCAGGAGAAAATGCAACTGAATTAACCCCATCATCATGGCCTTCAAGAGGATCCATGACACACTCTCCTGTCTGAGCATTCCACACTCTGATTGTCATATCATGTGATCCAGAGACTATGTGGCTGCCATCAGGAGAAAATGCAACTGAAGCAACCCATTCATCATGGCCTTTAAGAGGATCCTCAGTAAAAACGATTGGTCAGGTCTTGGTCATATGGTAGTCACGCCAGTGCACAACATGACTAAAAGCAGTAAATTTTACAAAATTTTGACTTTAAGTCGTGTTAAGTTGTGTGGTTTCCTTGACTGATTGCCAAATATATGCATGATGCAGTCATGTAGTAGTCTTTACTTAGTCTAGTCGCCCTCATCTGAAGGTCGATCATTAGTCATGTAGTCATGACATCGTAGTCCTTTTGTAGTCAAACAAAAGTCAGATAATAGTTATGCTATAGTTATGTAGTAGTCTTGTTCCAGTCATGCTCAAGTCATGTAACTGATATGTGTTAGTCATGTATTTCTCTCAGGTAATATTCATCTCAGTGTCAAGTCGGAGTCATGTAAATGTCAAAATCATAAATAAGCAAATATACACCCTTGTATTCTAGCTTGAAGCAATATGAATTCTGGTCTCCTGATCATAAACACGTAAACCTCAAGTGGCACCTTCATATGACATCAGGCTTTGGATGTGGATGCCTTCATCACTCCCTTTCGCCCTTTGTGCTGTCAACAGAATGTTAAAACGTTACAATATCACACAAGTAACAAAACCCACCACTTCGACAATCCGCTTGACGTCTGCAGATGATGGTAATCAAATCTAGTGAGAATAGGCAATAAGTACTAAGTAGTAGCACAAATAAACTACAGGGTGAACTGACCATCTTTTGTGCATTTGCTGGAGGGTGTATTGATATCATGGTCATTGATCCATGCCTTCAACTCGTCTTTCTGGAGGGCCTAATAGACAAGTTTATTTGAGAGTTTATACATAGTGAAGAATGAAATAAAACTTACTTGGAGGATTTTTCATACATCCACGGAAGCAGTTTTGACTGCTGATTCACCCAATTCACCAGAACTGGATGCTGTGGCGTCGATGAGCATGGCTTCAGGTTCAGCGTGTTGAGTCAAAGCGGCCTGCATCAGAATGATGTTGGATGTAGGTAGACTGGTGCCAAGAGCACCATCTTTGTCCATGCCCTTCCCTTTTGAAATGGTCTGGACAAAAGTTAGTTGAAGTATAAATTTAAGTCAGTCAGTACCATGAAGAACGTACCCCTCCTGCATCCTTCCACAATTCCAAGAGCTTGTCAACAAGTAATTGGACGTAGATATTGCTAAGAAATGATGAGGGTTAGATGGTGTGTTCAAAACATACATGCCGTGCGACTTTGGATGTTTTAAGAGTGGCCACAAGCAATCACCATGCTACCAAAGTGTTTCTGACAGATTTCCATGAGGTAAGAACCCCGGAAATCATCTGGCCACCGGCAGTGAATTGATAGTGGCCCCAGCTTGCATATAAATTGTCTTCAGAAAAATCAGGTGAGTTTGGGTCAGCGTTTTCGATGCAATCAAGAAACAATAGTGTATCTTGAGTGGGTTCACCCAATTGAAAATTGGGGTTGGCCTCAAATGCCACCAGAAGTTCAACAGCAGCAATAATAGTGCAATAACAGTTTGTAAATTCATCTAAAATATATTAAACATGTATCAAACAAAAATTTGAACAGAGCTTACCTTTCAATGAAGAGTATGACAGATTGACGTCGATAAAGTCAACATCAATGCATTCAGGTGGTAAGGGAACAGCAGGAATGGGTAAATCAGGGGGGGTGTTTGGTTTATCTTGAGATTCGGTTGCAGCAGCGGCGGTCCCTGTGTTTTCCATTGATAGACCCAGCTGTTTGTTGATGGTGTTGTCGTTGATAGTTATTGAAGGTGGTGCAGCTATAATGATCACATTAGTATAGACCATGTAAAAGGAAACCACAGACATACATTTTATGCTATCCTTGGCACCCTTCTCTTTCCCTGTCTTCTTCTTTTTCTTTGGTTTGCTTGGAGATGGATTCGAAAGGCGGCGCTTGGAGCTTGGAGCTAGAGGTATTCATCTTTGAAGGTGAGGTGGGCAGGGGAATGGCTGGGTCCTCCAAATTGGAAGCATTGTCTCTTCTCATGGATGCCTTCTGGTTTGATTCTGATGTTCCTGTCAAAATGGTGTTCAGTACGTGTTCAGCTTTCCAATGAGCAGCACAGAGAGCTAGTAAGGGCTCTTGTTCTTCAAGCTTCAGGACCACGTTGTTCCACTGCTTGAGGTAATACCTAGTGAAATAGGTTTTAGTCTTTTTCTTCATCGAAATTGGTGTGTTGCACAGAATGGGAAGAGGCAGTAGATCACAAATCACAATCACTCTTGCATTTGCCTTGATCGCATGCCACTCCCCTGCATTGATGAGTGTGCTGTCTTCATGTCATACTGCCTTTTCCATGGCTGGGCGTGATTTGTTTGACTCAGTAACAATGTTGTGCAAGTCTTTTTGACAGTCTTTGAGCATCCAGAGGATCTTGTGACTGTAGTGGGGTGGCCGAATCAATGGTTGACTGAAAGATTGTTGGACAGGGAAGTTTGAGATGGATCTGCTCCCAACTTGGGACACCAAATTGCTTGGTGAGACGGAGTTGCTTCGAGTTTCTGAAATGATGCATGGACCGAATTTGTGAAGAATTTTGAGGCTGAAATAGGATTCAAGAACTTGGTACTCACTGGAGGCCCATTCGCAAAACTTGAAGTTCTCCCTGTAGCTGCTGCACCTCTTTCTCCAATCGTGAATTATGACCATGAAGTTCGCGCTTGTACTCTTGAGCCTTCAGTACCTGCTTACAGGCCTCCTTCCAGCTATTGAACATTTCGAGAACTTTGTGATTCTTCAGCAAGTCGGAAAGTGGCAAGTTTTTGACATGGAGAGGTGGCACAACAGGAAGGGAGCCTGGGTTTGGTTGGAGGGAAGGTGAAAGAAACAAAGAGGGGTTGGGGTTTGAACACGAATGGCCATTGGGGGTTTGTGGATTCTGGAAGGAGAAGTTGTAGGAGTCCATACAGGTAGTGCACTGACACAGTAAATAGCGAAAGTGAAGTTCAGAATTTGATTTGTCATGTGCTTACATAACACTTCTTTATCAGGAAACATTTCTAAGCTTGTGCAATTACTATCTGCTCTTCCACTCAACTTCCACTGCAAGTTTCTTGTGCCAATGTCTTATCACTGTTATTGCTCAGCATGCTATCCCTCACAAAAGAAAACAATCTGGACAATCCAAAGCCACTTGCAGTGTGATCAACATGCTCTTGTGTCTTCAATCTCCCAAGATAACAAACATCTTGAGGAATGCATCAATAAAACCACATCAGCTTTAAAGCTTTATGCAGGGAAAAATGAGAATACTGGTGAGACCATCCTAATATAC
>Ga0307507_10012240_pt1 | contig 10642 bp, 16 predicted proteins | sample 7_EM_MG_FD_207223 | JGI IMG/M metagenome (GOLD analysis project Ga0307507, IMG submission 207223) | Populus trichocarpa ectomycorrhiza microbial communities from riparian zone in the Pacific Northwest, United States - 7_EM | ecosystem: Host-associated > Plants > Roots > Unclassified | place... | reverse complement strand
TCCAAAATATAAAAGGTACAAACCTCTCAAAGTGGGGAAAGAATTCTGTGATAGATAAATTCTGTAAGAATCACAAATTAATCTCCCATAAAAGAAGAAATCACATGTAAGTTACACCAAGGGAAGTCTTCAGTTAGGACATTTTAGCTAGAATAAAGATAACATGCATTTTCTACACAAAATTATCGTATAAGAGGTCATGTGCTGAAAACTCTATCAAGTTCACCTTGTGCAGACCATGATGAAGATTCAAAAAGTGCTTTGCCTATTTCAGGAATAGATGCTTCAGCAATAGCTTGAGGTGTACGCAACCCTGCTTTATAGAGTGCCCTTGCTCGAGAACCCTACAAATGAAGCAATGAAAATAATGGCCATCTTTGAATCATTAACTAGAAACTTTGAGGCATCAACAGGATGACAAATAACTATTACAACTATGTGTTAGCAATCTTGCAGGAAAAAAATAGAAGCAATTGATTACCTTAACATATGGAATATTAGTGAGCTCCACAATCTCTGCTCGCACTCCAAATGAAACACGATTTTGGAACTTCGCAACCAGACCTTCAAGATCATGCCATCCAAGTCTTTCACAAAACACAGAAACCATAGAAGCAAATCTTCCAGCATTCTCTTGTAAGGATTGGACCATGCCTCTAGCAACTTTAAAAGCTTCACACACCTCAGGTACAGGTGCTTCCTTTATGCCAGAATTTAAACAGCATTTATTCAGCAAAGCAATGAACTAAAAAAATAAATATAAAAATCGGCATTTATTAGCAAGCAGAAGCAAACACAGCCCATGATAAAGAAATATTAGGTATCATATCCAAGTAACCATGTGAATAAATAAGCAGAATACTTGATAAATATACTTTTTTCAGGATAAAGAAATAACCAAGAATGTATATTCTTAGTATATGCAATTTACACATGGTATTATATGCCAACACGCACAAAATAAACACAAAAAATAGATGTACTCAAAAAGATGTGAATCGCACAGGAAAATATTTGGTTCCCTGAGTCAATATTATTGATCAGATTGGAGGAAAGATGAAAGGGGATGAAACACCTGCACAAGTCTTGACAAGATGAGAGCAACATAAAATCTTTTGCACACCCTAAGTGTCTGATCATCTGAAATGGCACTTTTGTTTGTAACCCCAGATTGGTTTTCATACTTGCTGGCATGCAAGGCTTTTGTATTATCTATTGATCTGTTCAAGCTGCGCATAGGTGCTCCATGTGCCATCCGCATCAAAAATGGCTCTGAAACTCCAACTCGATTTCCAACAGACTTCATTCCATGAAATTGGAAAAGAAAAGGGTAAGAAATTTAAAGCATTATTGAAAATCCAGAGAAAAGATCAATCAAATGTGAAACAATAACTCAAAGATTGGGAAAAAAATGAGCAGAGGAAAGATATCACCTCTATTTCTACTGTTTAGTAATTTAATCATGCATAATAGTACCAATATCTGTTAGTTTACATGAACTAATTACATGAAGAAATTATGTTGGTTCAATTCTACTGTTTTTTTCTTTCCTATAACTCTTTGAATTTTAATGAACTTGGTGCTCTGATCATATGTTCTGTGCTAAGTGGCATCTACATAGAGAGGTCAAAAGATTTGAACTCTATGTGGCTTTAATATCACCAAGCAGGTTACATCTGAAAAGACCATTGGCCAGGATGAAAGAATGCTATTCAGAAATCACATGTCACACACCAAACATATAGATTCAACATACAGAAGTCCATCTCTCACAAAAATTGGAAAGCGGCCACATGGTATCAGTTGTCTCCAACTTGCAACGAAAAGAATGCCCTATATCAACTGACACAAGGTGATCAAAACCAGCAACATTACCTGATCAAGGATAGACAATTCCATAAACCTTTCATAATACAATTCCCAGTTCGGCTCAACATCAACATTGATTGGTGTGACTAAGTACACTAAATGCAAATCGGACGCAAGCACAAATCCTTCTCGTGCTCTGGAAAGATCATCTAGCACAATCTAGGAAACCAGACAAAAAACCACAATAAATGAAAGCACAGGCACGTGTCAAATAGTTAGCTACAACAATTAAGAGAGAAAAAATTGAAAAGCAAGCAAACTCACTGAGAGAATGCTTAGGAAAACATGTTAAACAAAAGGGATGCAACCAACAAAACATTGGTCTGAAAATGGAGCGAAAAATGCAGAAAAAATAAGGCTACAGATCTTTACAAGTGATTCTTCTGGACAAAGAGAACTGCCAAAAGCTGCACGTCCAAGAGGTGTTGTGCCATATAACTTAGTATCTTCATTCCATTCAAGAAATTTTCTGTGGCACAACCACCTAAGTGAATCCTGTGCTGATTTCACAACATCCCTGAACGGTTTTGTAGAATTGAGAAGAGTACATCTAACATAACGATGAATATCATTAGCAGTTTGAACAATCCCACCAGCCACAACTTCTAAAATTGCATGTGTCATTCCATTTTTATCTTCAGATAGACACGACTGCAATGGTGGACAGCTTTCATTAAGAAGTCCCATAATTCTTTTTAACTCTTCTGGTTTGCAAATCAGTACCTGATCAGGTAAAGCTATACAACTGTTAAATGGAAAAGGATAATTTCATTCAAAATAAATTTATGCCCTCTTCAGCAAAATTAAAGGTAAGGTGATAAAACACGGATTATTCAAATACTACTAGCAAGTTCCTAGGATAAGCTTACACTTTCCCCTTTAGTATCTATTCCAGTTCGACCAGCTCGACCAGCCATCTGTCTGTACCTTGTCCCGTCAATGAAATCACGACCAATTCTGGGTTGTCGAAAAATTACCCTCCTAGCAGGCAGGTTAACCCCGGCAGCTAAGGTAGATGTAGCAGTTAAGATGCGCAAAAGACCTTTACGATAACAGGTCTCAATAATTTCTCTTTCCTCTACCTGTAAGAAATAGAACATTATAATCCTTTGATGACACATCTAATAGAAAGGAAGTATATACTTAAAAACAACAACCAAGCCTCAAACTACTTGGGGTTGGCTGTATAGATCCTTTTGCACCATTCCACACAATTAAGTGCATAATTTTTTTAAAAAAAAGAGTACATGAATGAATATATACAACACACATTATCCACCAAATAAACCACATCATGAAAAATAGATAATAAAAGTTGCAAGAAATTAGATTACCAGAACATAGATAAAAAAAAGAGAGCCAGGAAATCATACCGTCAAGCCAGCATGATGATAGGCAACCCCGGAAGGTAGAGTTTCTTCCAACGTTGAATCCAATCCTGCGGGACATCTTCGCAGTGCATCAATGGCCGAAGTAATATCACCAAACTCGCTCTCATTCTGAATGTTAATAGAAAACTTCTTCACAAATTTTGAAACATGCCTCGCAGTTGATTCACATCCTTTTCGACTAGAGCAGAATATTAACACTGAATGTCCATCTTGAACAACCTAAAATACAAAACAGCCATCCAAAATTATTCAGCTTTCTAATAATTAGATACAGCTTGATTCACATTAGAAAAAGAAGGGTCCCTGCCTCATTGCATAGTTCCACAATATGATCTGGATCTTTACCACCCAGGTCAGCTGCTCTTGAAAGTGTTCTAACAATATCCATTTTCTTGTCATAAATTGTGTTGCCAGCTTTAATGTATTCTTCTAGTGGAACCGGTCGGAAATTTGTCTGGTATAGTGCTGCCTGCACAAAAGATTGGTTGCAAAAACAATTTGACGAAACTATCAAATGCACAATAATATTGAGAAAAACATATAATACAGCCAGAGTGGCAGAGAAACAAGTTCTTGAAAAGGTAGGAGCAAACAAACATCCTGTACGGTATAGAAGTACAATTAAAAGCTGTTGTACCTAGATTAATCTGGTCCTATATGTTTATTAAAAGACTCTCACCTATGGCTGACCAGTAAGTTGAAGAAACAGAAACACAAATTAAAAAAAACCTTAGACGGAAAATCTTTTGTAAACCCACTTACTTGAAGCCAATCAGCAACTGCTGCCACATTGGGCATGGTAGCACTCATCCCAACAATTTGCAGACCATGAGCAGGATCACCCTTACTGCTTGTACCTGAGCTTTCTCCGCTGCTGGATTCTGAATTGCCTTCACCAGCAGCATAACGAAGCTTTGTCAGCAGAAGTTCCAAAAGGTAACCCCTGCTCTGATCACCAACCTGTCCACACAAAAAAAAAGGCCACAATACTTAAATTACACAGATAAATAAACCTAATGAATAATTTATGAAAGCTGTATGAGTCATACTTAAATCACATGTCTAAATAAAGGGAAATCATAGAAAACATCCAGTTTAAGTTTTGCTCTACATAACATTTTCTTCCTATATTGTTGATCAAATGTCATTTCACTAGAAAGGAAAAAAAACATCTAGAGATTATTTGAATGAACAAAAATGCTTGTACCTGAAACATACAAAGTTTTAGAGGAAGATTTTGAACAGTTATTAGGCTTCTCTGTGGGTGACAAGATTTTTTCACATTGCACACTCCCATTAAAGCACCTCTTTACGGTCGTAAGTGCCGGTGAAGATTGAGGAAGAGGGAGGGACGGAGTTATTAAGAGAATGAAAAGAAGGGTCTGGAGGGTGAAACTTAAAGAGCATATTTGTAATTTTACTCCATATTAATGAAACTTCAAAATGCCATCAGCTAAGGACGCAAAGTGTTACCTCATGCATTATGGGGGTTGTTTCAATGTTCTCACTTAAAGAACAAACAGCCATATAGATATATACAAGAAGAGACATGGTTTTACATTCATGGGAACCTATGATTCGAATTACCATGTGTAGTTCATCTATCACCATGATTCCAACTTCTGATAGACGACCCTCTTCCAGTAATCTGTTTATTAAGGAGTTTGCTTTCTCTATTGTGCAGACAGCTACGGAAGTATCTTTAGGAAGTGTTCCTCCACCCTGGTTGCCATAATAACTCCGGACATGCTTACCAAGAGGTTCCAGAAGGCCCTCCAGATGTTCTGCCTGGGAAAATTAAGACACAGGATAAAATATACATGGTATACAGTATATCACAAACAGGTCATGCACTAAGAAAAGAGTAAGAACATTTCGTAATTCCATGACAAAATTATCAAGAGACCTTTTCTGCACAAATTGATACATAGGGAAGTACAAGAAGCGCAATCTTTCCAGTTGATACAACCCGCCGCAACATCAAAATTTCCGCAACAAAACTTTTACCAGCACTGTGGCAAGCAAACATGTTTAAGGAATGAATACCGCATCATAAGACACAACCAAAAGGGGAAAGGAGAAGGAAAACATTGATTAGAATTTGTTCTCCTTCTAAACAACAAGCTTGCTGGCACAAAATAGAAATAAGTGATAGAAAATGTATAAATCTATTACAGAATATAATCTGAAATCAAATTAACAAAAAGAACCTTGTAGACGCGCAATATACAAGATTTCGTCTCTGCAAAACACCATCCACCTGAAGGCAATCAACCTGGAAAACAGAACAGCCGAATACATCAGAGTCAGACAGACATATTGAAATATATGAGCACCAACACAGAAATCTCAATAAATAAATAAATACAAAAAGAATTCTGCAACCCCACTGGAAGCATAATTGTGCTTGAATACTGGAGAAAAATATTCTATAGATGACCTCTGGCAAATCAAAAGCCAAAATTGAGAAATTGTATATGAGAGTTTGAATAGTTCATATGTACACGCCCTGTGCAGAAAAGCATTAAAACAAAAGGAAAGGAAAAGAATATATAATGAAGCCCAAACAACATATAGATAAGATCAGAAAAATAATATGTAGAGAATACAAACGGAAAGCACAACACTTGAAAATCAAAAGTAAATCAAGTTTTACACCAAGTTATGCAATAAAACCAAAACAAAAAGGATTGGCAACAAGTAGATAAGTTGGAACTCAAATGAGCGATCTTGAAATAAAATAAATGTGCACTGGAAAAGGGATTACAAAACATGCTTGAATACTCCCAAGCTAAGAAAGGTTTTTTCTATGAGATATAGACTGCAAGAAAGCAATATAAAGATTCAGAGGGTAAATTTGAACCTCGATTAAAGATGCTCCTATTCACTTTTTGAGTGACGAAAATAATACAGGAATTGGCACTACTGCCTGATATAACAAAAAAAACACCCCAAACTTTGGCTCTAATGATCCATCTCTGTCCAGGTTAAAATTGGACTACATATCCGAACATCAAGTTGGTAAGGATGGAGTGTGACAAGCCATTGAATTAAACCAATGAAGTAGCCGGTTACTTGTCTGAGTTTTACTAAATGTGATTGAGTCCAATACAAACAAATTCCACAAGAAATACACTAGTGGCAACCCAAAACTACCCTGAACATTTGTACAAGTTACACCAGTCTGTGGAAGTCTTCTTATTTCATGATGGTGAAAACCAGCCTAATAAGAATTATATCTGGGGCCAGTACAAGTGGACCCTAGTCTACATCTGTGTCCCAAAAATGAAAGAGATAGGAGAGTCTCTCCATAGTGGGCCCAAACACCCAAAATTGCAACACGAGGTGGGTAACTTATGTATAAGCAGGAGAGATAACAAAATAAACCTTGTCATTTCCATCCTGATCACTAAGCAAAATATAAAGGCAACCTCAAGCATTGTGATTCAAAAGTTCGAAGATACCTGCCAAGGATACAGTTTTGAAATTCCTTTCCTCTTATATATGCTGCATACTTCTAGAGGAAGCCAGTTGCTAAGATCTAACCGGTCCTTGAGCGGCCCAAAACTTGAAGGAGTTCCAGCTTCAACACACTCATTATTATCAATTACATTCCTGGTTTCTTTAACTGGCAAATGATATATAATGCTATCGGCATCTTGATTTGGCAAATCCACTTTCTTTGTGGTCTCTGTATCCACAGTTGTTTTCTCCTCTTCTTTATGCATCTCTTCTCTTGGCTCATCTTTGAGATGATATGTTACAATATTCGCATTTTTTAAGCTTTTTAGATTAATAGAACCGTGCTCAGATATTTCACTGCTTCTGTCCACATTTGAATCATCTTTAGCACAGGGTGGGGTGCTAACTTCCAAGTTCCTGTCCTCAAATAGTAAGTCAAGTTGTTTGACAGGCAGTGGAGATACTTTTTCCATATGCTTCCTTATAAACTCCAATGAACAACCTCTGCTGCCGGCTTTGTTTAACAATTCCCGTGACAGGTTGCCAGACTTCCCATTAATGATATTTCCAACTGCCTGGACAAAAGGATTGTCAGCTTCAGAAAATAAACTATCAGCAACTTGAATTGCTTCATTCCAAAATGCGTCTCCTGGTGAAAAGATAGAGCTTCCACGTGTAGATTTGGGACCATCACTACCCCGTTCTCTACAAATTGATGATCCTGGTGTACAGCATTCAGCCATATTTACCGTTGAGTTAGCCATTTTGTTGCATTTTCTCAAGCTTGCTTGAAGCTGAACAGGATCATTACCAACAGCTACCTGCCATGAAAGTGCAGGAGTAGGAGGAAAAGAATGGTCATAAACCAGAAACCTCACATATAACAGTCATAAGACTGCTTCATAAGACACCAGTTTTACCTCTCCAAAAGCATTGAAAACAGATGCTCCATTTTTAACAACAAAAGCAGATTGCTTGTCTTCTGGCTTCTTCTCGATTGGACAAGGGGTTTCAACTTCAGAATTTAACTGATTGGACATGCAAAGCCTCTTTTTGGATGTTTTATAATCAACATCCACTAGCAATGGACCACCATTTCGCTTATGGTCATTCAACTTTGTCTTTGAAGGTGAAGTTGCAGTTGATTGAAGTTCACTGCAATAAAATGATTAGCAATGACATTTGCATAGTGAAAACAGACACAAACACACTACATAACATAATTTCAATGGACATACAGAAATTTAAACTACATTACCCACAATACAGAGACAAAAAATCAGTAGCAAACTGTTTTAGTTCCGAATTCTCCACCCCATTCCCCAGATCCAAGCAACCCTTCACAACCCTTTCAACCGCAATATTTCCCACATTTCCTGCATCGGACGAACCTTGAGACATTTCCTTCTGAACCTCTTTGCCGCCTTCACAACTTCCCACGCACAATCGACCAGACACAAAAGATTCCTCCTTTTCTTCATTTGAAACTTCATCAATCCCCAATGCCAAGCTTCTTTTAACCAAGAGACCACGCCCACGGTTATCATCCTTCGAGTTCACCAAGTAATTATCCAAAGTTCCTTTGGCACTGGGGGACCCTTCAACTACTTTGCTTCTTGCATCTTTTTCGATCCTTCCCGACTTCAAATTCGGCGACGAAGATTTCCTCTTCCTCGACGCAAAAAACTGTAAATTAAATCACAGACACAAGCAAAGCACGTGTTGGAATAATTAAATCCGCACTAAAATATAGTAAATTAGTTCAAATCTTCTATGATTTAAATTCAAATTTGACTAATTTCGAACAAACCCAGTTTTCAAAATTCAGTCCAGATTTTCTTTATCTTTGAAGAAAGATCGATTTTTTTTTACCGTTGGGAAGTTTCTAGGGTTTAGGGGGCCCACCTGATCGATGCGAGTCCGAGGAGAATCAGACATGGGAGAAGGAGATGGGAGATTTCGACGGTGATCTGCAAAACCCTAGGATTTTTATTCACGCGGTGGTGTTTTCTTGGGAAGGGAGCTATTACGACATCGTGAAAGATTTGAAACTTCAAACTGGTGAGGGCAAGAGCGCCAAGTACTCGCTGGATCCGAGCACAGTGGGTCTTTATTCACGTGGGCTCCGTCTAGACTCTACAGGGCGAGAGTGGCATGGTAGTAAATTATGTGAAACTTGATGGGAGGTGGCTCCTAGCGTCATATGATTTTATTAATTTTTGGGCATATTTGATATTTCAGCGTGGCTGTGCTTTTTAATTGATTTGAAAAAAAAAATTATTTTAAATTGGTTTTTTTTATTTTTAAATTGTTATATTGTAATGATATATCAAAAATAAATTAAAAACTACCATCACTACTACAATAATAAACACTACTTATATCTCTACATATCTATATTCACGTTGTGTTACGGAGTGTTTATGAATATTGTTAGAATAAAACTAAAGCTTGTTAAGTTCAAGCAAATGAATCAGCCTCGTTTGTGTTGGCATAAAGTGGTTTTTGGGAAAATTACTTTACAAACTTTCATGTGTTTGTTTGTAATTAGAAAAATTAATCAATGAAAAATACTTTTCAGTCAAGGAAAAATTTGGCTTGGTTTCTAGAAAAGTGTTTTCCTTTTATTTTGGGAGGAAAACATTTTTCAAAAATTGTAAAAATTTTAAAAATATCATATTATTTACTGATTATAACAAATTTGGCCCTCAAACTTTTTATTGCTATATATTTTATTTTGAATCTTTTTTTTTAATTTTACCTCTTAGAATTTAATTTAATTTGGTTTTTGTATTAACTTTGGTCTTCATTTTTATGATTGTTATTTGTTTTTCTCTTATTATTTTTTTAATTAAAATTTTTTATCTATCAAATTTGGTCCTCATTCTTTTAATTGTTACTTATTTTATTTGAAATAATTTATGAAATTGCAATTATTATTATTTTAATTTCATCATCTTTCAATTTTTTTATCTATTGGATTTAATCTTCATTATTTTGATTGTTGTTTATTTTATTTGAGATAATTTATTAATTTAGATTTTTTTTTCAATTTCATTCTCATTCAACTTTTTAATTTGAAAAAATATATATTAATAAGTTATTTTCCAGCTCATTTTCCATGACATAACCAAACACTGGAAAAAATATTAGTTATTACATGTATTTAGATCTTTTTATAACATCTATTAGTTATTATTAAATTGATTAAAGATAAATAAATCTTTTTCTATTTTAAATACACAGTAAAATAACCAAAATATCATTGGAAGTATAAATAAATAAATTAACATCAAAGGGCAATTTTGTATTTTCACAGTGATTTTTTTGTTGTTATCAATTCAGTACAGGGACAATTTAGTGTGTGTGTGTACATATATATATATATATATATATACACACACACACACACAACCAAAATGTTCTTAAAAGCAAAAAAAATTAAAACTAGTATTAAGAGGTTTTTTTTTGTTATTGTCAAATTAGTTTAATGGCAATTTGATATTTGATCAAATATTAAAAATAAAAAAAGATTGGGACACGTGTGGTACACTCTCCAATGCGTGGGAGGCGTCCACACCCTTTCAAGAAGCACATATGGCACCTCCCGACATCAAAAAATATCCTTCCATTGTGTCATTGAAGGCGTCACCACATCATTTTCTTGGTGGTGCAGTGCATGTCGACGATGGGTCTTTCTTTTTCTTCTTTTCTTTCTTCACTCTAAAAGTTACAATTTGACTCTCTTTGTTATTGATATTTCAACTTCTATCCTTATTCTTTTTATTTCTAATTTTTTTCTTGGCTTATTTGTAGAAGTTTTATTTATTTTTAATTTCATCACTCAATCCTGATTTTCTGTAAATTATTTTTTTCAATTTGATCTTCATTCTTTTGATTATTTTTTTGTCATTTTTTTA